>Ga0075105_1000271_pt1 | contig 30538 bp, 24 predicted proteins | sample AntDeeMetag02WF5_FD_69800 | JGI IMG/M metagenome (GOLD analysis project Ga0075105, IMG submission 69800) | Saline lake microbial communities from Deep Lake, Antarctica - Antarctic Deep Lake Metagenome 02WF5 | ecosystem: Environmental > Aquatic > Non-marine Saline and Alkaline > Saline | place... | reverse complement strand
TGGACGGGCATCGTCGGCATCGACGTCGTCTACAAGGCGCTCGCGAAGGGGATGCCCGACCGGGTGCCCGCGAGTTCGGGGGGCGACCTCGCGGACATCATGCTGTACGGCGAGAACCCCGAGACCGGTCGCCCGTTCGTAGAGGCGAACAACGAGGGCGTCGGCTGGGGCGCGGGCGTGGGCCACGACGGCGCGAACGCGCTCATGCACATCAGCGAGACGATGGTCCGGAACATCCCCGTGGAGGTGTTCGAGAACAAGGCGCCCATCCGGTTCGACCAGCTGTCGCTGCGAGAGGACTCGGCCGGTCCCGGTAAGCACCGGGGCGGCCTCGGCATTCGCCGGGACTTCCGCGTGCTCGAACCCGTCGGCGCGCTCTCCATCATCCAGAAGACCCGCACCGACAACTGGGGGATGGACGGCGGTGAGCCCGGGAAGAAGAACGTCGTCGTCCTCGACTCCGACGAGCCGGACTTCGACGAGCGCGTCGAGGTGCTCGTGGACAACGACCACCTCCACGAGGGTGAGGGGAGACACGTCGGGATGTTCCGCGGGAACTTCGCGCCCGGCGAGGTCATCTCCAACCGCACCGCCGGCGGCGGCGGCTACGGCGAGCCGTTCGAACGCGACCCCGAGAACGTGCTCGAGGACTACCGCGACGGCTACGTCTCCCAGGACGCCGCCCGCGAGCAGTACGGCGTCGCCATCACGGACGACGGCGAGATCGACGACGAGACGACGGCCGACCTGCGGGGACGTCAATGACCGACCTCCTCTGGATCGACCCGGTCGGCCACGACGACTTCTCGGGCGACATCGGGGCGATTCTCGATTCGGCCGGCCGCTCGGACACCAACGTCGACGTGACGTCGCTCGACCGCGGCCCCCACCACGTCGAGTACCACTACTACGAGGCGCTCGTAACGCCGGACGTCCTCCACACGGTGAAGCGCGCTGAGAACGATGGCTACGACGCCGTCGTCATCGGCTGCTTCTACGACCTCGCGCTGGAGGAGGCCCGCGAGGTGAGCGACGCGATGCCGGTCGCCGCGCCGGCGGAAGCGACGACGCACCTCGCGACGACGCTGGGGGATTCGTTCTCCGTCGTCGTGGGCCGCCAGAAGTGGGTGCCCCAGATGCGCGACCGCGTCCGCAAGTACGGCTTCGGCGACCACCTCGCGTCGTTCCAGACCGCCGACCTGGGCGTCCTCGACTTCCAGGCCGACCCGGAGACAACCCAGCGCCGCCTCCGGGAGGCCGCGACGGCGGCCGTCGAGGAGGACGACGCTGAGGTCGTCATCCTCGGCTGCACCGCGGAGTACGGCTTCTTCGAGGACCTCCAGGACGACCTCGGCGTCCCGGTCCTCGACGCGGTGACGGCGCCGTTCAAGTACGCCGAACTGCTCGCCGAACTCGCCGACTTCGGGTGGACCCACAGCAAGGCCGGCGGCTACGAGTCGCCGCCCGTCTCGGAGATCGCCGAGTGGGGCATCGAGGACGACTACGAGAACGCCGACGTGTGGACGAGAGGTGAGGAGGAGTGAGCGACCGGGAGCGCGTGGCGGCCTGCCAGGACCGCCTCGACAGCGCCGACGCCGACGCAGTCGTGCTGTTCCCGAGCACCGACATGGACTACCTCTCGGGGTTCACGGACGAACCGATGGAGCGCCACCTGTTCCTCTTCGTTGGGCGGACCGGCGACCCGCTGTTCGTCGCCCCCGAGATGTACGACGCGCATATCCGCCACGATTCGTGGGTCGACGACGTTCGGACGTACGCCGACGGCGAGGACCCGCTCCTGCTGCTCGAACACGTCGCCGACGAACTCGGGTTCAGGGGCGGCCGCGTCCTCCTCGACGACCGCATGTGGGCGCGGTTCAGCCAGGACTTCCGCGAACTGTTCCCGACCACCGAGTTCGGCCTCGCTAGCGAGGTGCTCGAACCGCTCCGTCTGCGCAAGGACGCCGCGGAACTCGACGCGCTCCGGCGCGCCGGCGAGGTGGCCGACGCCGCGATGCGCGACGTCCGGGAACTCGGGGCGGACGCAGTGGGGATGACCGAAGCGGACCTCGCGAACTACGTCGAGGAGCGCCTCGCCGCCCACGGCGGCACGGGGACGTCCTTCGAACCAATCGTCGGCAGCGGCCCGAACGGCGCCAAGCCCCACCACCGGCAGTCCGACCGCGAAATCGAGTCGGGGGACCCCGTGGTGTTCGACTTCGGAACGCGCGTCGACGGCTACCCCAGCGACCAGACCCGAACGGTCGTCTTCGACGGTGAACCCCCCGACGAGTTCGAGGCGGTCCACGACGTCGTCCGCGAGGCACAGCAGGCCGCCGTCGAGGCTGTCGAACCCGGGGTTCCAGCGGAAGCGGTCGATGCTGCCGCCCGCGAGGTCATCGAGGCCGCGGGCTACGGCGAGGCGTTCGTCCACCGCACCGGCCACGGCGTCGGCCTCGACGTCCACGAGGAACCCTACATCGTGGACGGCAACGACCAGTCGCTGGAGGCGGGGATGGTGTTCTCCGTCGAACCCGGCGTCTACCTCGAGGGCGAGTTCGGGGTGCGCATCGAGGACCTCGTGGCGGTCACGGAGAACGGCTGTGACCGGCTGAATCACACGGAGCGCGGTTGGCGGGCGTAGGAACGGGCCGTCCGTCTGGCTCTCGCCCGCCCGACTCGTCCGGCCCCGGGCCAGTTCTGTTCCCCAAGTTTCGACCTGGAAACAGCACGGGCTCCTCCACGTACATACCCTTTCTCGGAGCTCCACGGCCAGGAGTCAGATTGGACGGTGTCCGTGAGGCGTTCGCAAGTTCCTGTCCCCGTGGAGTCCAGTCGCTCACCGCCACTTCTGGATCTTCCCCCAGCGGAGGCTCGTCCAGCATGATCTACGGGCTTTCGCTGCTACACCGCCTGACTGGCGGCTACTTCTCGGAGGACGGACGGAGGTCCTCGACGGAACGCTCGTGTTTCTCCTTCTGGAGGTATCTCTCGATTCGCACCCTGTCTTCGTCCGTGATGCCGTACCCATCGTCCTGGCCGTCCGTTTTTTCGCCCATCGCTCATCCCGGTTGGCCTACAGGTCACGCATGAATAGTTACTTTCCCTAATCGATTAACCGGGGGAAAGGGGGAGAGATGGTGTTCGAGCGCCTTCCCGACCGTTCTTCGACTTCGTTGGCTCCTCACGTTCGTTCGTCGCGTGTGTGAGTGGGTTCGGGCGGATTTGAACCACCGACCTCGGCCTTGTAAAGGCCGCGTCATAACCAACTAGACCACGAACCCGCACCCGAAAGGAACTGTCGCGCGGCAAAAACGGTTTCCCTTCGTCGGAACGACCAAACCGTCGGAAACCGTACGTCTGGACATGGCCCGGCGCTTGTTCGCAGTGCTCGTCCTCGCGCTGCTCGCGGCGGTCGCCCTCGTCTACGTCGGGTTCTCCCCGGACACGGGCGCGGAGGTGACCGTGCGGGACGGCGGCGCTCAGACGACCGTCGACGGGACCGCAACGGGGAACGACAGCGGTGCAGGGAACGCCTCGGTACGGGTCGCCGACGACGGCGGACAGATTCTCGGGAACGTCTCCGTCAGAATCGCGGACGACCCACAGGAGCGCTACACGGGACTGAGCGAGACGAAGTCCCTCGGGCCGAACGAGGGGATGCTGTTCGTCTACCCCCAGGAGGGGAGCCACACCTACGTGATGCGGTCGATGGACTTCCCCATCGACATCGTGTTCGTGGGCGCGAACGGCACCATCACCGAAATCCACCACGCGCCGGTCGAGGAGGACAACGAGAACCTGACGGGGTACACGGGCCGCGGGAAGTGGGTGCTGGAGGTGCCGTACAACTGGACCGTCGAGCACAACGTGACAGTCGGCGACGAAATCGACGTCGAGCGCTGACCGTGTTTCGGTTCGTAGGAAAGTCTTTTTGCGAACGATTCCTACTGCTGAGAGGATGAGTACCGCCACAGAAGACGACGACCCCTTCGAAGACCAGCGGGAGAAGGTCGACAACGCGATGTACCGCCTGTTCGACGAGTACGGGCGGGACAACTGGTTCGCGGCGCTCGTCGGCGTCCTGGCCAGCGTCTTCGCCCGCGTGCTCGACCTCATTCCCGCCATCATGCTGGGGTACGCCGTCGACGCCCTGACAGGGGGCCAGACGTTCCTCCCGTTCCTTCCCGACTCTCTCCGTCCGCCGACCCGCGAGATGGAGCTCTACTGGACTGTCGCCATCATCTCCGGTGCGTTCCTCGTCGGTGCCGGCTTCCACTGGCTGCGCAACTGGGGCTGGAACTCCTTCTCCCAGCACATCCAGCACGCGGTGCGGACGGACACGTACAACAAGATGCAGCGCCTGAACATGGACTTCTTCGCCACGAAGCAGACCGGCGAGATGATGTCCATCCTCTCGAACGACGTCAACCGCCTCGAGCGATTCCTCAACGACGGGATGAACTCCGTCTTCCGGCTCTCCGTGATGGTGCTGGCCATCGGCGTCGTGCTGTTCTACTACAACTGGCAGCTCGCGCTCATCACGATGCTGCCGGTGCCGGTCATCGCGTGGTTCACCTACAAGTTCGTGAAGGCCATCCAGCCGCAGTACGCCGACGTCCGCTCCTCGGTCGGCCGCCTGAACTCCCGCCTCGAGAACAACCTCGGCGGCATCCAGGTCATCAAGACCTCGAACACGGAGTCCTACGAGTCCGACCGCGTCGGCGACGTCTCCGAGGGCTACTTCGACGCGAACTGGGGCGCCATCACCATTCGCATCAAGTTCTTCCCGGCGCTGCGCATCATCTCCGGCGTCGGCTTCGTGCTGACGTTCCTCGCCGGCGGCTACTGGGTGCTCGTCGGCCCGCCGCCGCTGATGTCCGGGTCGCTGACGGCGGGCGAGTTCGTCGTGTTCATCCAGCTCAGCCAGCAGTTCGTCTGGCCGATGGCGCAGTTCGGCCAGATCATCAACATGTACCAGCGTGCCCGCGCCTCCAGCGAGCGCATCTTCGGGCTGATGAACGAGCCCTCCCGCATCGAGGAGAACCCGGACGCCGACGAACTCCACGTCTCCGACGGCGAAGTCGTCTACGACGACGTCACCTTCGGCTACGACGACGAGCCAATCGTCGAGGAGATCGACTTCGAAGTCGCGGGCGGCGAGACCTTCGCGCTCGTCGGGCCGACGGGTGCCGGGAAGTCCACGGTGCTCAAACTCCTGTTGCGGATGTACGACGTCGACGACGGCGAGGTCCGCATCGACGGCCAGGACATCTCCGGGGTGACGCTGCCGAGTCTCCGCCAGCACATCGGCTACGTCAGCCAGGACACGTTCCTCTTCTACGGCACTGTCGACGAGAACATCAAGTACGGCACGTTCGACGCCGACCACGAGGACGTCGTCGCGGCCGCGAAGGCCGCCGAGGCCCACGAGTTCATCCAGAACCTCCCGGAGGGCTACGACACGAAGGTCGGCGAGCGCGGCGTGAAACTCTCGGGCGGCCAGCGCCAGCGTATCGACATCGCGCGGGCCATCCTCAAGGACCCCGAAATCCTCATCCTCGACGAGGCCACGAGCGACGTGGACACCGAGACGGAGATGCTCATCCAGCGCTCGCTCGACCGCCTAACCGAGGACCGCACGACGTTCGCCATCGCCCACCGCCTCTCGACCATCAAGGACGCCGACCAGATCGTCGTCCTCGAGGACGGCCGGGTCGTCGAGCGCGGCAGCCACGACGAACTGCTCGCCGAGCAGGGCCTCTACGCGAACCTCTGGGGCGTGCAGGCCGGCGAGATCGACGAACTCCCCGACGAGTTCATCGAGCGCGCCGCCGAACGCCAGGCCCACGTCGAGGAAGAAGTCGACGACTGACGCCGCCACTCACTCTCTCTTCGCCCAGTTCCGCGCCGCGCGCCGCGCATGACAGCCTACTTGCCGAGGGCCTGCGTACGCCGACGCATGCGACTCGCGGACGCGACGTGGACGGACGCCGACGGCGCGGCGACGGACCTCGCGGTCCTCCCGGTCGGCAGCACCGAACAGCACGGCCCACACGCCCCGCTCGGTACCGACACTATCACCGCGGAGAGAGTAGCCGCGGCCGCCGAAGACGCCTACGACGACGAGGTGGTCGTCGCCCCCGCGCTTCCGGTGGGAATCTCCGAGGAGCACCGCCAGTTCACCGGGACGCTGTGGCTCGACCCCGACACCTTCAGGGCGAACGTCCGGGAGGTCGTCGCTAGCCTCGCGAGCCACGGCTGGGACCGCGTCGTCGTCGTCAACGGGCACGGCGGCAACGTCCCCGCGCTCGGCGAGGTCTGTTCGACAATCACGCGCCACGACGACGCGTACGCGGTGCCGTTCACGTGGTTCGACGCCGTCGGCGACCACGCCGCCGACATGGGTCACGCCGGCCCCCTCGAGACGGCGTTCCTCCGGCACACCGACCCCGGCCTCGTGTGCGAGGACCGCGTCGAGGCGGCCCGCGAGGGCGCCAGCGACGGCTGGGGGGAGTGGACCTCGCACGCGAACCTCGCCCACGACGTGGCGGAGTTCACGGAGAACGGTGTGGTCGGCGACCCCACAGAGGGCGATGCTGCCCGCGGCGAAGAACTGCTCTCGCTCGCGACGGACGCGCTCTGCGACTTGCTCGACGCCGTCGCGGACCGGGACGTCACGCGGCCACCGCACCGGTAGCGGTCAGTTGGGTTCGACGACCGCGTCCTCGCGCACCGCCTCGTCGAGGTTCGCCAGTCCCTCCCCGGCGAACCAGTTCAGCAGGTCGACGACCTCCCGCGGCCCGCTCACGACGTACGGCGCGGCCGTCGCGTCCGTGTCGGACCCCACAGCGACCGCGACGCCATCGCTGCCGAGCACCTCGAATGCCGCCTCGTCTGTCGTGTCGTCGCCCAGGTAGACCGTCAGCCACTGCTCGTCGTCGGGGGTGAACCGCTCCCTGAGTAGTTCGACGGTAGACCCCTTCCCCCAGTCGACGTCCGGGCGGAGCTCGACGATCTGCTTGCCTTCGGTGATCCGCAGGGCGTCGTAGCCGTCGTGGTCGTCCAGCGCGGCCTCGACGGCCTCCTGGACCGCCTCGCGGTCGACGTCGGCCTGGCGGTAGTGCACCGTCGCGGTCACGCCCTTGTCCTCGACGATGACGCCGTCGTCGCCCGCGAAGACTCGTTCGACGGCGTCGCAGACCCGCGGAAGCACCTCCTGGACCTGGTGGGCCGCGGAGTGGACGGACCGCTCGTTGCCGTCGTGGAGTTCGAGACCGTGGTTGCCCGCGCAGTAGGCGTCCTCGACGCCAGCGCGCTCGCGAACGTCCTCGACGGCGCGTCCACTGACCACCGCCACGGCCGCCCGGGGGTGGTCCGCCAGCGTCTCCAGGGCTTCCTTCGCCCGGTCGCGTATCTCGGCCGCGTCCGGGTCGTCGACGATGTCGGCGACCGTCCCGTCGAAGTCCGTCATCACGAACAGGCCGTCGGCCAGCCGGAGGTTGTCCGCCAGCCACTGCTTGCGGCCCCAGACCGAGACCGGAGCTGACTGCCAACTCGGCGACTCCGACCCGCCCTCGCCGTCGCGGTCGACGGGGATGCCCGTGAACTGGTTGGTCACCCACGCGTCCGTATCCTCGCCGTGCACGCGCCGGCGGAGCGCCCGCATCCGCCGCTTCCGCGTCCGCTCGGGCATCGAGAGCGCGGCTTCGATGGTCGTCGCGAACTCCTCGATGTCGTTCGGGTTGACGACCAGCGCGGCGTCGCCCAGGGACTCCACGGCGCCCGCGAACTCCGAGAGCACGAGCACGCCGTCGTCGTCGAGCTGGGAGGCCACGTACTCCTTGGCGACGAGGTTCATCCCGTCGCGCAGCGGACTCACGAGCGCGACGTCCGCGTGGCGGTACAGCGCCGTCAGCCCTGCCCGGGAGTAGTGGTCCTTGGTGTACACCACGGGCGTCCACTCCGCGGTGGCGAAGCGGTCGTTGATCTCGCGGACGCGGCGCTCGACCTCGTCCTGGAGCTCCTGGTACTCGTCTATCTGGGTCCGGGACTCGCTGCCCTTCTGGACGTACGTGAGTTCGCCCCGCCGGTCGGGGCGGTGCTCCCAGAGCCACTCCAGGGCGTCGAGGCGCTGGAGGATGCCCTTCGTGTAGTCGAGACGGTCGACGCCGACCGCGACCTTCTCGCCGAGGGCGTGCCGCGAGGAGAACGTCTCCCAGAGCTCCTCGGTCTCCTCGGCGCCCGCGCGCTCGGCGTGAACGTCGGCGTCGACGCCCAGCGGCTGGCTCTGCACCCGCGTCGTGTGCCCCTCGTAGGTTATCAGGCCGGCGTCTGCGTCGACAGTGGCGTCCTCGAACACCGCCGCGACGCACTCGCAGAAGTGCTCGCAGTACGTCTCGCTGTGGAAGCCCAGCAGGTCGTTGGCGAGCAGTCCCTCGAGCAGTTCGTGGTGCTCCGGGCACGAGCGGAAGGTGTCCCACGCGGGCCACGGGATGTGCCAGAAGTGGGTGAGGAAGGCGTTCGGGAGCTGTTCGCGGACCAGCCGGGGCGCCAGCGCCAGGTGGTAGTCCTGGAACCAGACGACGGGGTCGTCGTCCTCGGCGCACGTGACGATGGCGTCCGCAAACGTCTCGTTGACCTGGGTGTAGTACTGCCAGAACTCGGCGTCGAAGCTCGCCCGCGTCGGCATCCCGTGACAGAGCGGCCACAGCACCTGGTTGCTGTAGCCGTAGTAGTAGCCGGAGAGCTCGCGGTCGCTGAGGTGGAGGCGCTGGATGGTGTACGACGGGTCCTCGGGCGGCACCTCGACGCGACCGCGGTCGTCGGCCACATCGAAGTCGGCGTCCCCACTCCCCCACGCGACCCACGTACCGGAGAGCTCCTGCATGATGGGGTCGAGCGCGGCGGTGAGGCCGCCCGCGGGCTGGGACACCGACACCTCGCCCCCGTCGTAGCTGTGGGTGTACGGCTCACGATTCGACGCGACGAGCAGTTCCCGGCCCTCGAGTGCGTCCACGACGGGGGGACCGTCGTCACCCTCATCGCGGTCGGTCACGATGCATCGCCCCCGTCCGGAGTCCAGGCCGGTACGGTTCGACTGCGCTCGGTTCGTTGCCGGTCGACGGGGCTCCACGCCCGTATGTTGCCTGCCATGGGCTACGGGGGTGTAGACGGCCGTGAGCCGGATAAGATGGAGAGTCTGTTTCCCCGAATTCACGGGCCTAGGGCCGTGATACCAGAGTATAAGCGCAGATTACGGACGCCGTTCACCCGTTCGTTACCGTGTCGCGGCGTCTCTCGGGGCGTTTCGCTCGCGCAGTTCACCGTCGTACTCGCTGTCTCCCACCTACGCCCCTACTCGCAGGAGAGCGGGGTGAAGTGGGCCAGAGTGTCAGTCGTCGTCTTCGTCGGCACCACCCGCCGCGTGCGCGTCCTCCAGCGCGGAGCGGAGTTCGGGAATCGTGGAGGCGAGTTCGCCCACCTGGTCGCGGGCCGTCTCCAGGTCGGCGAGCACGTCCTCGACGGCCGTCAGTTCGGCCTCCAGGTCGTCGGCGTCCTCGAAGGCGTCGGCGCGCTCCCCGACGACGAAGGCCTTCTTCGCGTCCCGCAGGTGGGTCTCGACGTCCTCGACGGCCAGCGCGGAGCGGAGCGCGTTCAGCACGCCGAGCGTGTTGTCCGCCTCCACGTCCCAGATGTCGTCCCCGGTCGGCAGTTCCGCGCGGGCGGCGGCGAGGTGTTCCTCCACGTCGGCCCGCATCTCCTCGGCCGCTTCCCCGAACAGTTCGTCGTCGTCGAGCGATGACTGGCTCATAGCTCCGAGTTCGCCGGCACGGAATTTAAAGACCCGCCTCGTACTGAAGGTGAAATCCGGCTACGAGACGCTCGCGAGTTCCATCAGCGGGTAGCCGTCGTCCATCGCCATCTCCGCGACCACCTCGTGACCCTCGTAGGCGACGACGACCTCAACCTCCATGTACTCGCCCGTCAGTTCCGTGTAGCCGTGGTCCGTGGGGAGTTCCCCGACGAGGATGTCGACGCTCACCGACTCGCAGAAGGGCTGGTTCTCGATGGACTCCTCGATGGCCGTCTCCATGCTCCCCGCGCTCGCGGGGCTGACCGGCGTCCCCGCGAACTGGTGGTAGAGCGCGCCGAACTTGATGCCTGCCTCGAAACACGCCTGCTCCACGTCGGTTGCCATACGAGTCCTGCGTGTGGCCGCGGCTAAGAACTGTCGCCTGCCGCGCCTACGGCCAGTCCTCGACGGCCGTGTAAGTGACGGCCAGGAAACCGGCGAGCCCACAGGCGAGTCCAGCGAGCGCCGCGACGCGCAGCCACGTCGAGACGTCCTGCACCGAGAGCACGACGGCGGCGCCCGCGAACGGGAAGGGGACCCCGGCGACCTCCGAGACCACCGGGACGCCGACGAGCGCGTAGCCCGCCGCCACGGCGACGAGCGCGCCACAGAAGCTGATTGCCCAGGCGAGGCGCGAACTCCGTGCTCGGGTCCGGTCCCGCTGGTGGGTGGCCTCGCGCTGGGATGCCAACACGTGTCGGCCTTCGACCCATTAGACAGTGCGAACCGCACGATTCATTGCCCGGTGGCCGCGACTCTCACACGAATGGACGACCCGGTCCTCCTCACTGGCGCCACGGGCCGCGTCGGGCAGGCCATCCTCGGCGGCATCGGCGACGACTACGACTGGCGGCTGCTCGACCGGGATCCGCCGACAGGTGACCCCGACCACGACTACGTGGTCGCCGACGTCACCGACGAGGACGCCGTCCGCGACGCCGTCGAAGGCGTCGGCGCGGTGGTCCACCTCGCGGGCGACCCCCGACCCGAGGCACCCTGGGAGAGCGTGCTCCGCAACAACATCGACGGCACGAAGACCGTCCTCGATGCGGCCGTCGACGCCGACGTCGAGAAGTTCGTCTTCGCTTCCTCGAACCACGCCGTCGGGCACTACGAGACGGCCCGGAAGCCAGACCTCTACCGCCGCGACGACGACTTCCGCCTCGACGGCACCGAACTCCCGCGTCCGAGCAACCTCTACGGCGTCTCGAAGGCGACCGGCGAGACGCTGGGTCGCTACTACTTCGACGAGTGCGACCTCTCCTTCGTCGCGGTCCGCATCGGCAACCTCACCGAGGGCCACCCGCCCATCAACTACGAGCGGGGACAGGCGATGTGGCTCTCCTACCGCGACTGTGCGCACCTTTTCGACTGCTGTCTCGAGGCAGAGTACGGCTACGAGGTGGTCTACGGCATCTCGGACAACGACCGGAAGTACTACAGCCTGGAGCGTGCTCGCGAGGTGCTGGGCTACGACCCGCGGGATAACTCCGCGGAGTGGAACGACGACGAGCGGGCCGCCGAAGACGACTGAGGCCGGTTTCGACACGCTGCGTCCACCAGCTCGAATAGGCCACGACCTGTCTGTGGAGCGGACTATTTTTGCCTCTGCCAACGATGTCGGCCCTGTATGGACGACCCCGCCCTCCAGAACCGACTCGCCGGCATCGAGCGACGCCAGCAGTTGATTATTGCGCTACTCGTCGGTCCGTATCTCGCCGGCTCCGCCTACCTCGTCGGCGTCTGGGTCGATGCGGCGTTCTACACGGTCGTGGCCGTCGTCCTGTTCGTCGCCCTCGCAATCGGACGCCGCCGCGACCGGGACGCGACTGGACAGTAGCCAGCGGTTCGACGGGACGAGGAACCAACTGCTCGCTCGCTTTCACTCCCGCGGGACGCTGATGTTGCGGAGTTTTCCCCCGCACTCCGGGCAGACCCACTTCGCCTCCGCTGTGGTGACCCTGTGCAGGCAGTCCCGGCACTCGTACTGCGTCTCTCCCGACTCGATGCTGTACGGGTCGTGTTGACTCATGCCACTCCCGATTCACTGGGTGGCATTAAACGGAATCCTATTATTCGTAGATGGAATTCGAGGACGAGAGTGGGAAGAGATGCGTTCGTATGATTCTACGCTTTATTATCTCAGATGTTCCAGAAGGAGCGGTGGGTGGGTTCGGTGTGCAACTCGACAGCCGTCCCTCGCTGTCGCCGACGCCGACTGACCGGCGAGAATCCGGGACGGGAGCGCGGATACGTTGCACGCCCGTGCAAGCCCACGGAGATGGATTTATAAGACCGAGCCCGTAACCCCCACCCATGAAACATCCCGGACTGAAGCTTCGGATGGTGCTCGTCGGCTCCATCCTGTTCGCGTTATACTCGGTGGCGATCGCGGTGGCGTGGGCCATGTTCGGCCAGAACAACACCATCCTCGCCATCGCCCTCCTCGGCAGCGTCGTCCTCGTCGGCTTCCAGTACAAGGTCGGCAAGTGGGCGGCGTTACGGAGCGTTGGGGCCGAGGACATGGACGAACAGCAGTACGCCCAGATCCACCAGTTCGTCGAGGGCGTCTCCCGTGACATGGGCATGGAGAAGCCGCGGCTGATGGTCGCCAACATGGGCGTGCCAAACGCGTTCGCGGTCGGCCGCCGCGGTGACGGCACTGTGGTCGTCTCCCGCGAACTCATCCAGCTGCTCGACCGCGAGGAACTCGAAGGCGTCCTCGCCCACGAACTCGCGCACATCGACAACCGCGACGTCGTGATGATGGTGCTCGGCCAGGGCATCGCGTCCGTCGTCGGCATCATCGCGCAGTACGTCGTGCTGTTCACGGGCGACAACAACCTGGCGGACTTCTTCCTCGCCATCGTCGTCGGCAACCTCGTCCAGTTCTTCGTGATGCTGTTCGTGCTCGCCATCTCGCGCTACCGCGAGTACGTCGCCGACTCCGACGCGAAGGGCGTCATCGGCCGCGGCGACCCGCTCGCCCGCGCCCTCGAGAAGATTCAGCAGGGCAACGAGCGCTCCCAGGACGACCGCCTCGACGAGAACGTGAGCGCGCTCTGCATCTTCGGCGGCTCGAAGAGCACGCTCGCGAAACTCGTCTCCACGCACCCGCCCGTCGAGGAGCGCATCCGCCGCCTCCGCTCGTAGATGGCGGGCGTCCGCGAACTCCTCGCGGTCGCGCTGGGGGTGCTCCTCGGGGTCGGCCTCGTCGCCGCACCCAGGACAGCAATCCGACTCTCCGTGTTCATGGGTCCGCACCGACGGCGCCGCCACGGCGAGTACGGTGGCGAAGACAACATCCCCACGGCGTGGGTGTACGTCGCCCGCGCGCTCGGCGTCGCCTGCATCGCCGTCGCTGGTGTCATCGCCTACCAGACGTACGCGTAGTCAGGAACAGAACTCAGTCGAACAGTCCCGAGACATCCGCTTCTCGTCGCCGCCGCCGCTGGACGTGCTGGCCGAGTCGCGTCGCGACCAGCGCGCGCTGTGGGCCTTCGGTGAGGAAGTCACAGAGCAACACGCCGAACTCGTTCAGCTCGCCGTCGGCCAGTCCGCGCTCGGCGTACCTCGCAGCGTCCTCGAGCATCTCTTCGTCGTAGCCCAGTTCCTCGCCGAGCACGACTGCCGCGGCTATCGCGGCCGGCGCGTCGAGGTCACTGGGCTCGAGCGCGGCGCCGTCGAGTTCGAGGCGCTGGGGGGCCGCCCGCTCGACGTACTCGGGGTCACGGCCGAGCGCGTCCACGTACGCTCGCACGGCGCCGACGTTCACGCTGCGGTAGTCCGCCGGCAGGTCAGCGAGGTAGCCGGCGCTGCTCTCGCAGAGGCCCACGGCGCCCGCCCAGTTCCGGTTCCGGGCGTGGTGGATGGCCGCCGTGAACTGGATGAGACCGTGGAGCAGTCGCTCGTCGGAGCCGTCGTCAAGTTCCAGCCACTCGTCCTCCCAGGCGTCGTGGGCGGCGTGGTAGTGGCCGGCGTTGTGAATCGCGATTCCCGCGCGGAGCGCCGCGTCCATGGGGTGGGTTGCGCGCCGACCCGCAAAAACGTCTCGTCCGGCGGCGCCCTCGGACACTCGTCAGGCGCGGACGCTCGGGAGGAAACTCCCGGTCTCCCGGCGGACGCCCGCGACGAGAATCAGCGCGGCGACCACGGGGAGCGCCGCACACGCGAAGTAGACGGGCGAGAAGCCGACGGCGTCGACCAGCGGGAGCGCGACCACCGGACCGAACCCGCCGCCGATGTCGCCGAACGCGTTGTTCGTGCCGACGGCGCGCCCCATCTGTTCGTCGGAGACGAGGTCGGCAAGCAGGGCCATCAGCGGGCCGCTCGTCCCGCCCTGTCCGGTGCCGACGAGCGCGCAGGCGACGGCCAGACTCGCCACGGAGTCCGCCAGCGCCAGCAGGACGAACCCGAGAGAGGTGGCGCCGAGGAAGAACAGCAGGGTCGGGACGCGGGACTGCAGGCGGTCGCTCGCGTAGCCGCCGAGGAACATGAACGTCCCCGCGGCGACGACCGTGATGGCCATGAAGATGCCCGAGGAGCCCTGCGGGCCGAGGCCGAAGACGCCGAGGTCCTTCTGGTTCAGGAACAGCACGAGCGTGGCGAACAGCGCGCCGATGTAGACGAAGAGGACGGCGAAGTTCACCAGCCCCACCGTCACCGCCGGGAGGCCGGTGTTGACGTCCCACGGCTTCACCGACTTGCTCGACGTCCCCTCGACGTGGGTTTCGGGGACCGTGAAGTACGCCACGCCGCTCGCGAAGAACGCGAAGACGGTGGCGACGACGAACGCGGTGATGGTCCCCGAGACTTCGCTGACGACGCCGCCGACGACGACGCCCGTCGGGAACCCGAACAGGACGCCGCCGCGGATGAGGCCCATGTTCGCGCCGCGGGACCCGCCGTCGCTGACGTCCGCGGCGATGGTGTACGCCGTCGCGAAGACGAGCGCGCTCCCGACGCCCCAGAGGATGCGGGCGCCCATGAACCAGCCCTCGGGGAACGGGGCGACCATCGCGACCACGTAGCCGAACGTCGCGAACCCCTGGACGAACATCCCGACGACGAACGGCGTCCGCGTCCCGACGCGGTCGACGAGCACGCCCGCCGGCGCGTTCGCGAACAGCCGCGAGAACCGGTTCGCGCTCAGGATGACGCCGACGAGGAACGGCGAGATGCCCAGGACGGCGCCGAGGTTCGGGAGGATCGGGAAGATGACGCCGCCGCCGAAGCCGATGAAGAACGTCGAGACGATGACCGCGCCGATGACTAGGTAGTCGTCTGTGAGGTTGCGGACGCGTTCGGCGAGTCGACTGACGGCGCTCACGACTCTCTAGCCTCGCTCGCTCTCCGCCGAACCGGGCGGCCCGCCGCGCCGTCGTTCACGTCCATCTACGCCCTGCTAGGCGAAAATTTCCCAAAAGGGTTGGGAAACCCTCCGGGCTTGCAGCGTTTCTTGGTGCCAGCCACACGGAGGGCACCCGTAGCCATAGCGGCGTAGAAATAATGTCCGGACGGAGTCTGCGCGAGCGAAGCGAGCGCAGGCACGTCCGGTCGTTTCGGAGCGAACGCTAGTGAGCGAAGAAACGTCCGGACGGAGATTTGAACTCGGAGAGACGGTCGCCTCACTGTGTTCGGCGCTGCGACTCTCCTGCTCAAATCTCCTCGACGTTTCGCAGCCTGCTCGCCGCGAGCGACACAAGCGTCGCTCACGGACTCAGTACGGCGATGAAAACGTCCGGACGGAGATTTGAACTCCGGTCCCTGGCTCCGCAAGCCAAGAGGATAGTCCACTACCCTACCCGGACTCGTTCAACAGTACCCCGGGATTACGTAAAGCGGTTACGATTGGGGGCCGCGGTGGTGGCTCTTTGCACGACCTGTCGGCGAGCAGGACACCCCGCTGGGCGGACACGAAACAAATCGGTTATATCCCGTGCTACCGTCGGTCGGTCGCACATGAGGGCAGGCGTACTCGCCGTCGTCGATGGAACGTTCAAGATGGTGGACTCGTTCACGGAGACCGTCACCGAGGACGACCAGGAGCTGGCGCGCCGCCTCGAGATCGACCGCGTGTTCTCCCTGCCGGACGGGAGCATGGCGTTCGCGGGTCGCGCGGCCGCCGAGCGGCTGGCGAACCAGCGGGACGCGGCCATCGAGGACGACGAGATTCGCGTCACGGAGGGGACCGAGGTCGTCACGGACTACACGGAGTTCGTCGGGGTCACCGGCGAGTTCGTCGTGGTCAGTAGCGGGGACGGGGAGTTCGCGTTCGACCTCATCGGCGCGGAGACGAACACGAACCTCGAGCGGGCGACCCTCGACCTCGACGGCTTCTTCGCGAGCCACGGGTCGGCGACACCGTGGCGCGCGGGATTCTCGGGGAACGGCGACGCGGGGATGAACGGCGTCTTCCACGGCGCCGACCTGCGGGCGAGCCACGACCTCGACAGCCTGCTCGCGGACTCCAGGCTGAACCAGCTCGGGCTCTCCTACGGCCACGACGGCGACGAGGTGAAGATGACCGCGTCCCGGAGCGGCTACGTCGAGGTGTACCAGCCGTCGTCGTACGACGCCGCGGCGTTCCTGACGTACCTGCGCGAGGAGATGCTCGACCACGTCGTCTGAGGACTCCGAGGGTTCATATCGGAGGGCGACACACCCCCTCCCGTGCGACGGAAAATCGCGGGACGGAATCGACGTTATCCCCCAAGGACAACGCTTATGCGCGGCGTCTCCTTGTGGTGAACTACGATTATGGGCGACACTGAGGACATCTACGAGGACCTCGACACCGACGTCAGCCTGGAGGAGTTCCGGGAGGCCGTCGAGTCGAAGGTCGAGCAGATGGGCGGGCTGGCCGACGAGGAGACGGCCGCCATGCTCATCGCCCACGAACTCGACGACGGCGAGGTCAACGGCATCGCCGACATCGAGGTGGAGATGGACGAGGTGAAGTTCCTCGCGAAGGTGACGAGCGTCGGCGACGTGCGGACCTTCGAGCGCGACGACGAGGAGAACCCGGAGGGCCGCGTGGTGAACGTCGAGGTCGCGGACGAGACGGGCAGCGTCCGCATCTCGCTGTGGGACGAGCAGGCCGCGGCCGCCACCGACGAACTCGACGTCGGGCAGGTGCTCCGCATCAAGGGCCGGCCGAAGGACGGCTACAACGGCGTCGAGGTGAGCGTCGACCAGATGGAGGTCGACGACGACGAGGAGATCGACGTCCAGGTCCAGGACGAGTACGCCGTCGGCGACCTCTCGCTGGGCATCTCTGACGTGAACCTCACCGGCGAGATTCTCGCCACCGAGAGCGTGCGGACGTTCGACCGCGACGACGGCAGCGAGGGGAGTGTGTCGAACCTCGTGGTCGGCGACGAGACCGGCCGCGTCCGCGTGACGCTGTGGGACGACCAGGCCGACCGCGCGACCGAACTTGACGCGGGCGAGGTCGTGGAAGTCGTCGACGGCTACGTGCGGGAGCGTGACGGCAGCCTCGAACTCCACGTCGGCGACCGCGGCGCCGTCGAGGTCGTCGACGAGGACGTCGCCTACGAACCGGACTCGACACCCATCGACGCGCTGGAACTCGACGACTCCGCGGACATCGCGGGCGTGATCCGCTCGGCGGACCCCAAGCGCACGTTCGACCGCGACGACGGCAGCGAGGGCCAGGTCCGGAACGTCCGCCTGCAGGACGACTCGGGAGACATCCGGGTCGCGCTCTGGGGGGAGAAGGCCGACCTCGACATCGGCCCCGGCGACGAGGTGGCGTTCGTCGACGTGGACGTCCAGGACGGCTGGCAGGACGACATCGAGGCGTCGGCCGGCTGGGGGTCGACGGTCATCCCGCTCGCGGACGGCGCCGCCACGGACACCGACGACGGTGGCGACGGGGCCACCGGACTGTCGGCGTTCGGCAGTGGTGGCTCGGACGGCGGTAGCGACGACGAAGATGCGAGTTCGACAGCGAGCGCCGCGAGTGACGGCGGCGCGGTCGCCGAGGGCGAGGACGTGGAGTTCACGGGCGTCGTCGTGCAGGCCCAGGACCCGGTGATTCTGGACGACGGCGAGGAGACGATGAGCGTGGAGACGGACGCCGACGTGACCCTCGGCCAGGAACTGACAGTCCGCGGGTCGCTTCGGGACGGCCGCCTCCGCGCCGAAGAACTGCGGTAGGAGTCTGTTTTCCGTCGCGGAACCAAGTTGGGATTCGCTGTCAGAGGTGGCCGTGTCGGCAGCCTCGCTGGTGTCCGTCTGTGGTCGCCGGACGTGGCGTCTCGCTGTCCAGTCCCGACGTCGAAATGCGTGTTGGCACCCCTACACCCGTTTGGCCTAACGGAAACAGTTAAGCGTGCGACAGCCACGCATTGACGCATGAGCGTCGAACTCCCGTTCGCGCCCGTGGACACCCTCATCCGGGAGCACGCTGGCGACCTACGCGTGAGCGCGGACGCGGCCGAGGAACTCGCGCGCCGCATCCAGCGGCGGGGGGCGACACTGGCAGCGGACGCCGCCGAACGCGCGGCCGCGGACGGCCGAAAGACACTGATGGCGGCCGACTTCGGCACCGAGACGGCGCCCGAGGGCGACGACCTGACGCTCCCCGTGGCGCCGGTCGACCGCATCGCGCGCCTCGACATCGACGACCGGTTCCGGGTCGCGAAGGACGCGCGCGTCGCGCTCGCCGACCTCCTCGAGGTGTACGCGACGGACGCCGCGCGCGGCGCCGTGGTCCTCGCCGAACACGCCGGCCGGCGCACCGTACAGGCCGAGGACGTGGAGACATACTTCGAGCTCGTGGAATGAGATTCGGGTTCGACGAGACGTGTCTCGACCACGACCCCGGGGCGCGCCACCCCGAGAGCCCGGACCGCCTGGTCGCGATCAAGCGCGGTCTCGCGAAGTGCCACGGCGTCACCTACGAGGGCGCGGCGCCCGCGACCGAGGCCGACGCGACGGCCGTCCACGACGCCGGCTACGTCGAGGAGATCCAGTCGTTCTGCGCGTCCGGCGGTGGCAACTGGGACCCCGACACCATCGCGTGCCCGGAGACGTGGCCCGCCGCGCTCGCGAGCGCCGGCCTCTCGATGGACGCCGTGCGCGCCGCGCTGAACGGTGCGGACGGCCGGAACACGCCGTTCGCGCTCGGTCGGCCGCCGGGCCACCACGCCGTCGAGGGCGACGCGATGGGGTTCTGTTTCCTGAACAACGCCGCCATCGCCGCCCAGTACGCCCTCGACGACCTCGGCGCGGAGCGGGTCGCCATCTTCGACTGGGACGTCCACCACGGTAACGGAACGCAGGACATCTTCTACGACAGCGGCGACGTCTTCTACGCGTCCATTCACGAGGAGGGCCTCTACCCGGGGACGGGCGACGCCGACGAGAGGGGCGAGGGCGAGGGCGCTGGTACGACGCTGAACGTGCCGTTCCCTCGTGGGTTCGGTGACGCGGAGTACTGCGCGGCCGTCGAGGAACTGCTCGCGCCCGCACTCGCCGAGTTCGACCCCGACCTGTTCGTCGTGAGCGCGGGCTTCGACGCCCACCGCCACGACCCCATCTCCCGGATGCACGTCTCCGACGAGGGGTACGCGCTGCTCACTGACCGCGTACGCGACATCGCGGCAGAGACGGACGCGGCGCTCGCGTTCGTGCTCGAGGGCGGTTACAGCCTGGACGCGCTCGCCGACGGCATCGGCATGGTCCACGAGACGTTCGACGGCCGCGACCCCATCGAGCCGGACGCGGACGTGACCGACGACGCCCGCGCGCTACTCGAGGACATCCACGCGGACCATCAGGCGCTCGGGTCGAAGTAGCCAGCCAGTTCCTCGCCGAACTCGTCCGCGAGCGAGGCCACGCGCTCGCCGACGAGCACCTCGTAGTCGCCCCGTTCTACGATTGATTCGACGTGCGCGCCGAGCGCGACGTCCGGCAGGTGGTCCTCGGCGAACTCGCGGGCAGTCCGCACGTCCCGTTCGCGCTCGACGACGTAGCGCTCCCCGTCCACGAACGGTCCGTAGGCGTCCGTGTCGGCGTACTTCTCGTAGAACCCCGTCGCGTGGCCGGAGACGTAGACGGGCGGTCCCTCGTGGCGCTCGACCGCCGACAGCTCTGCGACTTCGAGTTCCGCGAACAGCACCGCGCGCTCATCGGCCCACGTCGCCGCGCGCAGCACCCAGAACCCGCGCTTCTCGAGGCCTCGCACGAGGCCGTCCCGGGAGCGGTAGAGCTGCGGATAGAGCTGGTCGTCGACCAGGTCCGGCGCGTCGAAGACCACCGCGAGCGGGGTCGTCCCGCGCCGCTCGACGTGCTCGCGGACGCCCGCCGCGTCGAGGGGTTCCGGGGAGTCCGGCTCGAACACTGCCTCGTCGGGGTCGGCGAGGAACGCCCGGGCGTGGTGGATGACCCGGGCGACGTTCGTATCGGAGACGACGGCCGCGACGTTCCGCTCGGGGTCCGTCGGGTCGACGACCACCAGCGCGTCGTCGAACGTCGCCGCGGCGTGGTCCTCGGGGTCCAGACGGACCTGTGGTTCCCACTCGCTGATAGCCTCCAGGGTCTCCCGGAACTCGCCGTACTCCACGACGAGCAACTCCGTGAGATAGCCCGAAAACCCACGCGTGCGGAGGTCGCTGCCGTACGCGCCGACGCCCTTCAGGAACTGCTTGAACAGCCGCACGTCGCCAGCCAGATTGTCGTCCAGGCGCTCCACGAGGTAGGCGTTGTGGAACGGCGTCCGGTCGACCGCCGACTGGATGTCCGTCGCCGAATCCAGGCGGTAGCACGGCACGAGGTCGACGTCGTACCCCTCGAAGACGCCCTTCACGTAGGGGTGTTCGGCGTACTCCTCGCGGCCCTCCGGCAGCACCGCGTTGCCCACCTGGAGGCCGTACGCCTCGAGGTCCTCCCGGGAGATGTCCGGCGGGAACCGCACGAAGAGGTCGATGTCGCGGTCGCCCGCGACCCACGTCCCGCGCGCCGTGCTCCCGACCTGCAGCACGTCCGCGTCCACGTCCAGTTCGGTGACGGCCTCACGCGCCCGGTCCGTGAGCCGCTCCACGGTCTCTGCGAGCGCGGCCCGCTCGTCGGGCGTCGGGTCCACGCGCTCGCGGACGCGCTCGACGACCGCCTCGAACTCGCTCATACCGCGGCTTCACGCGGCTCCGCCTAAGCCGTGTCGATGGCTCGTCTGCTGGCGAAACGAAAGCCATATCAAATCCCGCCGGATAGCAACGGGTGCAAGCCGCCGTAGCTCAGTTGGTAGAGCACCTGGTTGTTACCCAGGTTGTCCCAGGTTCGAGCCCTGGCGGCGGCGTCACTTCTCTGCGTCCACTCGCGGAGCGTCGGCTCCGCGATGGACCGTGACGGGCCGACCAGGCTCGAGCACGTGAGTCGCAGCGGCGAGCGTGGCGAGCCGACCGTCTCACACCTGTTCGAGCCCTGGCGGCGGCGTGGTTCTTTCCGCGACAACGTGCGAAGCGACGGCTGAGGGTCGCCGCGATGTCCTCTCACGTCAGTACGTCCAGTGTTTCACGGTGTCCACGTCGATGCGGACGGGCGTGTTCTCCGACCACGCGTCCTCGTCGACACCGTACTTCCGGTTGATGCGGTGCAGCACCTCTCGCCCCTCCTCGTCGTCCTCGATGACCTCCGCCTTCCCCTGGAGGGTCACGCCCCACTGCGGTCGGCCGTCCTCGTCCTTCTGCACCGACAGGGCGACCCGGGGATTCCGCTGGATGTTCTCGAGTTTGCGTCCAGTCGTCACGATTTCGACGGTGTCGTCGCGGTAGTTGTACCAGAGCGGCGCGACGTGCGGCCGATTCTCCTGGCTCGTTCCCAGGTGCGCGACCAGCGGCTCACTGGTGAGCAGTGCTTCGGCCTCCTCGGGGACGGTCTGGGACATACCGGGGATTCGAGTGCCAGCCCCCTCAATCTGGTCCGGATACCCAAGCGAATCAGGGGTGTCACTGTTCGCAGAGTTGAGTGAACTCCGTACTATTTCGTCCTCTCCGGGCAAGTAACGAGACACAAAATAACTTATCAAGAACAAACCCGCTCAATCAAGCGAAAGACACTCTCGTAACTTCTAGGGCGCTCTTCCCGGACTCATACTCCTCCATTTCTTCCGCAAGAGTACGCGTAGGCTGTTGTTTGGTGGGGTGTATGGGGTTGGTTCTGTGTTTATTGGTGGGTGAGTTTGTGCTGTGATCTAAGTTTGAGTGTGGATTGTGTTTTGTATGGAACCTGGGGGTTGGGGTTTTCTTGTGGGGTGGTTGTATGGGGAGTTCGTCTTTTGGGTGTTCTCGGGGGTTTCCTCGGTGGTTGTGTGTTTGGCTCTTTGCGGCTTGGCCATTCAAGGAGTGGGCGTGAGGGTATTCCTCGCTGAGTCTATTGGGTTCATAATGGGCTGCAGTGTGGTGGTTTCGACTCCTCACCGGGTGGTTTCTGCACTCTGTTTCCTTGGTTCTCTGAGTGAGATTGTGGTTCTTGGGGCACCCATCGGGAGTGTCTGGCGGGCTATCTGACACGCGCGGGTGTGTTTGGGGTGTGATTCTCTGTATTGTACTGTGTTTGCGGGGGTTTAGAGCGATTATGAGGCGGGTGTGAGTGTTGGTGGTTCCTAGAGGGGTGCTCTACTGGCAGCTCAAGGGATTTCAGTGAGTATGTTCCACTCGTTCAGCTTCTTCATTCCCTCACTGTCTTTGCTGACTACTTGGAGGGGGGCATGTTACTTCCAGGGGTGGTCTTCTTCCCCGGTTACGGACTATGACTGGTCGAGGGATTCCCGGTTGACTTTCGCCTTGGTTTGCTTGTGTAGCCATTCAGCGGGGTAGACTGCAGTGAGGCCTGGCTCTTGGATGCGGAATTGGTGGGGTGGCGTTGTCGGGGCATACGTCTTCTCGACCCGGGGTTCGCCTTCGAGTGGGTCGTTGAGTGCTTGGAGGACGTCGTGGCCTGCGGATTGACTCATGACCACCCAGATTGCTTCTTCGGGATTGCAGGCGGCCATCTTATCGTAATCTCGAGGAACCGCGCGCGCTACGTCATGATTGATGCGCTCGGCCTCACCCGCAACCACCACACTTCCCTTGGTGTCTAGGCCGACGACGTCGAGGCGGCGCTGGTCGTATTCCTCACTCGCCTCCCGAGGGGTGTCCTCACTAGTTGCCATGAATGCGTCCGCGGGGAATGCAGGCTCATCCTGTTCGTCGAGCTCGTAGTACGGAACAACCTCAGTGACTCTGGAGTCAGGGTCCTTCTGGTATTCCTCGATTATGTGCTGGCGGAGGATTTCAACCGCGAGCACGTGCTCACTGGACTCATCGAGATCACCCTTCCCATGCCCATAATCGATGCCCTGGCGGTACTGCTCACCGATAGCGTGGCGACCACTCGCAGGCACAGAATACAACCGGTGGGGGTGGTCCGTATCATGACGCACCACGTCCGCCTTGAGGAGTTCCTGGATCTCCTCGTTGGTGATGCCCGTGTACTCCTGGAGGCGTAACATCGAATCCTCCATCAAATCATACTCAGGAGGGTCATACCGGAGTTGCTGAGCATTATACACCGCTTGAACGAACCCGAGTTGACGCGCACTCCACCCACTCGCCTCGAATTCTTTGGGTGTGAGCTTCAGGTGCAGACTCGTAATCGGGATATCGTCCTCGTCGACGTCACTCAGACTAGAGCAGCACTCAATCGCGCGCTCCATTCCGTCTCGAGTAGGATTATACCGCGAATCACACTCTCGGCACACAAGGGCATGCGTCTCCCCCTGGTACTCAACAGTAGCAGGGAGGCGTTTTGTGAGCGCGAGCGGACTCAATACACCACCCACACCCAATCCTAATTCATCCTCATCCTCGCTGTCTTCGGTGGCGTCCGTATGGGCGTTCTCTGGGATAGTACTGGGCTCGCGAACAACCACGCCCGATTCTTCCTCCGTCCGTTCCTGAGCCACTCTGAGCGCGCTCACAAAGCCCTCATCCTCTTCATCAGTGAGTGGCTCGGGGCCATCCGGGATTCCCGGGGGTTGGGGGAGTGATTGGAGGAGGAATGGCCGAGGCTCAACCGAATTAAACTCCGAGGGCAACCTGACCATCCACTGTCCACGCCTAAGCGCACGCAACCGATTCCCAACCTCTACTCTTGAGGTATCCTCAGTCGTGAGACGCTCAGCCAAACGGCGATCCAAGGCTACGTTCCCCGTCACAATCGTCGAGACATTATTCAAGACCTCACTGTACGCCCGCGGACTCGCATCCTCGAGTTGCTGGGGGAACTGCATCGCCAACGTCACCGAACACCCAAACCCCCGAGACTGCGCAAGAAACTCCGAAAGCAACCCAGAAACAGCCACACTCGCAGCCTCCTCCACATACACATTCACCAATCCCGTAGTACTCCCGCTCTCACTCCCACTATTCCCACCATTCCCTCCAGAAGCAGAGTTAGCTCTCCTAGAATCAGAAGAATCCTCAGCTTCTATGCGTGGTGCACTCCCATCTTCGCAACTCCCCTCACGAGGACTCTCCCCCTCGTGTTCCTGAGTAGGCTCTATACCGGAGTCGAGTCCTGATTTGGTTGTTTGGTCTTCTTGGCTGCGGCGTTTGAGTGCACTCCAGAGATTCGAGAGCACAACCAGCGTAAGCACGCGCTGGAACTCCGAACGCAATCCACCCGTGTCGAAGATGATGACCTCGTCCTCACTGATGTGCTCGAACAAATCAAAATACGCATCCAGCCCCTCAGAACCCGCTCTACCACTCTCACTCCCTCTGACCGGAGTCGAATCTTCCCCACCCACACCCTCCCCACCATCCACACCTAAATTCTCACTACCCGCGTCCTCCTGCAGGGGTTCCCCACCACCAGTACCGGACTCAACACCTACGCCATGGGAATCTGACTCTGAATCCTCTATCCTCGTCTCGCTTTCTGGAGTAGTGTTCTCAAGGGCGTTCTCGATGGTTCTCGAATCTGGTGTGTGATTGAAGATGCGAGCGAGACGTCGATCAACGGGAATCTTCTCGACGCGCGTTGCTACCCCACCCATGAGCTCGTTAAACGAACGCGCTTGATTCGCTGTCACACCAGCCAGCATTCCTTCAAGGTCTGGGTCTGAGACTGCGGGCGGGGTCTGGTCTTCATGCATCTTCTGAACAGTCTCATGGAACTCGCGGTGCGTGAATGCGTCCTGGCCATGCACAGGGTCGAACATCGCCTTCAGGACGTACCGAATAATATCCGGAGAGCGTACGGCGCGCTCGAAGCGCTCCGGGCCCATAATTTGAGTTAGGATCTCGATGTAGTGCTCGACTTTGTCTTCGACCGCGCTTGTGCGCGCAATCCCCATCGCGAGTTCTGGGCGGATATCGAAGAATGAGAACGCGGGAAGCACGCGAGCACAATCGAAGTACGTCACGCCATCGAGGTTCCCGTGTTTCGCGTAATGCGCCTGGAGGTACTCGATGGCCATCCCATCACCCTTCGGGTCAATCAGAATATCCGCGCCACCCGTCGCCTCTTGGTTCTCGAGTATCCCATTGATCAGACTCGTAGACTTCCCCGAGCCAGTCCGCCCAAACCACGCCACATGTAATGACTGGAGGCTCGGAGGAAGCGTAATGGACTCTTCTTCGGTGCTCCCGTCCTCGGTGAGCGCACGCCCCAAGGGAAGCCCACGACCACGGTAGGTTTCGAGTTCACTCGGTGGTGGCCGATTTAGCTGGGTTCGCTCGCCTGGTGTTGGGGCGACACCACGTACGCCCTGGTTCGTGAGCGCACTCCCATCCAGAACGAAGAAACTCGGAGCTTCACTCGCATCCACCACGATTCCCGGACTCCCTCTTCGGGTGAAACGCGAACGAAGCCCCCCGAAGGACGCCTCCTCGAAATCTCTACTACAAATTGCCCTCCCTAGTTTTCTCGCGCTCTTCCCTCGCTGTAGGCGACCCTGAACCCCGTACTTCGAACTCCCGAGCTCCCCAAACAACCCCTCCAAACCACCCATACTACTCTCGGACTTCTCGTCCGTCTCGAGCTCGTCTCCCTCAATCCTCTCTGGGTCTATACTCTCGCTTTCGCCCCCATCGATTCCGCCATAGGATTCGTTTTGAGAGCCGGTGGTGAGGAGGCGGGCGTTCACCACAAACGACCGATGCGACTCTCTCGACCGGATGTCCTCAATACGCTCACTATCACTCTGAGATAATGGTGTATCCTCGGGGGCACTACCAAAGACCGTGCTCGTCAGTTGCGCACCCAATCCATCCTGATGAGATTCTAAATCCCTGATTCGAGCGTCAGCCTCACTCGACCAATCCGGCTTCGGACGCAGAAGCATCTGGTATACTCCCGGGCGGTCGTGACTCGTGAGGAACTCAAGCACTCCAGAAAGCGGAATACGAGCATGTTCACTGGCTTGGAATGACCCGAAATTCTGAAGACTAGTCTGCCAATCCCGTGAGCGTCCAACCATGCCCTCAAAGACCACTCCAACCAAACCCTGGGTACTCAGGCTTCCCTCAGTAGCCCTCTTCTCAGGATTCGCCTCGGTATTTTCGAGTGGTGTTTCGTGGGTGGTTCCAGGCCCGAGGGCCTCCCGGGGGTAGGTTTGTGGTTTCGTGATTCGCTCGAGTTCGTAGGAATCCGGGAACAACCCCTGGAGAACACGCTCAAACCCACCAAGGAGCCCCGGGGAATTCACACCAAAGAGATACTCAATGGATCCGTCCCCCGGTGAGACAAGCAAGCACTCGAACACCGGCCGCTCTCTAGAACTTGAAGTTCGTGTTCGGAGCAGGCCCCCGAGGGGATGGCGACCAAGAGTCGATTTCTTCTCGCTAGTGAGTTGGTGGAGGCGACGAACATGCGAGAGCACTGTCTCCGTCTCCACGTCATCACGAGATGGACGCACTCGCAGAAACACTCGCCCACACTTACCCTCTGATGATTCTTTCCTCTGTGTCTCAGAGTCCTCCTGACTTACACCCGGAACACCCCTCTGGGGAGTGTCCTCATCGTTCTGTGTTTCCTGCGCTGGCTCTGAGTCACTACCTGTATTCTTCTTAGAGGGATTACTCGGATTCGACATAGACGGACCCCACCCCACTCACCCAATTAGGAATGAGCTGAGGAAGAGTTTGATTAGGTGATTCCACCGGTTTAGGACGCTTAAACTAGTGCTCTCTGTGCCTGATACCTCCTGGCCGCTGACTACACCGATTCTTGATCACTTCGCAGACTCCCCGGTGTACGTGGGCCAGGGGGCTACGCGAAATTTTGGTGTATCATCATTTTCCAGAGCGCACGAAGAGGTCATTCGAGTCACTGAACCTCGCCCATACTACGACTGTGACGCGCCCCCCCGATTCGTCCCGGAATTAACGACAGCGTGGTGCTCGGCTCTGTTCGCAAGTGCCGTGCCAATCTATTCGGCGTACCTGAGGGTCGCTTCGATGCTGTCCTTGCGTTCTGAGACAAATCTTGAGGTTACGACGGGCGGTCGTCGATTTCCTCGTGGATGCTTTCCTCTGGCCATCCGTTGAAGACCTTTGCTTCAGCATCGTCATCGACTACGGCACCGGAGAACTCAGACAGATCGAAGGTATCGTCCTCACCGCCGCTGAACCCGCCCATACCCTGGTACATCCGCTTCCAGAGTAACTGTTCGTCATAGGCTGCTGTATCTCCGTCTGGAGTCACTGCTTCGAAGATCGAGCGACTGGCCAGGATGATGACTTTCCGTTGCATTCGACTCGCCCCGACGTTGAGTCGGTGCGGGTTCTGGAGGAACTCACTTTGACTTGTTACGTGTCCTGGGGCACTCCCGGTCATTGAGAGCACCATCACTTCCCGTTGGTCCCCCTGGAATTGCTCGACTGTATCGACGGTAATGTCCTCGTCAAGCCGGTCACTGACTAGCGTCACCTGATCGTTATACGGAACCACTACACCAGCCGTGTAGCCAGATCCGTCTTCATCATCATCTTCCGTGACCGGCGAAATATCGAGGTGGTCAAAGAGGCCTTCAATGATGTCTGCTTCCACTTCACTGTACGTCGTGGCCGACTCGTCCTCGTGAACGACGAGCGTGACGCGATCGGATGGTGACAGGATGGTCTCAAACTCAGCGGGTACATCATCAGCGAGTTCGATCGGATCGCGCTCGATCTGACTCTCAAGTTGGATCCCGTCACGAGGGAAATAGATGAGGTCCGTGTGGAACCACGCCGATTCTGCGGGGAGGCGGTAGGTCTTCACCAATCGGTGAATCGGCAATAGATCATCTTCATCCTCATCAGGCCCACCAATTCCCTCCCATTCTGGTGGGTCACGGTCGAAGTACTCGCGCTTTTCCTCCTCCAATTCCTCCCGGAGGAACCGGATGAAGTCGAGCGTCGAGAGATATGGGGGATTTCGCTCGAGGGAGCGGCGGTCCTCTGCCTCCCAATCATGCTGCTGGATAGGTTGCATCTGTTGGTGATCCCCTACCATCTGAAGTTGTGACTCATCCGCGAGGAACGCCCCAAAGAGGAACATGAGGGGGAGATCCATCATGCTGGCTTCGTCGATCAGACCGAAATCGAAAATCGCGCACTCCCCATCCTCGTACAGATCTTCGGCATCGGGGTCACTATCATCCGTCAGTTGGTCGGCAACGTTGTTGATCAGTCCTCGGATCGAGACAGGGGGTCCGAAGAAGACGACCTGCTTTGCATCCTCCGTCATGACGTACTCTTCGAATAATGCCGCGAGCTCATCGGAGTCCCCCATCTCGTCATCGTCGCTATTGTCGTGGTAATTCAGATACTCTACGTTGGCGTGCTCCTCTGCACTTTCCTTCGGGTTCACCCGGACGAGTTTGAGGTCTTCACTCGGGGGGTAGAAGGAGGCCAAATCGTGGACATCCTCCAGGACTTCCTCGACGGCCTCGTGAGAATACGCAGAGACGATTCCCGCAAAATTCGAGTCGTCTGTGGCGGCTGCAAACACGCGGGAAAGGATGCTCGGGGCTGAGGCGGTGCTGGTCTTCCCCGTCCCGGGTGGGCCCTGGAGCGTCGAGATTTTCAGATCGACGTCCGTAATGAAGCTTTCCTGTTCGGTGTTCGGGGTGGAGAAGTCACAGCCGTCTCCGGCGGCGTCGATCTCGTCCTCCAAGTTCTCCAAGTAGCCGTTTACGGCATCCTCGGACCATTGATCAATCTCTAGGTCCGTGTTCTCGCCGCTGTATACGCTTTCCAGGGTGCAGTAAACTGAGTTTGAGGCAACGAACTCGTCCGGGTCATCGTCTTCGTCTGGGCAACACGCTTCAAGTGCGCTATACGATCGCGCGTTGGAGATGTCATCTACTAAGTCGTCGATGACGTAATACTCCCCCTCCGAAAGTTGGGTTACATAATTTTCGCCCTCGGGATCGATATCGTCGACGATATCAACCGAATTGTGGTCCACCATGTAGGCATAGCTGTCGTTCGGGAAGGGGATGTTCGGGAAGGGGATGTTGACGGTGATCCGACCCTCGTCCAGGTCCAAGTGGTGGACGATTGCAACGGGTGATTGTTGTATACTCTCCGGAGTTGAGTATCGATGGATTTCCGGTCGGTCATCGGTATCCGGATCAACTCGTGAGATTACCTTCCAATCGTTCTCCGAGACGTTGATCGGGTTATTCGCCAGGTCATCCCCCGTTGCGACGTCGAAGTTCTCGTCTACTAGCTCGCCGGCGATATGAATACTCTCATCTCCGTCAGGATCAGGTGGGCAATGCTCACATCGGAATAGAAGTGATCCACCCGACCCGAGTCGCTGACCCAGTGGTTTCCGGAGATCCGACTCAACGTTCTCAATCTCTTCTTGATGCTCGAGTTGTTGATACTCGATACAGGTTTCGGCCAGCGAGGATTCGACAGGCTCTAACTCCGTAAGTTCCTGGAGGTCGATCGGCCCTTTCTGGTAGCTCCGGTCTCTGTATCGGACCGAGCGCTCGATGAACTTGACTGCCTCTGCAAACTTGAGCATGAGGAGTTTTACGTCCTCTTCGGTGATCTCTACCCAGTTTCCGTGGACTGGGTGCTCCTCGAATCTCGTTCGGAAACGGTGGACACGCTCGAGAAATTCGGCTTCCTCGTCACCGATGTCCTCGTCATTTCGGCGGTCTACGTCCACTCCAAGTGCTTCTTCTAACTTCCCATACGCGGCGTAGACGTACTCTGGCGGGATCTGGCGAAGGTTTCGATTAATAACTGGATACAGTCCTCCAAGCAACTGGGACTCCCCACCACCTCCGACGATTGACTGGTAGTCACTGTAATCAAAGCCCCGTATCTCTCCCTCTCTTTCGTACCTCGAGCGATTCTTAGAAACACCAGCTTCGAAGAGCCCTTCGTCAAAATATTCTCCAGGGGTGAACCCGGTGCCATCTGGTCTGTCCATATTCCAGTCGAACCAGTCATCATCGTAGAATTGTGCGACCGTCTGTGGTAACCCGAGGCCGGGGAAACGCAGTGCGTGCCGCTGCACTAATTCATCCTCAATCACGGAAACCATCCCCTGGTCGATGTTTTTCCGGAACCCGAGTAGTCGCCTGACTGGGGGTGACCACCGGAGTTCGTTGTGTCGTCGCACGGCTTCTACTAGTTGCTTCCGCTGGTGGTTCCCGTAGAGGTA
>Ga0075105_1000270_pt1 | contig 30567 bp, 33 predicted proteins | sample AntDeeMetag02WF5_FD_69800 | JGI IMG/M metagenome (GOLD analysis project Ga0075105, IMG submission 69800) | Saline lake microbial communities from Deep Lake, Antarctica - Antarctic Deep Lake Metagenome 02WF5 | ecosystem: Environmental > Aquatic > Non-marine Saline and Alkaline > Saline | place... | reverse complement strand
TTAGCATTCGGGGACGGGTTGAGCTGGTCGAAGCGACGCGGGACCGCTACTCGAAGCGGTCGACGGCCTGCTCGTAGCGGGCCGACGGCTCCTCCCAGTCGACGACCTCGAAGAAGGCGTCGACGAAGTCGCCGCGAGCGGGACCGTAGTCGTAGTAGTAGGAGTGCTCCCAGACGTCCAGCGCCAGGATGGGGTGGCTACCCCAGAGCGCGCCCTGGTCGTGTTTGTCCACGACGACGTTCCGGAGCTGCTCGGAGTGGCTGTCGTAGACGAGGAGTGCCCAGCCGCCGGCGGCCGAGGCTGCAGCCTCGACCTCGCCCTTCCAGCCCTCGTAGGAGCCGAAGTCCGCCTCGATGCGGTCGCGGAGGTCGCCCCCGGGTTCGTCGCCGCCTTCCGGACTCATCGACTGCCAGAACAGCGTGTGGAGGACGTGCCCGGAGCCGTTGTGGGTGACGTTCCGGATGGCACCAGCCGAGTCCGAGAAGTCCTTGGACTCGCGGTTGGCTTCGAGCGTCTCCTCGGCGCTGTTCCAGCCGCTGACGTAGCCCTGGTGGTGGGTGTCGTGGTGCCACGTGAGCACCTGTTCGCTGATGTGGGGTTCGAGCGCGTCGTAGTCGTACGGGAGCGGCGGCAGTTCGTAGTTCGACATGCAGACGACACGAGACCCCGTCGCCCCTTGGTGGTTTCCGGAAACCGGCTTCAGTTGCACTGCTGATAGTTCGTCGGTGGCGGGAACTGCCCGGACATTGTCGGCGGTTTACGAGTACTTTTGTCCCGCTGTACGGTAGAACGACACATGGACTTCGGACTCACCGACGAGCAACGAGCCATCCAGGACGAGGTGCGTCGATTCGCCGAGAACGAGATACTTCCCGTCGCCAGCGAGTACGACGAGGCCGAGAAGTACCCGTGGGACGTGATGGAGAAGGCAGCGGAGGCGGGACTCACCGGGCCGGGCATCCCGCTGGAGTACGGCGGCGCGGGCTACTCGCCAGTCGAGACGGCCATCATCGTCGAGGAACTGTTCGCTGCCGACGCTGGTATCGGCCTCTCCGTCTCCAGCGCCGGCTTCGGCGCCGAGGCGATCATCGCGTTCGGCACCGAGGACCAGAAGGAGCGGTTCCTCGAACCCATCGCGGCGGGCGACGCCATCATGGGGTCGGCCATCAGCGAACCTGACGTGGGCTCCGACGTCTCCAGCGTCTCGACGCGCGCGGAGAAGGACGGCGACGAGTACGTCATCAACGGCAACAAGATGTGGATCACGAACGGGTCCGTCGGGGACTTCTTCGTCGTGCTCTGCCAGACCGACCCCGAGGCCAGCGGCCGGTACAACGGCTTCAGCCAGATCGTCGTGGAGTCCGACCGCGACGGCTTCGAGGCCGAGAAGATCACGGGCAAACTGGGCATCCGCGCTTCCGACACCGCCGAACTCCTCCTCGACGACGTCCGCGTCCCCGAGGAGAACCTGATCGGCACCGAGGGCGGCGGTTTCCTCCAGCAGATGCAGTTCTTCGACGAGACGCGCACGATGGTCGCCGCCCAGGGCGTCGGCATCGCCCGCGGCGCCACCGAGCGCGCCCTCGAGTACGCCAAGGAGCGCGAGCAGTTCGGCCGCCCAATCTCGGACTTCCAGGCCATCAAGCACAAACTCGCGGAGATGCGCACGCAGACCGAGGCCGCCCGCACCATCACCCAGAAGTCCGCCTGGAGCGTGGAGAACAAGGACGAGCAGCTCACGGCGCTCGCGTCGATGGCCAAGGAGTTCGCCTCCCGCGTCGCCGTCGAGGCGGCCGACGAGGCCGTCCAGATCCACGGCGGCGCCGGCTACGTCAACGACTTCGACGTCGAGCGGTTCTACCGCGACGCCAAGATCACCCAGATCTACGAGGGTACCACGGAGATTCAGAAGAACATCATCGCCCGCGAGTTGCTGGAGTGAGGCGCGGAAGAACCAGTAGTACCAGTTCCCGCTGAACGCCGCTCACCCCGACTCGTCGGGGTCGAGCGAGAAGTGGTACTGCTTATCTCGTCGTTCCGTGACTGTCAGCTGGTCGACTCGCGTTCCATCCACCGAGAGCGTCGTCTCGAACGGGTCGCCGTCCCGAGCGGCCGACGCGTCGAGGGTGAGCCGAGAGGCCCTGGCCACGTCCTCGCGGTCGAAGAACAGTTCGGCTTCCCCGTCCTGGCCACCGAACCAGCGCTTCCCACCACTCGAAGACCCTCCGTACACTCCAACGCCGATGTACGGGTAGAGCAGTTTTTCACCCATGTCGATTCGCTTCTCGTACCCTGTACTCGGGTTAGAGAGTTCGAGGTAGTCTACGTAGAGTGCGAGGTCCCGAGCGAAGCGCGGGTCCGCCTCCGAGTTCAACTCCGTCTCCGCTACGGTGTGGTCGAAGGAGAACACCACATCGGCGTACGCGTCGAGGTTCAGGTACACGCCGTCTCCCTCGGCGAACTCCTCCTCGAGAATCTCCATGTACGTCGTCCCGTACTCCTCGCTGGGCTCCACGTTCGTGTACTCGTGGCCCTCGTTGAACGACGTGACCAGTACAGCGTTCAGGTCCGGGTCGACGAGGTCCAGGACGCTGTTGCACCACGACCGGAACGACGACGGCGAGCGTTCCATCACCGGATTGTCGCTGTCGCCGTTCCACTCCGTCTTGTCGAACCCGGGCATGATGCCCGGGATGAAGTCGACGTCCGTGTCCGCGGTCGCGAACCGCCAGTCCCGGTACTCTGCCAACGAGTACTCCGGAACGCGCTCGTTGACGTTCTCGACTGGTTCGTAGAACCCCGTGTAGTTGGAGACGGCGTCGAACGCGAACATGTGGTCGGCCTTCCCCGGTTCTCGAACCTCGAGCGGCATGTCGGCGACGACGTAGAGCTCCTCGCCGATTGCGTCGGCTGCCGCGTCGAACGCTCCCCGGATGTCGCCGATGAACCCGCCCGCGACGTACATGTAGACGACGGGCTTGTCGTCGATTCGCAGGTAGTTGTCGTGGCCGAAATACTCGTCGGCGAGATACTCCACGTCCTCGACGAACTGCTCGCGGTTGGCCTCGTCGTCGAAGTCCACGTTCCAGCCCGGGTCCTGCTCGAGACGGTTCGTCGTCTCGTAGAGGATGGAGACCTGTACGTCACCCAGGGCGTCGGCTGGAAGCACGTGGTCGACGAACGTCTCGTTCGAGTAGCTGTCCGGGCCCCACCAGCTGAGGCTCAGCCAATTCACTCCGAACTGCCGGCACCACTCGAGGTGCTGTTCGATGACCGCGGGGTCCTGGGCGTCGTACTCGCCGAGGGTCGGCTTCCCGGGGTAGCCCGCGTCCCAGTGGTCGCCGTTCCCCCACCACCCGTAGTAGTGCACACCCACGAGACGGTCGTCACCGACCGGCGCCGAGGGTTCCCCGACGTACCGCGTCTCCTGTCGTTCGGTCGCTGACGCCTCGTTGCTGTCGGTAGCTGTCACGACGACCTCGTACTCGCTGCCACCCATCACGTCGAGGGAGGCCTCGAACGACACGGTGCTGGGACCGTCGAACCGTTCGGTCGTAGATGCGTCCCCAGTAGCGACCGCCACAGCTTCGACGCCAGCCTCCGCGGACACGCTCCCGGTCACTGTGAGCGTTCGTTTCTCGGTCGTCTGTGGGTCGTCGTACTCGACCACCAGGTCCGCCACGGACGGCGGCACCTGGGTTGTCTCGGTCGTCTCGGTTCTCTCGCTGGTCTCGATTCCCCCGGTCGTCGTGCCAGTAGTGGTCGTCGACTCGGAGCCGCTCGACTGACACCCGCTGGTGGCCGTAATCAGTGTGGAGCCGGCGAGAGCGAGAAACTCGCGTCGAGGGCTGGAGGTCCCGTCGCTCATTCATGTCAGTCTGCTTCGAGGGTCGACTTAAAACTGTCTCACGCGAGCGTTCCCTGAGGTTCGCTCGTCAGCGGACCGCTCTCGTTCGTGTCGACTAGATTTCTGTGACGCGGTTGTCCACGTTCTCGACTGCCTCGGCGTCCTCCGGGAGCAGCGCCGCAACGAGGAAGTCGGTGTACGCCGCGACGTAGTCGACCAGCGCGGCGATGCGGTCGGCGTCGATGGCCTCCAGTGAGTCCAGCAGGAGGAACGGCACGTCCTCGTAGACGTCGTGGACGAGGTAGCCCGCGAGCGCGAACACCAGCCCCGTCACCTCGCGCTCGCTCTCGGAGAGGTGGGCGACAGTGTCCTCGTAGGCCGTTCCGTCGGCCGAACGGACCACGTGGAGGTCGAACTCGGCGTCCTCGGCTGCGCTCCGGCGGTCTCGGCTGGCCGTCGTGCGCTCGATCCAGATGCGTTCGACGTTGTCGTAGTCCAACATCTCGAGGACCGTCGCCATGTGGCCGTTGAACGCCTCGACGGCCTCGCTCTCCACCTGGTCGACGCGGTCCCGGAGGTCGGCGAGTTCCGAGACGATCTCCGCGCGGCGCTCCTCCAGGGCCTCCCGTTCGGAGAGGCGGTCGTCGAGGTCCGCGACGGTCTCCCTGACGTCCGCGAGGTCGGCGTCCACGCGGTCGAGTTCGGCCTCCAGTTCGTTGACCCGCTTCGCGCGGTCCACCGCCGTCTCGTGGCCGCCCGCGTCCTCGACTGCGGCTTCCAGTTCCTCGACATCGACTGCGAGTTCGTCTCGCTCGGCTTCGAGGCCCGACACGCGTGACTCGCGCTCCGCTATCTCCGACTCGACGGCGTCGAGTGCGGCCTCGACCTCCGCGCGTCGCTCCCGGACGTCGGCCGCCTCGCGCTTGCGCTCGGTGAGTGATTCGAGTTCAGCCGTGAAATCGTCCTTCCGCGCGCGCTTCCGGTCCCGGAGGTCCCGCAGGCGCTCGACGGTCGCCTCGATGCGCGAGCGCTCTACCTCCGTCCCGCACGTCCAGCAGACGTCGGTCCCCTCTTCCGCGACCAACGCGTCCGTCAGCGTCCCGCCGTCCGAGCGCTGCCCGCGGTTGCCCTCGGCGGCGCCGACCTCCTCTGCTATCTCTTCGTGAACGCCCTCCCCGTCGGCCAGCATCTCCTCGTTGAACCGCACGATTGCCTGGAGGTCTCCGACCTCGGCCTCCAGTTCGTCGCGCCGCCCGCGCAGTTCGCCGATGCGGGCATCGATGGTCTCCCCCTCGACGTCCATGGTGGGCAACGACTCTCGCTCCTCTCGGAGCTCCGCACGCTGCTCCTGCAGCGATTCGAGGCTCTCGCGCTCGGTCCGGAGCTTGAACCGGACGTCCTCGAGGTCCGACCGGGTCGCCTTCAGGTCGGCCAGCGCCTCGGACTCCTCACCCTCGGGCGCCTCCACGTCAGCGAGCTCGTCACGCGCGACGGACAGCTCCTCACGTCGGTCCTCGCGTTCGGCTTCCAGTTCGGCGACGCGCTGGCGGCGGTTCTCCAGTCGGGCGGCGACGTCGTCGAGGGTCGCAAGTTCGTCGTCGACCTCTCGTTTCTCGGTCTCCAGCCGGCCGATCTGCCGGCGGAGTTCGGCGGTGTCCACGGGTCGGACGACGATTTCGCGGAGGTCGTCCCCGCGCTCGACGGCGCGCCGCGCCTCGTTGTCCTCGAGGAGGAACGCGAAGAGGTCGGCGAGTTCGGAGTCCCCGAGCAGCGGGTCGCCCCCGAACGCGACGGTCCCGTCGACGCGGCCGAGCGTGCGCTCGTAGCGCTCGTCGGCCAGTTCGAGGCTCACGCTTCCCTTCTCGGCATCTCCTTTGAGGGTCGCGCGGTCGCTCCCGACGACGGCCATCACGGCCTGGAGGAAGGAGGTCCTGTTCGTCGCGTTCCGGCCCGCGAGGACGTTCACGCCGGGGGCGAGCGTGACGTCCGTTTCGTCGATACCGCCGACGTTGCGCGCGTGTAGATGTGCCGCGGACTGCCGCGCGGCCGACTCGTCCATGACTCTCCGTAGCTCACGGTCAGATATAGTTCTTCATCTTGGCGGACTCACTGGTCGCAGTCGCAGCCGCCCCGGTCGAGCAGCTCGGCGGCGTCGTAGTCCGCCCCGCAGTCCTGACAGAACACGCGAACGTTCACCAGGACGTCGGTGTCGCCGACGTCGATGCGTCCGGTGTTCGCCGACCGCTCGACGGCATCCGCCGTGACGGACGCCGCGCGTGACTGCAGGCGCCGCAGCGTCTCCACGTCCCGCTGTAGCTGGTCGCCGTCGTCTTTCCGCTCTGCGCCGCGGTACTCCCGGAGGTACGTGTGCACCGCCTGGTGGGAGACGAAGTCCTCGCGAAGCGCCTCGACGTCCACGCCCTCCCGGGACAGTTCGAGGCGCTTCTGCGTGCGCACGCCCTCGCTGACGTCGTCGCCCGTCAACACCTCGTAGGTCGCCGCGACGTCCTGTTCGACCGGGTTAGCACCCACGTCGGCGAGCGCCGTCGCGAGCAGGCGGCGGTTGAATTCGTCGGCGAGCGCCCGGAGACTCGTCCGCTCGTCGCCAGTCCCCGTCCACCGGCGTTCGAGCTCCTCGCCCGCGCCCGACAGGTCGTACTCGTCGATGAGGCGGCCGACCTTGCAGCGCGTCGGGTCGCGGGTCTCCGGGCCTGTCATCGACTGTACCGTGGGAACGGTGGAGGAAAAGCGTCGCGGTGTGAGGGAGGGGGGAGGCGCAGACCTCACGGCTCGCAGCGCTCGCCGTTCGAGTTATCGGAGACTCTCCTCGCGGTCGAGTCTCCCAAGCCAAGGGTGCGATTTGAACGCACGGATTCTCGATTACAAATCGAGTGCTTGAACCACCCAAGCTCCCTTGGCGCAGTTCCGGCTTAGTCGGGGTCCTTTGTGTGCGTATCGCTTTCGGCCGGTCGTTCTAAGGTGACACGGTTGGGGTCGTACCCCCGGCGCTCGTACAGTCGGCGGGCGCCCTCGTTGTCCCACAGCGCCTCGACGGCGAGCACGTCGGCATCCCGCTCGCGCAGTTGGGCTTCCGCGTGGTCGAGTAGCGCGCTCCCGACTCCGCTGTCCCGCGCGTCCGGGACCACATAGAGGTTGTCGACGACGCCCCGCGTCACGTCCGTCTCGTACAGTCCGGTCTCGACGTGGAACATCACGAAGCCGACCCGCAGTCCATCCCGCCGCGCCACGCCCACGCCGCCGGTGTGGACGTACTGCGCGATGAGTTCCTGCGCTTGCTCGCGATTCTCTTCCGCGAGGAGGTGCGAGCCGTGGTCGTGCTGTTCGGCGGCGAGCGCCACCCACTGGTCGGCCACGGCCGGGACGTCGCCGCCCGTCGCGGCCGTCACGTCCATCAGCGCAGCGCCTCCACTGCCGCCAGCGGTTCGCCCGTGAGCATGCGGAGGGCAGCGCCGCCGCCGGTGCTGATGTGGTCGAACCCGGAGAGACTGAACTTGCGGATGGCGGCCGCGGTGTCGCCGCCCCCGACGATGGTGTACTCGGCCCGCGTGGCTGCCTCGTAGAGACCGCGCGTCCCCTTGGCGAACAGTTCGTCCTCGAAGACGCCGGCGGGACCGTTGAGGATGGCGGTGCCGGTCTCGGCGAGCACGTCCGCGTACGCCTCGATGGTGTCGCTCCCGAGGTCCATCACGGCCTCGTCGTCGCGGGGCGGGAGTTCGGAGACGGGGAGTTCGCAGCGCTCGCCGTCGCGCGCGACGGCCACGTCGACGGGTAGCTGGATGCTCTCGCTGTAGGATTCGAGCAGTTCCTCCGCTCGCTCGATCTCCGTCTCGTAGCCCCGGTCGTGGATGAGTTCCGTGCTCCGGCGCCCGACGTCGACGCCGTCGGCTGCGAGGAAGATGTTGGCGACGACGCCAGTGCACAGGACGTTCTCCGCGAGGCCGTTCTCCAGGGAGTGCTCGGCGACCGCCACCGAGTCCGGCACCTTGGCGCCGCCGACGACGTACGTTCGCGGGGTCGGCGTCTCCTCGATGGCGCCGAGTACGTCGAGTTCCTCTTCCATCACGCGACCCGCGTACGAGTCGAGCAGTTCGGGGAAGCCGACGAGCGACGGCTGGGAGCGGTGTGAGGCCGCGAACGCGTCGTTGACGTAGGCGTCGAGAGCCGAGGAGAGCCGGGAGACGAGGAACGTCTCCGCTGCGCGCGCCGGGTCGAACTCCATGTACTCCTCGCTGTAGAAGCGCGTGTTCTCCAGCAGCACCGCCTCGCCACCGTCGAGCGCCTCGATGGCCTCCCGCGCCTCGGCGCTGAACGTCGCGTCGCAGTAGCCGACGTCGTGGTCGAGAAGGTCGTCGAGGCGGTCGGCGTGCGATTCGAGGCGCGCGAACTCGTCACCGCCGGGGCGGCCCTGGTGGGCGAGCACCGCGACCCGCGCGCCGGCGTCGAGCAGTTCGGCCAGCGTGTCGACGTGGGCCCGCAAGCGAGCGTCGTCGGCCAGCGAGTCGTCCTCCGCGAGCGGACTGTTGATGTCGACCCGTACACCGACCGCAGCGTCGGCCGCCGGGAGGTCGTCGAGGGTCCGTATCGCCATGTACGAAAAGGGAGCCTAGCGGCCTGTATATGCGTTACTGTCTCCGAGGTCGTGAGGGTAGAACTAACGAACGGTAGCAGTCAACTAAACCGGCCGGGCGGCTCAGACGGAGCGACACTCGATGCAGAGGAGCTGGCCGTTGACCGAGACGAGTTCGCCCGTGAGCCCCCCACAGCTCTCGCAGACGCCCTGCTCCGCGTAGTCGGTCTGTGCCTCGGTGAAGTCCTCGCGGGCCGACCCGTCGCCGAACTCGCTACCGGAGTCCTCGCCGGCGGTCGCGCTCACGGCCTCGGGTGGCTGTTCGCGAGCGGGCCCCACCACGGTTGGCGCGATGTCCCGGGCCTCGACGATGCCGCGGACGCCGTCCCCGTCGGTCACGAGCACCCGGGGGTTGCCGGTCCGCCCCATCGCGTTCGCGGCGTCCGCGACGACGGCGTCCGGGGGGAGCGATTCGGGCGTGTCTCGCATGACGTCCGATACGGTGGTGTCGGCGAAGCGTGCGTCGTCGAGGAGCAGGTCGAGGATGGCCTCGGTTGTCACGAGACCGACTGATTCGTTGCCGCGCAGCACCACGGCGCTCGTGGTGTTCTCGGCCCGCATCAGTTCGACCGCGTCGAGCAGCGCGTCGGATTCGCTCACGCCGACGAACTCGTGGGACATCACGTCCCTGAGAGCTAGTTGGGGCATGTCAACAACTAACACGTATCTGCGCTAAAAATGTGTTCCCGTAACGCGTATCACCACTTCGCCCCTACGTTCACGGCCTGCGGCAGCGGGGGGAACGCGGTAGACGAGGACTGCCAGGACCGCCGACACGTCCACCGTGGCGAAACGCTGCATTCAACACGATTCGCCCCCGTGCGTGTAGCAATGACCATCCCGTCGTTCGTCGTCGGCATCGCAGGGGGGACCGGTGCGGGGAAGACGACGGTGGCCCACGAGGTGACGGAGAACGTCGGGGAGGCAGTCACGCTCATCCCTCTCGACAACTACTACGAGGACCTCAGCCACATGGCCTTCGAGGAACGAGCGGACGTCAACTACGACCACCCGTCCGCGTTCGAGTGGGAACTCCTCCGCGAGCACCTCGACGCCCTCCTCTCCGGGCAGTCCGTCGAGATGCCCCAGTACAGCTTCGAAGAACACCTCCGCGAGGACGAGCGCGTCACCGTCGAACCCACCGACGTCATCGTCCTCGAGGGCATCCTCTCGCTCTACGACGAGCAGGTCAACGAGATGCTCGACCTCCACATCTACGTCGAGACGGACGCCGACGTCCGCATCCTCCGGCGCATCGAGCGCGACGTCGTCGACCGCGGTCGCGGCCTGGAGGGCGTCATGGAGCAGTACCTCTCGACGGTGAAGCCGATGCACGAGCAGTTCATCGAACCGACGAAGAAGGACGCCGACATCATCATCCCGGAGGGCGCCAACTCCGTCGCGGTGAACCTCCTCGAGGAGAAGGTACAGGCCGAGAGTTCGGAGATGGCCGCGTGGGCCGCCCGCGAGGACGGCGAGCGCTACGCCGACAGCAGTCAGCCAGTCGGCGACACGAAGTAGCTACGCGCTCGGGTGGTACTCCAGGAAGTCGCCCGCCCGGAGCGCCCCGCCGACCCTCTTGTGGAAGTCGACCTTCGTCTCGAACTCGTCGACCTCCACGTACTCGAAGATGTCCGCGACGGAGACGACGAGTTTGTGGTTCAGTCGCACCGGCCAGTCGCCGTACTCCTCGACGAACGCCGCCGCGTCCAGCGGGAAGTCCTCGTGCTCGTCGGTCATCTTCGAGAGCACTGCGAGCCCGTAGTTGCGGCCACCCTCGCTACCCTTCTCCCCGTCCGGGTCGTGAATCCAGTTCCGCCCCGAGGGGTCTTCCATCTCTGCCATACACGGACGGTTCCGCGCTGGCCCCAAAACCGTTTCTCAATAGCGCTCACTGGACAGGCGGAAACTCCGCGTCCAACTGACCAAACGACAAGGGGAGCATTCGCGGGCCGAGCGGTTCGCAGAACCCGAGGCCCAGCGATTCACCGCGCGAACGGAGTGAGCGCAGGCCGACGAACGAACGGAGCGTTAGCGAAGTGAGTGAGGAGTGCTTTTAGCGTAGCTTTTGCGAGCGCGAGCCGGTGTCTCGCGCGCTGGAAAAGGTACACGGTGAGGATGGGATTCGAACCCATGAGGCTGACGCCACCGGTTTTCAAGACCGGCGCATTAGGCCGCTCTGCCACCTCACCACGCGGACAGGCGTACGAACGGTGGACGGTTGAAACTGTCGTTGTCCGGCGGTCGGCTACTCGCGGACGAGCGTCGGGTCGCCGTCTTCGGCGACGACGCGGAGGCCGAGTTCGTCGACACGGGCCGCCGTGTGGGCGGGAACGAGACGGCCTGCGGCGCGGCGCGCGCTGAGTTCTGCGACGAGCGAGCGCAGGTCGTCGCCGGTGCGGACCCGAATCGACCGCGGGAGGAAGTCGACGTCGTGGCCGGCGTCGAGCGCGCGGGCGGTCAGGCTCTCGACCTGTGGAACGTCGTAGGCGCCGGTGAAGTCGATCGGGGAGGTGAACCCAGCGAAGTAGACGTCGCCGTCCGCAGCGGGACCGAGGACGACCGGACTGCGTCGGAGTTTCATCGCGGCGCTGTCGACGTCCTTCCGGAGGAACAGCGGCGCGTCGGGTTCGACCGCAGCGGCGGAGGTGACGCCCTCGCGTTCGAGCAGGTGGGAGACGGTGTTTCCCACGCGAGCGGCCTTCGAGGAGCCGACCTGTACCTCGACGCGCGCGTCCTCCCGCTGCTCGTCGTCGAGGACTGCATCGACGAGCGCGCGGACTTCTGCCTCCGCGTCGGCGTCCGTGGGGACGTGCTCGTCTGGGATATCGTCGTCCGACCGGTAGTTCACGAGCAATTCGCCGCCGCTCTCGACGGCCGCGAGGAACGCGTCGGCGGCCATCGCCTCGTACAGCGACGTCGCTTCGGGGGCGGTGAGCGGCGACGTCCCGGGGAACTTCGGGAGGACGAGTCCCTCCCGCGGCGGGTCGATCGTGACGGCGACGACGGTCATACGTGCTTCTGGGTTCCCGGGTGGCTTGAACGCGGTGATACCGGTCCAGCAGAGCCAAAGTAGACCGCCGACTGCGTCGTGCCCAAACCGACTAAGTCCGAGTACCCGAAACAAAGCAGTCGATGAACGCTCGGAAGGCCCTGACTGGGCTCGCACTGGCCTCGATTCTTGTCGCAGCGGTCGGCGTTGTCGCCTCCCTGGCGGCGGCGCTCGGGCTGCTCTCGAACGCCGCGACGCTCGCGTTCCTCGTCGTCGCCGTCATCCTGGTCGTCGGCGCGGGCGTCCTGGGAACCGGGGGTCCGAAGCACACGAGAACGCCGTACTGGCGGTAGAACCCGTCGCCTTCCGTGGTCGCAGTGGTGGCTGACTACCGTCCGCGCCGCCCTTTCGTCTGCCGGTAGTCCGTCCCCAGAAGGTCGAGGAAGAACTCGATGTAGGCCTCCGTCTGGTCGTCGGTCTGGTCGGCGGGGTGGACCATCGGCGCGAGTTCGAACCCGCGCCCGCGGATGGTCGTTGCGTGGCACTCCTCGACGTCGAACGACTCGGCCGGCTTCGTGGTGTGGTCGCGGGCGAGTTCGGTGAGTGCGCGCTGGCCGACGGGTACCAGTATCTCCGGGTTGATCATCCGCACGTCGGCGTTGAGGTACGGCTCGCAGGTCGTCACCTCGGTGTCGGTCGGCCCGCGGTCCGGGTGCCGGCAGCGCGTGAGGTACGCGAGGTAGGCGTTGTCGAGTTCCGGGTCCTCGCTCGACGGGAGGGAGTTGTTCAGCCCGACGCTCCCGAGGATGTGCTGGAATTTCTCGCCCACCTCGTCGCCAGTGAACGGAACACCGGTGCGCTCGGCGCCCGCGCTCGGCATCTCGCCGACGAAGACGAAGTCCGCGCCCACGTCCCCGTAGCCGTGGACGACGCGCTCGCGGACGTCACAGAGTTCCGGACAGTTCCGGCACTCCTCGTCCATCCCGTAGGGGTTCTGCTGGCCGCGCTGGTGGGCGTCCATCTGTCCGGTACTCGGGGCGCCTCGCAAAAAGCCGCTTCGCTCGAACTCGCTACTCGTTGCGCGGACTGCTCGGGTGGTAGTCGGTGTCGTACTCGCCGGGCTGGCCGTCGAGGCGGTCCGGGTTGATGCGGCCCCCGAGCAGCATGAAGTCCAGAATCGTCAGGTTGAGCATCGCCTCCACGACCGGGACGCCGCGGGGCGGCAGCACGGGGTCGTGGCGCCCGATGACCTGCTCAGTCTTCTCCTCGCCGGTCTCCCAGTCGACCGTCTGCTGCTCCTTGGGAATCGACGTGGGCGCGTGGAGCGTCACCTCGCCGTAGATGGGTTCGCCGGTCGTGATGCCGCCCTGCAGGCCGCCGTGGTCGTTCTCCACGGGGACGGGGTCACCGTCCTCGCTGAACTCCCAGTCGTCGTTCCGGTCCTTCCCGGTCCGCTCGCGGGCCTCGCGGCCGAGACCGAACTCGAAGGCCGTCGTCGCTGGGACGGAGAGCATCGCCTGTCCGAGTCGGGCCGTCACGCTGTCGAAGCGCGGGGCGCCGAGGCCGCGCGGCACACCCTGAACCTCGAAGTAGATCGACCCCCCGATGGAGTCGCCCTCTGCCTGGTACTCCTCAATGAGCTCCTGCATCTCCTGGGCCGTCTCCGGGTGCGCGCAGCGGACGTCGTTGTCCTCGGTGTGTTCGAGCATCTCCTCGAAGGACACTTCGGGCGCTTCGATGTCCCCGATCTGGTTGACGTGGGCCTTCACCTGCACGCCCTCCTTCTCGAGGATCTCTTTGGCGATAGCGCCCGCGGCGACCCAGTTCACCGTCTCGCGCGCCGAAGAGCGGCCGCCGCCACCCCAGTTCCGGGTGCCGAATTTCGCGGAGTACGTGAAGTCGCCGTGGCTCGGCCGCGGGGCCGTGACGAACGGCTCGTACTTCCCGGACTCGGCGTCCTTGTTCTGGATGGTCATCCCGATGGGCGTCCCCGTCGTGTAGCCGTCCTGGATGCCGGAGTTGATGGTCACCTCATCGGGTTCGCCCCGCGAGGTGGTGATCATCGACTGGCCGGGCTTCCGGCGGTCGAGTTCGCGCTGGATCGTCTCCTCGTCGAGTTCGAGTCCCGCGGGACAGCCCGAGACAACGACGCCCATGCCCCGACCGTGGCTCTCCCCGTAGGTCGTGACCTGGAACAGTCGCCCGAAGCGATTACCGTTCATTGTGGGAGGATACGGCGGGAGGGATTTAGTGCTTGCAGTACGCGCAACGGGTGCCGGTCAGTGGGCGGCCCAGCGAACCACCGACAGCCTGGGCAATCTGGTGACTAACTGGGGTGTTTCTATCGATATCTGGCTAGTACAATGAAGGCAGATGATTGCCAATTCGTTTCAAAACCCACCCAACTGCCCCCAACGAGCATTTTTGCGAGTACTTAATCCTTGAGGTGAAGTCCTTATTGTCGGCGGTGGCCTTCAATATTCGATATGGCAGAGTCGATGCGGGTGGACGGTGCAGGAACCGAGGCTCAGATTCATAGCGCGCTAGCGAACGAACGGCGTCGTCACGTGCTCTCGACCCTGGAGGAAGCCGAGTCAGAACTCACGCTGACCGAACTCGTCCGCGAGGTGGCGCGTCGCGAGCGCGGCAACGAACCGGGAGCGACCAGCGACGAGGTGAAGCGGATTCGCATCTCGCTGTACCATCGCCACCTCCCGAAGCTCGCGGACGTGGGGCTGGTCGAGCACCATCCCGGGAAGAAGACGGTCGCACTGACGGACGAACGCGAGTAGCGGTCCAGCTGTTACCGGTCGACGTCGGCACCGAGCCCGGCGAGCACCTCGAAGAAGTCGGGGAACGAGACGTCCACGTGTTCTGCGCCAGCTATCGTGGTCTCGCCGTCGGCGACGAGTCCAGCGACGGCGAGCGCCATCACGAGACGGTGGTCGCCGCGGCCGTCGACGTGCGCGCCGACGAGGTCGGAGTCGCCGCCGTGGACGAGCAGTTCGTCCGGGCGCTCCTCCGTCTTCACGCCCATCTTCGTGAGTTCATCGGCCATCGCGCTCACACGGTCGGTCTCCTTGTAGCGGACGTGCTCGGCGTCCGTGATGCGCATCGTGCCGTCGGCGGCAGCGCCGAGGACGGCGAGCGTCGGCAGGAGGTCGGGCGTGTCCGCGACGTCCACCGTGACGCCGGAGAGCGCGGACTGGCGGACGACGATTTCGCCGTCGTCTTCGTGCCAGTCGACGTCCGCGCCCATCTGTTCGAGGACGTCCACGATGGCGGTGTCTCCCTGTGCGCTGGGGTACGCGCCTTCGACGACGACGTCGCCGTCGGCAGCGAGCGCGCCCGCTGCGAGCAGGTAGGAGGCCGAGGAGAAGTCGCCCGGGACGTCGTACTCGCCCCCGGCGGGGTCGTAGGTCTGCTCCCCATCGACGCGGTAGCCCGCCTCGGTCTCCGCGGCCTCGACGCCGAAGTCCGCCAGCACGTCGAGGGTGATGTCGACGTAGGGCGCGGACTTCAGCTCCGTCGTCAACTCGACGTCGATGCCATCCTCGGTGGCGGCGCCGGCCATGATCAGCGAGGTGACGAACTGCGAGGAGACGTCGCCGGGCATCTCGACGCGCCCGCCCTCGATGGGGCCGTCGACGACGAGCGGCGCCTGGCCGTTGCCCCGCGTGGAGCGCGCGCCTCCGCCGAGGGACTCGATGGCGTCGAGGAGTGGTCCGTGGGGGCGCGAGCGCAGCGATTCGTCGCCGGTGAGGACCGTGGTTCCGTCGGCGAGTGCCGCGGTCCCCGTGACCAGGCGCATCGTCGTACCGGAGTTCTCGCAGTCGACGACATCCGCCGGGACCGATGGGTCGCCGCTGAACCCGGTCACGTCCCAGTCGTCGCCCTCGCGGTTTTCGCTGCCCCCGAACGCCTCGACGGCCGCCGCGGTCGCCCGGGTGTCCGCGCTTTTCAGCGGGTTGCGGACTAGCGCGCCGTCGGCGTACCCCGCCGCGAGCAGCGCGCGGTGCGTGTAGCTCTTCGAGGGCGGGGCGCGCGCGGCGCCGCTCACCCGCGAGTTCCCGACAGTGGCTTCCATGGGCGCGAGGACGGCGCGCCCACCCAATAGGGTTCCGGAGGCGGTAGCGTTTAGGTGCCACCTCCACGACTCGGTGGCATGGACCCCGACCTCTCTCGACTCGACGAGTACCTCGACGAACGGGGACTCGACGGCTACGCGTTCTACGACGACGCCTCGAACTCCGACCTCTACTACGTCACCGGCTTCGGCGCCCCCGACCCGTTCTTCGCCGTCTACACGCCCGACGCCACCGGTATCCTCGCGTCGTCGCTCGAGTACGGTCGCGCAACCAGGGAGAGCCGAGCGGACGTCGTCAAGCGGTTCTCGGACTACGACCTCGCCGAGAAGCGCGCCGAACACGGTCCCGAGAAGGCAGGACACCTGGTTCGTGCGGAGTTCCTCGCGGACCTCGGTTGCGAGGCTGTCGACACGAACCAGAGCTTCCCCCTCGGCGTCGCGGACGCGCTCCGCGAGGAGGGGCTCTCGCTCGACCCGGACGACGACAACGTCGTGATGGACATCCGCGCGGTGAAGACCGAAGAGGAGGTAGAGCACGTCCGCCGCGCCCAGCGCGCCAACGAAGCGGCGATGGCACGCGCCGAGGAACTAATCCGGGGTGCGGACGTCGTCGACGGCGTCCTCCACCACGACGGCGAACCGCTCACCAGCGAGTTCGTGCGCCAGGAGATCGAGATCACGCTGCTCCGCAACGACTGTTCGCTCGACGAGACCATCGTCGCCTGCGGGAACGACGCCGCCGACCCGCACAACCGCGGCAGCGGCCCGCTCGAAGCCGACGAGTTCGTCATCGTCGACATCTTCCCTCGGGACAAGGCCTCGAAGTACCACAGCGACATGACGCGGACGTTCCTCAACGGCACGCCCTCCGAGACGCAACAGGAGTGGTACGACGTGACACAGGAGGCGCTGGAGGCGGCCCTCGACGCCGTCGGTCCCGGCGTCCCGAGCGAGGCGGTCAACCAGGCCGTCGTCGACGTCTACCAGAAGCACGGCCACCCGACCATCTTCACGGACCCGGAGACGGAGATCGGGTTCATCCACTCGACGGGCCACGGCGTCGGCCTCGACGTCCACGAGAAGCCGGGCGTTTCCCGCGGCGGCGACGAACTCCGGGCTGGCCACGTCGTCACCATAGAACCTGGCCTGTACGACCCTGACGTCGGTGGCGTCCGCATCGAGGACATCGTCGTCGTCACCGAGGACGGCTACGAGAACCTGGCCGACTACCCCATCTCGCTCGTGGAGTAATCGCTCAGCTGCGGGTGTCGGTGTTCTCCTCGCTGAGGTCGTTGAACACCGCGAGGAAGTCCGACTCGTCGAGCTTCCTGACCATCCGGTCGAGATTCGACCGCTTCTCCGCCAGCTCCGCGCACAGCGACTGGTAGCGCTCGTCGTCGACGAGTTCGTCCTCGGTCTTCGACGTCTCGAGGGTGGCGCGCTTCGAGGCGAGCGAGAAGTAGCTCTGCACCTCTTCGCTGTACAGCGAGCGTGCGAGTAGCTGACTGACGAGCGTCTCGAGGTCCTCGCGGTCGACGGGCTTCACGACGTAGGCGTCGAACCCGAGTTCGAGGATGTCGAAGTCCGGGTCGACGGCCGTCACCATCGCGACCTGGCAGTCGTTGCCTTGCTGGCGGACGGTCTGTAGTACGTCGTCCCCGGAGCTCTCCGGGAGTCTACGGTCGAGCAACACCACGTCAACGTCCTCGTCGAACTGGTCGAGGGCGCTACTGGCGGTGTACGCCGTCCGCACGTCGTAGCTGGGACTGAGCCAGTCGGCGAACAGGTCCGCGAGTTCGCGTTCGTCCTCGACGACGAGGACCGTCGCCGTATGTGTCATTCCAGACCGTACAAGTCAGTCGGGTTGTTTAGTTCTTTCCCGATACAGTAGTCTAATTGATGGGTTCGGCGTTCGGACGCACGACCACAGTGCCCTCCTCGGTGACTCTCACCGCGCCGTCAGACTGGGTGACGAGCCAGTAGACGAGCCAGAGTCCCACGCCGGAGCCGTGGCGCAGCGGCGTCTCGTCGGCCCCTGCCAGCGTCCTGCGCTCGTGCTCCGGGATGCCGGAGCCGTTGTCCCCGACGCGCACCATCGGTGGGTCCGGTTCGACGGTGACGTGCACCATCGAGTCGGTGGCATCGTTGTGCTCGGCCGCGTTCGACAGCAACTCCCGGACCGCCAGGCGAAGTCGGCTGTCCGCTTCCAACTCACAGGTCACGGTGATCTCGAAGGAGACGCCGGGGAACTCCTCGGCCACCCGCTCTACTTCCTCGCGCACCATCTCGCCAAGGGGTTCCTCCGGGCCGACGCCCGCCTCCAGGGCGCGCTCGAGCTGTCGGGCCTTCTCGCCGGCCGCCAGCAGGTCCTCCGCGGCGGTGACGATGCTGTCGACGTCCTCGTCGTCGCCGAGGCGCTCCCGGAGTCGTTCCGCCCGACCGAGCACGACGTTCAGCGCGTTCCGGACGTTGTGCCGCAGCACGCGGTTCAGGACGCGGAGGCGCTGCTCGCGTTCCTCGCGGCCCGTGACGTCTCGGCAGACCCAGACGTAGCCGTCGCCCGCGAGCGCGGTCATCGAGAGGTCCTGTGGGTACGTCGTCCCGTCGCTGCGCCGGGCGGTGACCGTCCCCTGCCACTCCTCCTGCGCTCCAGCGTCGAACTCCTCGAGCACGGCCGAGACGCGCTCGCGGGTGGCCTCCGGGTAACAGACCTGCCACGGTTCGCCGACGATGCTGGCGGGACTGTCGGCGCCGTACCCCTCGGCGAACGCCGCGTTCGCGTAGGAGACCGTCCCGGAGTCGTCGAGCACCGCGATGCCGTCCATGGCCGCGTCGAGCGCGCGCAGGAGGCGGAGGTGCGACCCAGCCCGCCAGCGGTCCCGGTCGCTGTACGTCCCCGCGATTGCGGCACCCAGCGCGCCGGTGCTCACGTGCTGGATGACCACGTGTGGTAGCGTCGCCTCGACGCCGTACGCACCGACGAGGACGGCCCAGAGGTCGAGCGTGAGGACGACCCCCGCACCGCCGATAGCCCACGCGAAGACCGCGTCCCCCCGGGCGCCGGCGGGCGCGCGCAACCAGAACCAGAGTCCGTAGCCGAGCAGCGCGAGCGCCGGCAGTATCGTCGCGACCGCCACCATGGGGGCCGGTGAGACGTGAGTGGCGAAGTGGGCGAGTGCCGCGCCCGTCAGTGTCACCCCGAGCGCCGGGACCAGCCAGCGTCGGGCGGTAACGGGCGCGGCGAGGTGGTCGTCGACGGCCGACATGGTTTCGGGGATACAGCGGAGGGATAAAAATCCACGCGTCGGCGAGCGAACGCCTTTTGCCGACCGGGACGCAACCGTCGGTCGATGGACGTACTCGTGGTGGGGGCCGGCGACGTCGGACGGTGGTTCGCGGCGCTAGCGGACGCACCGGTGGCGTTCGCCGACGTGGACGACGAGCGCGCCGCGGCGGCCGCCGAAGCACACGACGGCTGTGCCAGGACGGTGTCGCTCGACGCCGACGAGTCCTTCGGGCTGGTCGCCGTCGCGGTGCCGATGAGCGCCGCTGCCACCGCCATCGAGGACCACGCGGGGAAGGCCCAGCAGGCCGTCGTGGACTTCACTGGCGCGATGGAGGCGCCGCTGCGCGCGATGGCGACGGCGGCCCCCGCACGCGAACGCGTGAGTTTCCACCCGCTGTTCGCGCCGGAACACGAACCGGGCCGAATCGCGGTGTCGTCGAGCACGCCCGGCCCGGCCACCGACCGGGTTCGCGAGTGGCTCGAAGCCGCGGGCAACGACCTCGTCGACGTCGAACCAGCGGAGCACGACGAGGCGATGGCGACGATTCAGGGGCGGGCCCACGCCGCTGTGCTCGCGTTCGCGCTCGCGGCCGACGACGTGCCGGAGGAGCTGGCGACGCCGGTGTACGAGTCGCTATCGGAGCTCGCGGACCGCGTCACCGACGGGAACGCGGGGGTCTACGCCGACATCCAGGAGACGTTCGGCGGCGCGGACGAGGTGGCCGCCGCCGCGCGCCGGCTCGCCGACGCCGAGGACTTCGCGGAGGTGTACGAGGATGCCGGTCGATAGAGACGCGATCCTGGACAGCGCGAAGTACCTCCGCGGGGTCCGCCCGCTCGACCCAGCCGAACTCCGGGAGTACGTCACCGACCAGCCACACGACGCGGTGGTCCGGCAGGTGCTCCGCGAGCACGCCGCAAAACTCGGCGTCGTCGAGCGCGACGACGGCACGTTCGTCCCCGCCGGCGAGGATCCGGTCTACCCGGAGTTCGACGGCGTCAAAGCGCTCCCAGCGTCGTACGAACGCGCCGTGGAGAACCTGCTCGTCGAGCGCTGGGGACCGGAGTGGCACACGGGGGACTCGGGGGACACGTTACGCGAGACAATTCGGCGGTTCAAGGACGACTACTACCGCCAGGCAGACGTCGAATACGACCGCGACGTCGCGCTCGGCTACGCAGTCTACCACCTCGCGACGTACTACGCGGCGGTCCAGTACGTGCTCGCGGACCTGGCGCGAGACGGCCTGCTGACCGGACATCTGCGCGTCCTGGACCTCGGTGCGGGCATCGGCGGCCCCGCCCTCGGGCTGTTCGATTTCCTGCCCGAGGACGCGCTCGTGGAGTACCACGCCGTCGAACCGAGCGCCGCGGCCGACGTGCACGAAGAACTGCTCGCGGAGGCGCCGCGGAACGTCCACCCCGAAATTCACCGCGAGACGGCCGAGGCGTTCGAACCCGAGGGCGAGTACGACCTCGTGATGGCGTGCAGCGTCCTGAGCGAACTCGACGACCCGGTTGCGGTTGTCGAGCGCTACCTCGACTGTCTCGCCGATGACGGCACGTTCCTCGGGCTGGCGCCCGCGGACAAGAACACGAGCACGCAACTCCGCCAGGTCGAGCGCGAGGTAGAGCAGCGCGGGGCGACGGTCTACGGCCCGACGCCGCGGCTCTGGCCCGGGGAGCGGCCGACGGACCGCGGGTGGAGCTTCGACGAGCAACCCGAGGTCGAGGCGCCGGCGTTCCAGCGCAAACTCGCGGAGGCCAGCCAGCGCCCCTCGGAGTTCCTCCACACCGAGGTCCGGTACTCCTACTCGCTGTTGCGGACGGACGGCCGCCGCCAGCACGCGGTCGAGTTGAGCGCGGACCGCCTGCTGAAACTCGCGGACGCCGACGACCGGGTGACCGACCGCACGGACACGGTGGTCGCGAAACTCTCCCGGAACCTCGCGGACGAAGACGCCAACCCGCTGTTCAAGGTCAGCGACGGCAGCGAGCGCGACGACTGCTACGCGGTGCTCGTTCGGCCGACGAGCCTGAACCGCGACCTGCTCGACGCCGACTACGGCGACCTGCTCTCCGTGGAGTCTGCGCTCGTCCTCTGGAACGACGACGAGGAGGCGTACAACCTCGTCGTCGACGAGGAAACAGTCGTCGACAGCGCCTAGAAGAACTCGTCGGCCCGCCTCGTGGCGAACTCGTCGAGACGCGCCGGCCGTTCTGCGACCCACGCTGCGCCGTTGATCTCCGCCTCCTGGACGGCAATCTGGCCGCCCGCGTACGCCGCGTCGAAGAACACGTGTAGCGTGTGGCTCACCGTGTCGTCGTCGGGGTCCTCGCTGCGCCAGCGGGCGTGCTGGAGGTGCCAGAGCCCCGTGATTTCACAGTCGACGCCCGCCTCCTCGCGGACCTCCCGGCGAGCGGCTTCCTCGAAGGACTCCTCGCCTTCCAGACCGCCACCCGGCACTCCCCACTCCGACTCGCCGCGGGGCAGAATCACGAGTGCCCGCTCGCGGGTCTCCTCGCCGCCGGAGTAGCTCTCGCTGCGTTCGCCCGCCTGGTCGGGCTGGCGCACCGTCCAAGCGTACGCGCTTCCGACGTAGCCGTCGCGGGCGTTCTCGACGTACTCCGGGAACTCCGCGGTCGGAACCTCGACGGTCTCGTCTTCGACGGGGACGGCCACGTATGCGGACTGCAACCGCTCCACCTGGCGCTCCACGAACTCACGGTTGATGGCCGTCTCCGTCATGGAGCCGAGGCTTCTACCGGTTCGACAAAATACCTGGCGGAACCCTGCTCGATCAGCCCACACTGCGCAGGCCCGCGACGGCGGCCGGCAGACAAATCCTCTTTACCCCGGCGGCCGACAGCGTACCGTATGCACTGGTCATCTGCGGGAGTGTCTCTGTTCTGCGCCGTCGACGCGCCGTCCGAGCGGGGTGCTGTCTGACGTGGTCACGGTCCTCGCAGTCGTCGGCATCATTGTCGCGGCGTTCGTCGGATTCAACATCGGTGGCTCCTCGACGGGCGTCGCGTTCGGGCCGGCGGTCGGTAGCAAACTCGTGCGGAAAGCGACCGCGGCGGGACTGTTCAGTGTGTTCGCGCTGGTCGGCGCGTGGACCATCGGACGGAACGTCATCGCGACAATGAGCGACGGCATCGTGCCCGCCGCGCAGTTCTCGCCCGCGGCGGGCGTCGGCGTCCTCTTCTTCACGGGCTTCTCACTGCTCATCTCGAACATCTACGGGGTGCCCGCCTCGACGTCGATGACCGCCGTCGGCGCCATCGTCGGTCTCGGGCTGGCAACGGGGTCGCTGAACGAGGCGCTGATGTTCACCATCGTCTCGGCGTGGATTGTCGCGCCGCTCGTCGGCTTCGCCATCGGCGCCGTCATCGGGCGGTACGTCTACCCGCAACTGGACGCGCGGCTGTCGTTCACGCGCCTCCAGCGGGAGTTGATACAGGTCGACCGGTCGGGGTCCCTCCCGAGACCACGGCTCAACCAGAACGCGTCGCCCCGCGACCTCGTGGCGTCGTTCCTCGTGCTCGGCATCGCCTGCTACATGGGGTTCAGCGCCGGCGCCTCGAACGCCGCGAACGCCGTCGCGCCGCTCGTCGGCAACGGGACCGTCGACACCAGCCAGGGCGTCCTGCTCGCCGTCGCGGCGATAAGCCTCGGCGGGTTCACCATCGCGCGCCGCACGCTCGCGACGGTCGGGGACGGCATCACCGACCTCCCAATCCTCGCCGCGCTCGTCGTCTCGACGGTCGGCGCGACCATCATCACCGTCCTCTCGTACTTCGGCATCCCGGCCAGCCTCGCGGTGAGCACGACGTGTTGCATCATCGGCCTCGGGTGGGGGCGGGCGAGTCGCGCCGTCACGCTCGCCGAACTCGCCACGCCCTCCGTCGAATCGGACCCCGGACCGGGGCTCTCGACGGGCGCGCTGGCGGCGCCGTCCGTGGACGCGGACGACGGTGCTGGCGGGACGACCGTGGGCGACTTGGCGAGCGAGGAGCGTATCGAACCGGAGACGCCCACCGAGGAGACACCGTCCGTCCCGCCCATCGGCGAGGAGGACATCGAGGAGCTGACCGCGGAGGACCTCTTCGACCCCGCGGCGACCACCAGAATCGTGTTCCTCTGGGTCGCGACACCGGCGCTCTCGGTCGTCGGCTCCTACGTGCTGTTCGCGTTCCTGCTGTGAGTGAGAGCCCTGGGGACCGTCGCTCCCGCCACCTACGTTTATGCGGTAATCGCCCGTTGTTCCCGTATGGTTTCACGCGTTCTCGTGCCGATGGACGGCTCCGAGATGGCCGAACACGCCCTCGAATACGCTCTGGACGTGTTCCCCGACGCCGAAATAACCGTCCTCACCGTGGTCGGGGAGCCGTCGGCGTTCTGGGCTAAGGCGACAGCGCTCGCGCTCGAGGACGACATCGCGGGGGCTGCCGAGGAGCGGGCGGCACCGGTCCGCGAGCGCGCCCGCGAAATCGCCGCCGACCACGACACCGAAATCGAGACTGACGTCCGAGTCGGTCACCCGAGTCGTGCGATCCTCGACGTGGCTCCCGAGTTCGAAACGGTCGTCGTCGGCAGCCACGGCGGCTCCGTCGCGGACCGCCTGCTCGTCGGCAACGTCGCGGAGACCATCTTCCGACGGTCGCCGGTTCCGGTCGTCGTCGTCCGCTGACCGATACACCTCCCCAGTCGTTCACCCCCCGTCGGCGGCCGTCGATACGCTTTTTCACCGGGGCGCCGACGTTCGCCCAATGGCAGACAGTCCGGAAATCCTCGTCACCAACGACGACGGCATCGACGCGCCCGGCATCCGCGCGCTCGCCGAGGGCCTGCGCGACGTCGGCAACGTAACCGTCGTCGCGCCCGCGGACAACCAGAGTGCGACGGGGCGAGCGATGTCCCGCGAGGTCACCGTCGACGAGCACGAACTCGGCTACGCCATCGGCGGCACGCCGTCGGACTGCGTCGTCGCGGGCCTCGAGGCGATCGGGCCGTACCCCGACCTCGTCGTCTCCGGCGTCAACGAGGGCGCGAACCTCGGGATGTACGTGCTCGGGCGCTCGGGGACCGTCAGCGCCGCTGTCGAGGCGGCGTTCTTCGGCGTTCCAGCCATCGCCACGTCGCTGTTCCTCACGAGCGAGGACTTCGGCTCCGAGACCCACCCCGAGGACTACGAGACTGCGGTCGAGGCGACAGTGTACCTCGCGGAGCAGACCCTCGAGACAGACGTCTTCGAGCAGGCCGACTACCTGAACGTGAACGCACCCCACCCCGGCGTCGAACCCTCGGGCGAGATGAAAGTGACGCGGCCGTCCCACGGCTACGACATGACCGCCGAGCGGAACGGCGAGACAGTCGTCCTGAAGGACCGCATGTGGGACCTGATGGACTCCGGGGAGATCCCGGACCCCGCGGGCACCGACCGCCGCGCCGTCGTCGACGGCCACGTCTCCGTCTCCCCGCTCACCGCCCCGCACACCACCGAACACCACGAGGCGCTCGACGGCCTCGCCGACGCCTACTGACGGTCAGTCGAGTCGGCAGTCCCGGAGCAACGCCTCGGCGTCCACGAACTGCTCGGTGTCCGCGGGTGGCTCGCTGAACCACGCGGTGGCCGCTATCTCGTCGTCGTGCTCGCCGAGGTCGTCGCCGAACTCGGTCTGGTCGGTGCGCGCCGCGAACGCCACGAACCAGCCCCGCACGCTTTCCTCGCCAGCGCGGAACACCTGCTCCTCGACGCGTACCGGCCGGCGGATGTCCGCATCGAGACCGGTCTCCTCACGGACTTCCCGCGCTGCGGCCTCCGCGAACGACTCGCCGGCCTCCACGCCTCCACCGGGCAGCACCCAGCCATCGCTCCACTCGGTCTCCACGAACGCCGCCTCCCCGCGCGGGTTCCAGACGACCGCGCCCGCCGCCGTCCAGCCATCGGCGGTCGGGTCGAGGTCCTCGGGCGCCACGTCGAACTCGCGGACCGCGTGGGTCGAGTCTGACTCGGCGATGAGGGAAGCGACGGCACTGTGCATACCTCGTCACTGGCGACGCGGGCGAAAAAACCAGCGGTGGTCTCTCCGCAACGGGTGGCCTCTATCTAGTGACTATCTGTACCGATTCTGGGTCGTACAGCGCCAGCATCCTGCTGTCCCCGTACTTATACTCAGAAAGCGTACCTGTTTTTGGTGTAACATTATGGCTACCGACGCTGCTGACGCGGTCGACGACGCGAGACACGAGGACGACTACCGAACAGAACTGGGAGAATCCGAAACCGGCCTCGACGAGAACGTCGCCGGCGCGCTCTCCTACCTCCTCGGCGCACTCACCGGGATACTCTTCGTCGCGATAGAGCGCGACAACGAGTTCGTCCGGTTCCACGCCGCCCAGAGCATCGTCGTGTTCGGAGGTCTCCTCCTGGTCAGTGTCGGTGTGAGCGTCCTCAGTACGGTTCTCACGACTGGAGCCCTCGGTGGCGGTGCGGGGGCCCTCGTCTTCGGCCTGCTCTCGCTGTTCCTCTCCCTGTTGTGGTTCGGCGTCTTCCTCGCAGGGTTCGTCCTCTGGCTCTACCTCATGGTCCGCGCGTACAGTGGGGAGACGCCACGAGTCCCTGTCGCCGCGGGCATCGCGGACCGCCTCGTCTGAACGGGCCCACCTGGGGCCTTCCACCAGACACAAAGCACTCGACACAGAACTCTTCTCCGAACGATGAATCCGACTGTCGTCGAGATGCTGGAACGCAACGCCGAACACGCGGCCTCCTTCCACGACCGGTTCGACGGCGTCCAGGACGCACAGCACCCGGAAGCGGTCACTGTCTCCTGCTCGGACTCCCGGGTCCTCCAGGACCACGTCTGGGGGAACGACGAACCCGGCCACCTCTTCACGTGCAGCAACATCGGGAACCGCGTCGTCCAGCGGACGGACGACGGGACCGTCGTCTCTGGGGACGTGCTCTACCCGCTCGAACACACGGGGACGGACACCGCCGTCGTCGTCGGCCACACTGGCTGTGGCGCAGTCACGGCGACGTACGACCACCTGACCGACGGGCTCTCGGAGCCGCCGGGCATCGAGCACTGCATCGAACTGCTGGCGCCTCACCTCGAGGACGGCGTCGAACTGCTCCCGCCGGACCTGGACCGCGAGGAAGCCATCAACCACTTGGTGGAGTACAACGTCGACCGGCAGGTCGACGCGCTACTGGACAGCGACGACGTCCCGGAAGCCACCGACATCGTCGGCGTCGTCTACGACTTCCACGACGCCTACGGCGGGCGGCGCGGCGAGGTCCACGTCGTCAACGTGGACGGTGAGACCGACGTGGAGAAGCTGCAAGACGCGCACTCAGACGTCGAGTCGCGGGTTGCGAGGCGCTGGGAGTACTGACAGAGCGCTCGCTCGAGTCGCCGCACGGTGATAGCCCCACCGTTCCGGAGGAATCATAACCCAATATCTCGACTCCGACACCATGTCCATCGACTGGAGCGACATCACGCACGTCACGAAGGTGGACCCAGCGGAGGACCTGCCGACGAACCTCGACATCCTGGACCACACCGACCTCGTCATTGTCGGCGGCTCCGACGGCGTCACGGAGGCCAACTCCCTCGACGCCATCGAGCGGATTCGCCGAGCGCTCCCCGACCTGCCGGTGTTTCAGGAACCGTACAGTTCGGGCCACGTCTCCTCGGAGACCATCGACGCCGTGGACTACCTCTCGATTCCGGCGGTGTACAACGGCGACCGCGACAACTTCGTCGCCAAGCACGTCGAGTTCTTCACCGAGATCGCGGCGAAACCCCAGGAGACCCTCGGCGCCGGCCTCCCGGTCGTCGGCGAGGTCATCGCGTCGAAGGGCCGGGACGCCGTCGCACAGCTCTCCGAGAAGATTCTGCCCGAGGGCTACATCGTGCAGAATCTCGACTCGAAGGCCGCAACGGAGTCCGGCGTCGACGAGGCGTACACCACGGACCAGGTCGCCGGCGCGGCGCTCGCCACAGAGTCGTTCTACGACTTCCCCATCTTCTACGTCGAGTACTCCGGCACCTACGGCGGGCCCGAGGACGTCGAGGCGGCGGCGAACTATCTAGACGACACCGTACTGTTCTACGGCGGCGGTATCGAGACCCACGAACAGACCGAGGAGATTCTGGACGCCGGCGCCGACGCCGTCGTCGTCGGCGACTGTTTCCACGACGACCCCGAGCAGTTCCTTGAGACCCTCCCCTGAGCGCTCGGGCCCAACACACTTTTGCTCGGCACAGCCGAATTTTACGTGATGACCTCGCCAGTCGCCGGTGTCCTCCTCGCCGGCGGACTGGCGGCCGCCCACTTCTTCGCCGGGAAGCTCCGGTTTCTCCGGTCTGTTCCCCGTAGTCGGACGCTCTCCGTCGCGGGCGGCGTCTCCGTCGCGTACGTGTTCGTCCACCTGCTCCCCGAGATAACGGAACACCAGGCAGAACTCGCGGAGCACGCCCGGGCGATGAACGTCCCCGGCCTCGCGGCCACCGAGCGAGCGCTCTTCCTGGTCGCTCTCGCGGGGTTCGCCGTCTTCTACGGCCTCGAACGGCTAGCCGTCAAGTCCCACGCGGAGACCGGCACCGACGACGTCGAGGGGAAGGCGGAGACGGAGACGACAGAGCCGGTGTTCTGGATCCACATCGCCTCGTTCGCGGCGTACAACGCGCTCATCGGCTACCTCCTGTTGCACAGAGAGGAAGCGGGCACGGTCAGCCTGCTGCTGTACTTCACGGCGATGGCGCTGCACTTCGTCGTGAACGACTACGGCCTCCGCGAACACCACAAAACAGCGTACTCCCACTACGGCCGGTGGATTCTCTCCGCCGCCGTCTTCTTCGGATTGTTCGCCGGCTTCCTCGTCGACGTCCCGGCGGTCGTGTTGAGCCTCATGCTCGCGTTCCTCGCCGGCGGCGTCGTGCTCAACGTCATCAAGGAGGAACTCCCGGAGAAGCGCGAGAGCCGGTTCTGGGCGTTTCTCGCTGGGACGGCGAGTTACACAGTCGTACTGTTGCTCGTGTGAGCGGAGACGTCTGCCGCTTCGCGGGAGTGAGTCGAACTGTTCACAGCGACTCGACGAACTCGCTCAGCACCTGGTTGAACCGTGCTGGTTGCTCGAGCGTGATGCAGTGGCCACTCTCCTCGAACAGTTCGAACTGGGCGTCCGGAATTAGTTCCGCGGCGTACTCGACGGAAGCGACAGTCCGCCACTTCTCGTCGGCGCCCGCACAGACCAGCGTCGGGACGTCGATATCGGGGAGCACGTCCCGGTAATCCCGGAGCAGTTCGAGTAGCAACGCGCTCTGGACCAGCGGTGGCGTCCGGGAGTCCTCGTCGAACATCGTGGTTCGTAGCTCCCGGGACGGTGGGTCTTTGACCAGTTCCGTGATGCTCCGTTGAGTGAGGCCGACGGGGTCAGTCTGGATGGCGACGAGGGCGTCTCTGAGGTCCTCAACGGTGTAACTCCCGTGGTCGTAGTCCTCGCGTTTCAACGGCGACGGTTCCATGTCGACGTCGACGAGCGCCCGTGTCCGGTCGGTGCCGAACTGGTCGACGTACTCCCACGAGACGATCGCCCCCATCGACCACCCGACCAGAACGACGTCACGGAGGTCGAGTGAATCCAGGAACGTGTGGAGGTCCAGTGCGTACTGAGGGAGAGTGTGCCCCAACTCCGTTTTCTCCGACCGGCCCTGTCCCCTGAAGTCGAAGGCCAGCGCCCGGTACTCGTCCGACAGCGCCGTCAGCTGGGGTTCGAAGTACCGGAGTCCCGCCGCCCCCCGTGGAGGAAGACGATTGGTTTCCCCTCCCCGTGGTCCTCGTAGTAGAGGTCCGCGCCGTTGCACTGTACGACTGGCATATCTGCACATTCGCGCTGGCGGACGATAACGATGATGCGGAGAGCACCGACCGCTAGTGGAGGTGTCGGAACGCGTGATTCCGTGTGCTATTATCGCTCGCTCCGCTGGACCTGCCCGGTCACGTGTCGTCCGCAGCGGAAGAAAATCCGTCTTTGGTCACCCAGCGAACGACATTTTTTAGACTCATCTAACTTCTTAGTTAGACCGATAGCATTATCATATTCGGGTCGACTACTATCGACTGACAATGACCAACAGGACTCGAGCGAAGACGCCCCCACCCGTCTCGAGGAGGGACGTCCTCCTCGCCGGGTCGGGCGTCCTCGCCACGGGGCTCGCTGGCTGCCTCGGCGGTCTGGCGAGCGGAACCGACCCCGGAGAATCAGGGGACGGGCCCGTCGCCGTCGCATCCTTCTTCAGCTTCTACGACTTCGGCCGGAAGATCGCAGACGGCACGCCGGTCACGGTCCGCAACCTGATTCCGACCGGACTCCACGGGCACGGCTGGGAGCCGAACGCGAGCATCACGAGGGACATCATCGAGGCCGACGCGTTCGTCCACGTCGGGCCGGAGTTCCAGCCCTGGGCCGACAGGGCGATACAGACGCTGAAGGACGACGACGTCGATACGCAACTCATCAACGTCCGCGAGAACGTCGAACTCGTCGACCTCGCCGCCAGTCTCGACCCCGACGAGGAGGGCGTCGGCGACGGCCGCGGGAAGGACCCCCACTTCTGGCTCGACCCCACCCGCGCGAAGCAGTCTGTCGACAACATCACCGAGGGGTTCGTCGAACTCGCGCCGGACCACGAGTCGACGTTCCGGGAGAACGCCGCGGCGTACAAGCGCGACGTTCTCGACCGCATCGACCGCGACTACCGGGCCATCTTCGACGCCGCCGACCGCGACGTCGTCCAGTTGGCCGCGCACAACGCGTTTCAGTACATCGGTGCCAGGTACGGCGTCAGGATGCGTCCGCTCGTCGTGAACCTCGCCGCCAGCGGTGATGTCAAACCCTCCGACATCACCGAGGCCAAGCGCGTCATCGACGAGAACGGCATCGAGTACATCGGCGCCGGCGTCTTCGAGACCCGGAAACCCGCCGAGCAACTCGTCGCCGAGACGTCGGTCGAAGCCTACTACCCCGTCACCCCCTACGCCGGCGTCCGTGAGGAGTGGGTCGAGGAGGACTGGGGGTACGAGGAAATCGCCTACAACATCAACATGCCCACCTTCGAGGTCGTTCTCGGGAACAAACCGCCCGAGGAGGCCGGCTACGACGGGTGGAACGAGGAGTGGAGGAACTTCGAATGAGTTCCCAGACCGGAACTGCTCAACAGATGGCAGAGGACGCGCCCGTCGTCGAACTGGCTGGCGTCGACTTCGGCTACACCGCGACGCCCGTCGTCGAAGACATCTCTCTGCAGGTGGACGCCGGCGAGTACGTCGCCATGGTCGGGCCGAACGGGTCGGGCAAGTCCACGCTGATGAAGCTAATGCTGGGACTCATCAGACCAGACGACGGCAGCGCTCGCCTGTTCGGCGAACCCGCCCACGCCTTCCAGGACGGGTCGCGCATCGGCTACGTCGCCCAGCACGCCAGCGCCTCCAAGGAGATGCCCATCACCGTCCGCGAGGTCGTGAAGATGGGGCGGTTCCCCCACGTCGGCTTCGGGTGGCTCTCTGGCCGCGACTGGGAAATCGTCGACCGGGCGCTGGAGACGGTCGGGATGTCGGCGTTCGCGAACCGCCGCGTGACGCAGCTATCCGGCGGGCAGCGCCAGCGGGCGTTCATCGCGCGAGCGCTCG
>Ga0075105_1000267_pt1 | contig 30742 bp, 37 predicted proteins | sample AntDeeMetag02WF5_FD_69800 | JGI IMG/M metagenome (GOLD analysis project Ga0075105, IMG submission 69800) | Saline lake microbial communities from Deep Lake, Antarctica - Antarctic Deep Lake Metagenome 02WF5 | ecosystem: Environmental > Aquatic > Non-marine Saline and Alkaline > Saline | place... | reverse complement strand
CTCGCCAGCGAGGCCGACCTCCTCGTCCTCGACGAACCCACCGTCGGGGTCGACGTCGAGTCGGTCGACGCGTTCTACGACCTGCTCGAATCGCTCAACGAGGACGGCATCACGATACTGCTCATCGAGCACGACCTGAGCGCGGTCACGAACCACGCCGAGCGCGTCGTCTGCCTCAACCGCGAGATCTACTTCGACGGACCGACCGACGCGTTCGTCGAGAGCGACGCCCTCGGCCGCGCGTTCGGTACCGCGGCGACACTCATCGGTGATGCTGCATGACCGACGCCCTAATCGTGGCGTTACAGCTCGGGGTACTGGACTCCGTCCTGGCGCCCCTCTACTGGCTCCTCTCGCTGTGGTCGGAGCTGCTGTTCTGGGTCGCTGGGGCGACCGGCCTCGAACTCCTGCAGTACCGGTTCATGCACCGGGCCATCCTCGTTGGGCTCTGTATCGGCGTGATGGCCCCGCTCATCGGCACGTTCCTCGTCCACCGACAGCTCGCGCTCATCGGCGACGCGCTGGCACACACCGCGTTTGCGGGCGTCGCCGTCGGATTGTTCCTCAACGCAGTGCTCGACCTCGGCGTCTCGCCGTACCTGACGGCCGTGGTCGTCGCGATGATCGCGGCGCTTCTCATCGAGTTCATCTCGGAGGTGACCGACGCCTACAACGACGTCTCGATGGCCATCGTCCTCTCGACGGGGTTCGCGCTCGGGACGGTGCTCATCAGCATCAACGCCGGCGGACTCGCCGTTGGGGTCAACCAGTACCTGTTCGGGAACCTCTCGACCGTCTCCGCGGAGAACGCAGTGATTCTCCTCGTCCTGTTCGGCGTCATCGTCGCGACGGTCGCGCTCACGCGCAACCAGTTGCTCTACGTGACCTTCGACGAGACCGCAGCGGCGGTCTCCGGCATCTCGGTCTCGTGGTACAACCGCGTGATGGTGATGCTGACGGCGCTGGTCGTCGTCGGCGCGATGCAGATCATGGGCGTCATCCTGGTCGCGGCGATGCTCGTCGTGCCAGTCGCGGGCGCCTCGCAGGTCTCCCGGAGCTTCACCGAGTCGCTGTTCGTCTCGGTCGCCCTCGCGGAACTCGCCGTCCTCCTCGGCATCGGATTCGCCTACTACGGCGAGGCGACGGCAGGGGGCGTCATCGTCCTCGTCGCCGTCAGCATCTACGTCCTGACTGTCGTCGCCGGTAAGTTACAGTCGCGGGCGAGCGAGGGGGACGCAGCCGTCGGAGCCATCACTGCAGACGATGCCGAATCGCCCTCGGACTGACGGTACTCCGCAGGTTGAAGGTCTGTACGCTTCTAACTGGCCTCGCGTTGTTCGACTTAGTTCAGATACCGGACTGAAGTTTCGGATACGCCGAGTAGGACCAGCGACCTCCTGTTCGTCTGCGTATCCGATGCATCGAACTGCCAGCCCCCAACAACTATACTTGGTGTTCACAAACGACGGGAGTAGAAATGGCCTCGACTACTGATGGAAATCCAGCAAATCAGGAACTTGCTGACGTGAACGTCGGGGAGTTGCTAAAAACCCGACTTGAGAACTCTTTGCCCCGGGTTCTCTGGGTTCCGATATTCTACGGGGCATGCGTTCCAGTAGCAGTTGTAGGTGGGTTCCTGTGGATGGTATTCTGGGCGGGAATGCCATGGACCGGGTTCGGGGGGATAATCTCCGTTGTAGGCCTCGTCTTTGGTGTCCAAGCAGCGTACACGGCGATTGGTGTCTTAGTCGCGTTGATCGTTGTTGCAGCCGGTGTATACGGGAATCTCGAACCGGCCCAGGTCGACCGGGTTCGGGACTATGGAGCACGGGGCAGGAGGTATGCCAAATGGCACATAGTCAATTCGATATTTTGACATAATGTCCCTCACCTGCTTCGCCCGCTATTCCGCGAGATCTGAGTGCGATTTAGAAGTGTCGCGTCTACCCACAGGCTGATTACGCATGGCAATAACCGAAGTGTAGTCGGATGACAGATCCAGATTCCGGTTCATCGATCGCGCGTCGGGCGTTCGAGATAGTGAAAATACCAGTCCGGGGAGTTGTCAAATCTGCAAAATTCCTCGACAAAGTCGCTGACGGACTCATCAGCATCAAGGACCACTCTATCATGACCGTCACGAAAGAAGGTGTCCGGGTGATAAACGAGGCCTACGACGATGTGTTCCGAGGGAAGCGAGAGTAGGGAAGCAGACTGTGTGCAGCGATTGACGTTCGTCGGAAGAATCCCTCCAGAAACCTGATTCTCGTTTCGCATCGACTGGGTGGCGAGCGTGGCCACCTGGCAGACCCGGGAACGAATCACTCACCAACCCTGAAACGATGGAGCCACTACCGGAAGAAGTCCCACCCATCGTGGCCAAGTACACGCCTCGAAACTCCCGATTTCGGCTACCGACTCTCCCGCTGCTCGGCCTTGTTCAACTCGATGAGCAATCTGAAGACGGCCTTCACGAGATTCGGGTCGACGTCGAACGCTTCGGCGTTCTGGCCGGCGCGCTCCATGACGGCCTCCTCCTGGGACTCGTCGGTGGTCGCCATGTCGCGTTCGTCCTTCACGGCCGCGATGGTCTCGGCGACGTACGTCCGTCGCGCGATGAGGTCGACTATCTCGCGGTCGATCTGTTCGATCTCCGCGCGCAGTTCGTCCAGGCTCATGTCGTCCGGGCCCCGTCCGGCCGCGTCGTCGTCAGCCGGACCGTCCCCGGGTTCTCGTTCCATACAGATTTCACCTCCTTGAGTGCCGCCCGCTCCCCGACCGCGACGTAGCTCGGCCCCGTGCCCGACAGCGACGCCCCGTCTGCGTGGGGGAGCGCGTCCACGATGGGCGCCGCCGGGAAGTCGAGGGCCGCACAGAACGCCAGTCCGTTCACCGTCATCGCAGTGCCGTACTGGCCGCGTGCCGCGAGGTCGGCGACGTGCTCGGCCAGCGGCGCGACGTGCTCGCACCGGGTCACGTCGGCATCCGCGGAGAACGACTGGCGGGGCGGCGTCCAGACGACGGCGTCCCACTCCACCTCTTCGCGGAACAGCAGTTCGTCCGCCTCGTTGTCGGTCATCGTTAGGCCGCCGAGCATGCTCGCGCTGGCGTCGTCGAACGCGCCTGTGACCGTCACGCCTGTCTCGCGTGCGGCTTGCACGCCGACTCGCGCCGCGTCGACGCGCTGGACCTCCTCGGCGCGGCCGAGCGCGTCGAGGGTCGCGAGCACCGTCGCGTTCGCCGCCGCGCTCGAACTCTTCAGCCCCGAGGCCAGCGGTATCTCCGTCTCGGTCCTGACCGTGCCGCCCTCGCCGTCGCCGAACTCCTCGGTCACGAGGGAGACGCAGCGCTCGACCAGCGCGGTGTCCGCGCCCGGGTGGTCGACGACCTCACCGGTCACGCGGCTGGCGTCCGGGTCGAGGGATACCGACGCGGTCACGTCGAAGTCGATGGCGAACGCGCTCCCGACGCCGGTCGCTAGCGCGTTCAACACCGTGCCCGCGGCTGGTGCGACTGCACGGCCGTCCATGTGTGAACCTGCCACGGGTCGTACTTACGACTGGCGCTTGGGGCAACGGCCGGTCTTCGCGGGCAAACGGCGGGCTTTTCCTGTCACGCCGAAAACCCACAGTCATGAGCGCCCGCAACGACATCGCGCCGAGCACCATCGGCGTCGAGCTCGACGAGGGTGGCGTCTACGTCGAGTACACCGACGGCCGCCGGACGTTCTACAACGGCGTCCCCGAGAAGGTCCACGGGACGGTCAGATGTCGACCCGGCAAGGACGTCCACGTACTCGTCACGGACCCCTCCGAGACGGAGGGCGTTCTCGTCTACGTCAACGACCTGAAGACCCACGACGACATCCTCGAGTCCTCTGGTGTCGGTCGCGTCCTGCTGGACCCGGGCGAGGAGGAGGAACTGTTCCCTGGTGTGACAGTCCAGGTAGACGGCTACGCGATAGAAGTGACGGCCGACCCGGAGGAGGCGCGCGGCCGGGTGTTCGTCTTCGAGGAGGACGAGATCGGCGAGTACTCCTACGAACTGTTTCCCGAATCGTAGCCTGGCCTACTGCAGATAGGAGGGACCCTCGCCGTCGCAGTTCTCCTCGTGCTGGCGGGCGTCTCCTTGATCGTCGAACATGAGACCACATCCCTCACAGCGGTACCAGGTCATGTCGTCCCGCTCTGTCGCCTCGACCATGGTAGAGGATGGGTGGCCAGTGCTAAAAACCGTTGCCCCGCTGAGATTGTAGCTCTGCCAACAGTCCGTCGTACGCGCTGGCGGGGCCGGTCGTCAACTCCTCCCGAGTCCACTCTCTCCGGATTCGGCCGTCGACGAGCACCGTCAGCGTCTCGTACTCGTCGCGGAACGCCGCGAGGTTGTGCGTGCACGCGAGGACGCAGTGGTCGTCGGCGTACTCCGTGGCGACGGCGACGAGACGGCGACGAGTGGCTGGGTCGAGGTCCGCCAGCGGTTCGTCGAGGATGAGCGCGTCGGGGCGCTTCAGGAGCGCGAGCGCGAGGTCGAGTTTCTTCCGGAACCCGCCCGAGAGGTCGGTCGCCGCCCGGTCACGCTCCGGTCCGAGTCGCAGTCGCGTGACCAGCGTCTCCCGCCAGGACGCGCTCGCGCCGGTCAGCGACGCGAACACGTCGAGGTTCTCCCGGACCGTCAGTTCGGGGTAGACGTTGGGCACCTGGAAGGCGTAACCCAGCGAGTCGGGGGTCGAGACGCTGCCCGAGTCCGGGCGGGTGAGACCCGCGAACAGTCGCATCAGGGTCGTCTTCCCAGAGCCGTTTGGGCCAGCGACGCAGTGCAGTCCCTCCCCGAACGCGACGCTCACGCCGTCGAGGGCGGTCGTTCCGTCGTACGTCTTCCCGAGATTGTATGCTTCGAGCATCAGGCCCTCCGTTCGTACAGTTCAACCGCGCCAGCGAACGCCAGCGCCGCGACCACGACGGCGGCAGCGAGACCGAGCAGCCAGTCGGCGTACAGGCCGATGGGGTCGTCACGCAACACGAACCCCCTGGTCGAGATGGCCGCGTAGTGCGTCGGGACGTGGCGGACCAGCCACCGCCGCGCCGGCGAGAAGAACCCCACCGGGTACGCGAACCCCGAGAAGCCGAGCACGAACAGCAGGACGAGGAGGTTCACGATGCGCCCCCAGGCCCCGAAGCCGACGAGCAACATCACCGTCGCCGCTGTCAGCGCGAGCAACAGGAAGGTCAGCAGTGTGACGACGACGGTGCCGACGCCGAGGACCTGGACGCCGGCGCCCATGTAGATGCTCATCAGGTCGAACACCGCCAGCGGGACGATCAGCAGCGCGGCGAAGAACGCGAGTTTGCTCGCGACCACGGCGTGCAGCGACGTCTCCACGCGCAGGCGGTCGAGAACCGCGGCCTCGGAGTCGAACGTGTACGGGAAGTAGACCAGCGCCACGAGCGCGACGAGCGTGAGTACGAACGTCGGCACAAGGTACGACGACAGCGAGTACTCCGTCCCGACGACGTGTCTCGTCACCTCCACCTCCCGCGGGAGGGTCCCGTCGAGGCCGTAGGCGACGATGTTCTCGATGGCCTGGGCGGGGGTGAGGTACGGGACGACGCTCCCGTCGACGTACACCCCGAACTGCGCGGTGCCGAGCGACCCGTCCGTGAGGTTCGGCGGCACCGTAACGACGGCATACACCTGCTCGCGGGCGAGTGCGTGCATCGCCGACGACTGCGTCGTGAACGTTTGCGGGTCGCTGAAGACGGTCACCGCCGCCGTCGCGATGTTGAGGTCGTCCTCGGTCACTGCGGCGGTCTGGGGCGCGATAGCTATCGGCGTGTCCGTCGGGAGCACGTGCTGGAAGCCGAAGGTCGCGTACGCGAACACCGCAGGGAGCACCACGAGGATAGCGAACAGCGCGAGAATCTTGTGCCGCCCCCACGTCAGCTCCTTGCCGAGCAGGGACGAGAAATCCATCTATGCGTCCGAGGCGCTCCCGCTCGCCGTCGCGGAGGCGCCCGCGTTCATCGTGTACATCGTCTCGACGAGCTCCTGGAGGTTCTCGACGTTGTCGGTGAACGAGACTGTCGTGGTGTCGCCGTTCTGGGAGACGGAGAGCTTCTCCAGAGTGGACCGAATCTGCTCGTTGCCGACGCCCGACTAGATGGAGAGGGCCCCGTCGACGAGGTCCGCGGTCCGGGAGGCGTCCCCGCTGGACTCGCTGACCATGTTGACGTTCGCGGTGACGCTGTCACCGGACGTCGAGAACGACCCGGAGACGAACTGGACGGTGTTGAACGCGCTCGTGTCGAGCGGAGAGTTCGCCCCGAGCTGTTCGCTCGGAATCTGCTCCTGTGGGACGTTCATGGCGAAGCGGACGTAGCCGTCGTCCGTGTCCTTGTACTCCGAGCGCAGTTCGCCGCTGAGTGCGTCTGCGTCGCCGGACTCCACGTCGACGACGCTCTTCACTGCGGCCGTGTCGCCGAGTGCGAACGTGCCGTCACCGAGCGCCGCGACCGCGTTCTGGTTCTCGAAGCCGTACGTGTACACGGTCGTGTCGCCGTAGGACTCCTCGGCGAGTTCGGTGCCGGACTCCTCCATCGAGGAGATGATCTCGTCCTCGGAGAACTCCGTGGTGACGATCATGCCGGCCTGCTCGGCGTTCGTCGCCACGGTGTCGCCGGGCGACCCGAAGAACGTCACGTCGTTGAACTTCTGGGGGTCGAGTCCGGACTCCTCCTCAAGCGTGTCCAGCATCTCGGAGACGCTCTCCGGTCCCTCGTAGTACTGGGACGTCTGGGCCTGGGTCTCGAGGGCCGTGTTGGCGAGCGTCCGCAGCGAGTCGTCGCCGACCATTCCGCTGGCGTCGACGTAGCCGACGAACTCGGCGTTCGCGGGCACGCTGTCGAGCTGTGCGCCGCTACCGCCACTCTCGCCGCCGGAGCCGAGGATGCCTGTACAACCTGCCGTCACAAGCATCGCAGCCAGCGCGACTGCGAGCAACGCCTTCCGTCCGCGCAGGCGGGGACTACCTGTCATAGCCGCTACTTTGCAACACCGCTATGAATAGCTTGTGACGTACAGCAGCGATTGCGACTGACCAGGTAGGGTTTCCCTACCTCGATTTTGGGATGGCTGGTACCACCCCACACACCACCGTAATCGACTTCCACAGCACCCACCATCTATCACCCGATGCCGACCGTCCGCGACCTCACACCCGACGACGCCCCGGCGCTGACTGCGCTCTACGAGGAGTACGAGTGGTGGGCGGACAGGACCGTACCGACCGTCCGTGAGGCGCTCACGGAGACCGAGGTAGCCGTCGGGATCGAAGCCGACGGTGAACTGGTCGCCGCCGCCCGCGTCCTCACCGACTACCAGTACTACGCGAACCTCTACGATCTCATCGTCGCCGCGGACCACCGCGACGACGGCCACGGCGAGACGCTGATGGAGGCAGTCGTGAACCACCCCGACCTCCAGTCCGCTCCGGGCGTCTCTCTGCTCTGCCGGGACGGCCTCGTCCCGTTCTACGAGTCCGTCGGCTTCGAGGTGTTCGGCCCGGAGTTCGAGGTGCCGGAGGGCGGTACCGAGGAACTCGTGCGGATGACCTACGCGTTCGACTGACGTCGCCGTGATGTCGGGCACTCGAGTCGCCCGCAGTCACTCTGGCCGGACGCTCCGCTCGGGGTCGAAAGGGAGACCGAGTGTGTCGAAGACGCTCCGTCAGCGACCGACGTCGGTGTCGTCCAGCAGGAACGGGGCGTAGCCGGCGTCGAGGGAGAGTCGTACTGCTGGCAATCGGTCGGATTCTACGCCGACGCGGACGCTGTGGTAGCCGGCGTCGAGCAGGCGCCGGGTCGCCGCCGCAGCGAGCGCCCGTCCGAGTCCCTCCCTGCGGTGTGCCGGATCGACGACGAGATAAGCTAGTTCGCCGCCGAACGGGAAGTAGTGGTCGCCGGCGTCCGGATTGTGGATGCCGGAACACGTGCCGACGACGGCGTTCGTCGCGCGCTCGACCGCCACGAAGCAGCCGTTGGGCAGCACGCGGTCGCGGAAGGCGTCGAAGGTCTCGTCGTCGACCGCCCACCCGCCCGCCTCGACGAGGTCGAGGACCGCCGCCCTGTCGCGGCCCGCCAACCGGCTCTTCCGGAGCGCGAACTCGTCGGGAACCTCCGGGTCTGGCGGCCGCAGTCCGTCGGGCCAACAGAGGTAGAGTGTCCCCTCGCCTTCCGGCGCGTCCTCGGTCATACGCCCTGTTCGTCGCCGAGCGTGGAACGCGTTGCGGTCACGGACGCGGTTGCGGTGGGCACTCTACCAGAACGCCTTCGTGCGGGCGTACTCCCGCTCGCGTTCGAGGATGTCGCGGTAGAAGTCGGCCTCGTCCTCCCGGTGGCGGTTGATGACGCGGGCGGCGTTCTGCGGGCCGACGCCGCGGGCGGAGAGCGCGATTATCGCTTGCTTGCCGTGGCTCTGGACGATGCTCGCGTTCCGGTAGGCCCGCTCGGTCTGCTTCTCCTGTTCCTCGTCCTTCTCGTCCGCCCGGACCGCGGTGACCACCTCGTCGGCCCACGGCGACAGCGCGGCGATGCGCGTCGACCCACAGCGCGGGCATTCTGGCTGGTCGCTCACGCGGCTCACCGTCGTCTCGCGCTCCCAGTCCTTGCAGTGCGTGCAGAAGAGGTTCACGCGGTCGTCCTGGATGCGGTCCCGGATGGCCTGCACGACACTCGCGTCGGCGTTCTGCGGGGTGAGTAGCTCCTGACCGGACGACCGCCCGCCGGTGCCGATGGCGGTGCGCTCGCCGACGATTTCCACGTCGAGTTCGTCGGACTGGATGGCCTCGAGTACGGCGCTCGCGCGTTCGACGTCGAGGTCCGTGTGGAATACCTCGCGGATGGCCTCGTCGTACACCGGCGTGTCCTCGAGCGCGCCGAGGAGGCGGGAGAGGCCGACGCCATCCCGACCTTTCCATCGCTTGAGCGCCCCGAACTTCGCGGCGACCTGCGCGAGCGTGAACTTCAGCGTGTCCGAGCGCTTCAGGCTGAGTTCCAGCAGCGGTTCGACGTGGTCGGGGTCCGTCTCGCGGAGCAGGTCGACCACCTCGTTGGCGCTCACGCGCGCCGGAACCTCCAGTTCGATGCGGTAGGGTCCGACGTCCATCCCCACCGAGGAGCCGGTCTGCTGGCCGAGCAGTGACGAGAGCAGGCGCCCGAGCGTCTCGTTGGTCTCGTGGCCGAAGCAGGCGTTCACGCCGATGGTTTGTCCCATCTGCTCGACGACGAGTCGGTCGTCGGTCGGCACCGGCGTGTCGGCCTCGACTTGCCGGCTGACCTGGTCGAGCGCCTGCTCGGTGGTGTACTGGTCGGTCGGGTAGCGAGTCGTGAACTCGCGGGCCACGCCCTCGCGGGTCCCGCCCGCGGCGAGCTGGTCGCCGGCCACCTCGCGCATCTCGCCGACCTCCTGGGCCACGTCGTAGGGGACTGGAATCTCCTGGCCTGTCCACGACGGCACCTCGCCCGCCGGGTCTTCGATGGGCGAGACGTTGACCTCCTCTTCCTCCTCGTCGATGTTCGTGATGCGCCACATCTCCCCGCGCTGGACGAACGTCGCGCCGGGTTCGACGAAGTTCACGACGAAGCGCTCGTCGAGTGTCCCGACCTGCCGGCCCGCGGCCATGTCGTAGACGTCGTACGTCTCCTCGTCCGGAATCATCGAGAGGTTCGCGTAGTAGTACTGCCACGTGCCGCCAGATTTGGAGATGGTGTCCTCCTCCTCGTCGACGTAGACGACGCGGTTCGAGTGGAGTTCCAGGGCCACCTCGCGGAACGTCGACTCCTTGAGGTCGTGGAACGGGTACGCCCGGGTGAGTATCTGGTAGGCGTGGCGGGCGCTCGTCTCACCGAAGTCCATTGCGATGCCGACGATCTGGTTCGCCACGGTGTCGAGGCTACCGTGGTGTATCTGGGTCGTCTCAACGTCCCCGGCGGCCGCCCGCCGGGCGATAGCGAGCGCCTCGAACGTGTCGTCCGGGTGGCCAGTGATGACAGTGCCCTCGCTGACCTCGTCGCGGCGGTGGCCCGCGCGGCCGACGCGCTGGAGCAGGCGGGCAACCTCCCGGGGCGACGCGTACTGCACGACGTGGTCGATGCGCCCGACGTCGATGCCGAGTTCCATCGAGGACGTGCAGAGCAGGCCGTCGAGTTCCCCGGCCTTGAACTGGTCCTCGACCTCGATGCGGGCGTCCTTCGACAGCGACCCATGGTGGACGCCGATGTTCGCGTCGAGTTCCTTGAACCGCGAGCCCAGCGCCTCGGCCGTCTGGCGCGTGTTCACGAAGACGAGCACCGAGTCGTGGGCCTCGACGATGCGCCGAATCTCCCGGACGTGGCTCGCCATCTCGGGGCTGGTCATCAGTTCGTTCCCCATCCGCTCGTCCGCCCGCGTCACCTCTGGTTCCCTGACCGTGAAGTCGACCTTCGAGGCCACGTCCACCTCGATGATTTCGCAGCCCCGTCCCCCCGTGAGGAACGCGCCGACCTCCTTCGGGTCGCCGACGGTGGCAGAGAGGCCGATTCGCTGGAAGTTCCCCGCCAGCTCGACGAGTCGCTCTAGGCCGATGGAGAGCTGTGTCCCCCGCTTCGCGCCCGCGAGTTCGTGGACCTCGTCGACGACGACGTGGCGCACGTCGGCGAGCCCGTTCCGCAGTTTCTCTCCGCTGAGCATCGCCTGCAGCGTCTCCGGTGTCGTCACGAGCACGTCCGGCGGGTCGTTCGCCTGCTTCGTGCGCTGGTACTGCGTCGTGTCGCCGTGGCGCACGTCGACGTCGATGCCCAGCGTCTCCCCCCACCAGTCGAGGCGCTCGCGCATGTCGCGGTTGAGCGCCCGCAGCGGCGTGATGTACAGCGCAGCAAACCCCTCCGGCGCCCCCTGCTCGGCGATGCTGTTCAACACCGGGAGCATCGCCGTCTCCGTCTTCCCGGTGCCAGTCGGCGCGACGACGAGGCCGTTTCGCCCGTCCGCGAGCGCCGGAATCGCGCGGCGCTGTGGCTCCGTGGGCGTGGAGAATCCGCGCTCGGAGAGCGCCTCGCGGACCTCGGGGCCGAGGTGCGAGAACGCGTCCATCCCCCGCGTCTCAGTCACTGTCCGTCGTAGGGGTGTGACGGCCAAAAGCACGTCGCCGGTGAAGAAACGTTCACAGAACCGCTTTCAGGGAGCGCCACGCCACTCCCACCGATGAAGGTCGGAACCACCGTCGGACCGCACATCGACGTCGTCGAAGGTGACACCGACTCCTTCGACTTCGTGGAACCCGCGCTCAATCCCCGGGACAATCCGGTCGACGACATCGACGCCGAGCACTGGCGCGACGAACTCGACGCCGCTGGCCTGGACTGCACGGTCCACCTCCCGCACTTTCCCCACCTCGCGACGACAGTCCAGGAAGTGGACGAGGGCATCCGACAGTACCAGGAGCGCGCACTGGACGTGGGGGCGACCCTGGGCGCCACGAAGGCTGTCGTCCACGGGAAGACCCGCCTGAACGACGAGGGGGACAGAGCGGCGTTCGTCGAACAGGCGAGTTGGCTGGCCGAGGCCGCCGCCGAACGAGGTGTCGAACTCACAGTCGAGAACATGGGGTACTCGGGCGGCTTCACGCTCGACGAACTCCCGGCGGTCGTCGAGGAGGCGGGCGCGAGCGTCTGCTTCGACGTCGGCCACGCGTTCCGCGAGGGCGGACAGGACGCTGTCGAATCGTTCCTCGCCGACCACGGCGACATGGTCAGCCACCTGCACGTCCACGACGCTCGCTCCAGGGGAGACGACCACATCCCGGTCGGCACCGGCGAAGTCGACTTCGTCCCCGTGATGGAGTGGGCAGGGGGCCGCGACGTGACCGTGGCGGTCGAACTGCTCGTCGACGAGTTCGCTTTCAACCGCGACAGCGTCCGGCGACTCCGGGAGATGGCGTCCGACTGACGGCCGCTACACGTGGTCGTAGCGGCCGAGTCGCGTCCCGTCGAGCAGGTAGAGCTGGGCGTTCGGACAGCCCTCGGGGAGGAACGGCGCGAGGAAGCCCTGGCCCTCCACGTTCACCCAGGTCCCGCCGGAGAGGTCGTTGAACGCCGGGAACACCGAGAGGTCGCCGTTCACGTCGATGGCCTCGCCGTGGTGTTCCTCGAACGGCGCGGCGACCAGTGGGCCGCGGAGCCACGCCCGCTCGACGCGCGTGCCGCCGACGTCGTCCTCCAGGCGGACCGCCGGGTGTTCGTGTCCGACGCAGACCGCCTCCGCTTCGAGCACCTCTGGGCTCGGCCAGGTGTGGCCGTGTGCGAAGCCGATGTCCCCGATGCACGCGCCCTCCGGCGGCGTCACCTCGATGTCGAACTCGTCGCCGATGCCGCCGTCGTGGTTGCCGACGACGAGCGTCACTGGCACGGTCAGGGCGTCGAACAGCTCCGCGAGTTCCTCGCGCTCGTCGCCGACCGGCGTCGCGATGTCGTGGCCCAGGTCGCCGAGAACGATCACCCGGTCGGCACGGGTCTCCTCGACGAGTCGCAGCAGGCGCTCGCGGCGCTGGGTGCTACGGCTCCGCACTTCGAGTCCCTCGCGGCGCAGCGACCTCTCGATGCCCGCGTGGTAGTCTGCGACCACGAGCGCTCTACTACCGACGTCCGCGATGGCGGCGGGTGCGCCCGGCACTGGCTCGACGAGCGCCATCCGCTCAGATGGCCTTCAAGTGGTCGTCGCCGGACTCGTAGCAGCGTCCGCTCATCAGCGCGGACTGGATGGCGTCCTCGACCTCACCCTCGTCGACGTCGTGTTCGTCGACGGCCGTGGCGACGATTGACTCGCGGCTCGCGCCGTCGCCGTCGTCGAGTTCGCCCATCAGGTCGACGACGTAGTCCTCGAGGTCGAGTTCCATCGATCCCGCCTCGTCGTCCTCCCTGTCGGAGGACGACTCGTCGTAGGCGTCCTCGGTAAAGTCGTCGAGGTCGTCGGCGTCGTCCTCCTGGGACTCGTCGAACGCCTCGTCGGTCTCGTCGAAGTCACCAAGGTCGTCCGCTTCGTCGTCTCCACCGTTCGTCTCTGCCGTCTCGGCGGTCTCCCCGGTCTCCGCGTCCGGCTCGGGCTCGTCGAGGTCGGTCTCGCCGGACTCCGGAATCTCGTCGCCCGAGCTGAAGCCGACGTCGTAGTTCTCCTCTACCTCCTGGCGCTCGTCCTCGGAGAGTTCGTACATCTCGCCGTCGCTGGACGCCGCGTCCTCCGTGGCAGGTTCGGCGTCGCCACTGGTTTCGTCCGCGTCCGCAGTCGTCGTTTCGGTGGTGTCGGTCTCTGCGTCCGCCGTCGCCGTCTCCGCGGTCGCTGTCTCGTCCGGTTCCTTAGAGGTGGACGCCGGTTCGGCGTCCGCCGGCTCCCCGTCCTCGGCCGCCGGTTCGGACGCCTCGACCTCGGCGGCTTCGGACGCGTCTTCGGTGGTCTCGGCAGTCTCGGATTCGGCCTCTGTGGACTCCGTCGCCCTGGTCTCGACCGCTTCCGCCTCGGTGGTCGCGGGCTCCGCTTCGGCAGTTTCCGGCTCGGGTTCAGCTTCGGGCTGCTCGACGTCGACGTCGCCGAGGTCCGCGGCGAAGTCGAGCGGGACCTCGCCGCCCTGGTCGGGGGAGAGTTCCAGTTCGCCGGCGGACTCCACGTCGCCGGAGACGACGCGGGCAGCGTCGAGGGCGAGTTCCCGGACCGCCGCGAGGTAGGCTGGTGACGTACCGTAGTGGTCGAGCGCGAGCGGGATGCCCGCGGCGAGTCCGTAGTCCACCCCCGCAGATTCGAGGACCTGGCGGAGCTGGTCGTCGCGTTCGACGCGCTGGTAGGCCGCGGCCATCGTGGCCACGCGGTCGACGGTCTGCTCGGCGGTGGTGACCACCCAGCGGTCGCGGGTGTCGGCGTCCACCTCGCTAACCGTCTCAGGCCGGATGGACGTGTAGACGACGTCGGAGTCGTCCGGCGAGAACGTACGGGCCTTCCCGGTCACTGCGACGAACGACGGCGTCTCGGCTGATTCGAGGGCGGCGAGTGCTTCAGGCTGGTACTGGCCGGCGTAGACGACGAACGCGCCCGTCGGGTCGACGACCCGGGCGCGAACGACGTCCTCGTTGACCTGCTCGATCTCCGTGAGCACACCGACGACGAACACGCGGTTGACCCGCGCTCCCGTCGGCGTTACGACGTAGTTCGGCGCGCGCTCCTCGTCGCTCTCGGCGTAGCTGTAGTCTGCGTCGTCGAACTCCGCCGCGAACAGCCGGTAGGCGACTTCGCGTCGGTTTATCTCCTCGGACTCGCTCACGCGAACCACCCCGTGGTGGTGAGGGTGAGGTCGTCACGCGCAGTCTCACCGCAGGTGAGGAAGCGTGGGACGGAACTCATGCTTCCACCTCCGAGAGGAAGCTACGGGCGCGCTCCGCTGGGTCGTCGTCGCTCTCGTCGAACTCGACGGTCTCGAGGTTCGCGCCGTACTCGTCGACCGAGAGGTGGCCGCGCACGCGGTACTCCGCGCCGACGAGTTTCTCCGCGATGGTGTCCGCGACGACCTCCTGGTCCATCGCGTCGCGGGCCTGCTGGCGTGCGTCCTCGATGCCGCCGCCGTACACCCTCTCGGTGAGGTCGCGGTCCAGGACGACCGTGACGGTCTCCGTGCCGTCGTCGAGGATGGCCTTCACGCGCAGGTCGTCCTCGCCCTCGACGTCGCCGTGCTGGCGGCACTGTCCCTTCTGGACCACGCGACCGCACTCCGGACAGCGCTGGATGAGCCCGGAGCCGTCCCGCACCTCGATGACGTTGCCGACGAGTTCCACGTCGTAGGCGCCGCCGCGTTCGACGGCTTCACGGATGGTGAGGCGGGTCGGACCGCCGATTTCGACCTCACGGTCGAGGGTCGAGACTGTCGAGAACTCCGAGACGTTCACGGACGGGACGCCCCGGAACTCCCGGACGTAGACGTCCTCGAGGCGTACGGAGGCGCCCTCGGTGAGTTCGTCGTGGGGGTTCCAGTCGGTGAACGGGAGGCGGGCGGACTCGTCGCCGAGCACGCCGCTCAGAATCTCCGTCTCGCCGTCGCGGCCGTCGATGGTCCGCGTCTCGACCTCTGTGACGCGCACCTCGACGTTTCGGCCGCGGTCGCCGGGCTGGAGGTCGGCGAGGTCGCGGTCGCCGCCCACGTCGTCGGGGACGTCGATGTCGTCGGCCTTGCTGACCGAGGCGGACTCGCCGAAGTTCAACTCGGCGTTGCCCTCCCACTCGCGGACGCTCGCGTTCCCGATGGTGACCGTGTCGCCGGGTTCGAGGCCGAAGTCCTCCCACGCGGTGTAGGATAGCGTTCCGGTCTCGTCGGCGAGTTCGCCCTCCCGGATGACGTGGTCGTCGCCCTGGTAGCGGATGGAGCGCTGCCCGGCCGTGAGGACTTTCACCGTGACGGTGACGTTGCCGCTGTCAGGTCCGATGTCGGCAATGTTCGCGGCGGTCGGACCGCCCGACTGGCCTTCGCCCTCGTCGCCGAACTTCCGGCGCAGGCTCCGCTTGGCCTCCTCTACCGGGACGCTGTACTCCACGAGGTTCTGCAGGTTCTCTTTGACCTCCGCTTTGTCTACACCGAGGTCGGAGGCGAGCTCCTCGGCGTGATCGTCGATGTTCATGCGTCTTGAAGTGGGGCAGCCCGGGATAAAAGAGTTCCCGCGAGCGGGCGCGCGGCCGACAGTGTGGAGGGTGGAGGGCGCGGACGGACGAGCGGGGGGCGATGCAACCCGCAAGCGCGCGGTGGAGCGAAACCGGTTTCCCGTCCCCGCCGCCTACCCCGGGTATGCACGTCGTCGTGAACGCCGCGATGAGCGCGGACGGGAAACTCTCCACGCGCCGCCGCGAGCAGGTCGCCATCAGCGGGCCCGAGGACTTCGACCGCGTGGACGCCCTCCGCGCCGACGTCGACGCCGTGATGGTCGGCGTGGGCACCGTTCTCGCGGACAACCCCTCGCTCACCCTCGACGACGCTGACCGCATCCGCGAGCGCGAGGAACGCGGGGACTCCCCGCACCCGGCCCGGGTCGTAGCGGACTCGCACGCACGCACGCCCCCCGACGCGAAGATTCTCGACGGCACCGCGGAGACGTTCGTCCTCGTCGCCGAGGAGGAGCCCCGGGGCCACCGCAAGTCCCTCGAAGAGGCCGGCGCGACGGTGGTCGTCGCGGGCGAGAACCGCGTCTGGCTCCCGGACGCACTCCCGCAACTGGAGAGCCACGGCGTCGAGCGCCTGATGGTCGAGGGCGGCGGCGAACTCATCTTCTCGCTGTTCGAGGCCGGCCTCGTCGACGAACTGTCAGTGTACGTCGCACCGAAGATAATCGGCGGCCGTGACGCCCCGACGCTCGCCGACGGCGAAGGGTTCGTCGACGACTTCCCGGAGCTAGCGCTGACGGGCGTCGAGCGCCTCGACGACGGCGTACTGCTCCGGTACGACTGCTAGGGAGCGCGGCGGCGAGTCGACGGACGCTGTCGCAGTCCGGTGAACCAGCCTGCGCAGAGACGCGGCCGAACTGCGCAAAGTCAGACCACCTGTCGGTAGACCGCCTCGATCCGGTCGAGTTGATTCGCTAGCTGGAGGTCCGCAACTGCCTCTCGGCCGTTGGAGCGTTCCCCGGAACGGAGCACCGCGACGAGCGCGTCCACGAGCACCTCGTCGTCGTTGCTGGCCGTCGAGTGCGTGACTCCTTCGACCCGCTGGGCGGTATCCCCGACGTCGGTCGTGACTACCGGGAGATTGCAGGCGAGCGCTTCCTTCACCGTGTTCGGCGACCCCTCCCGCGTGGAGGTGAGGAGCATCGCGTTGGCGGCGTTCATGTACCACGGGACGCGTTCGTGCGGTACTCCTGACATGGTCTGCAGTTCTACCGGGTCATCGAGTCGAGTCCTCGCCTCTTCCACAATGCGTTCCGCTCGCGAGAAGTTCTTCTCCTCCCGTGCAGGGCCATAGGGGAACAGTACCTGGTGGGCCTCGGAGTCCCAGCCGACCTCCGTGCGCGCAGTCGACTGTGGCAGTGGCCGGAACGTCTGGAACTCGACACCGTGTGGAATCACGTGACAGTCGCCGCCGACGATGTCCGCCATCTCCCGGGACATCACGACGACGGCGTCCGCGAACCGGGCACAGGCACGGCTGAGAAGCGAGATGTCCCCCGTCACGTCGCTCCCCCACAGGGTGAGTACGACCGGGTGGAACGGCTGGAGAACCGCCGGCGGGCCGGTTAGCCCGTAGTTGGCGTGGACGACGTCGTACGCTCCGGCCGCGGCGACGACCGCTCGTGGATAGTACCAGAGGTACGACGAAACGGGTCTACTCCCGGTGCGTTCCCCGTCGGTTCCGATGTTCCCGGGCACGGGGAGCGTATCGACGGTGTGGCCGCGGTTCCGGAGGCCCGCGACCTGCTGGCGGTAGAAGTTGGCGGTGTCGTTGGTGACGAGGCTGAGTACGCGCACTGCTTATCAGCTGTGGAACGGCCGGGAGCGTTCGAGAGCCCAGTTTCCACGTCCAGCGATGCCGAGTGACTGTCCGCCGGGGAGAACCGATACACTGTGGTTCTGAACACTGTCTGTCGCCCACTCACGACTGGCTGGTTCTCGCCGGTCAGACCCGTTCCGTGACATGAATCAGAGTGTTGTGTCCACCGTTGATTGGTACACCCCCCTTACTGAGTGTGGTGGCAATGGTTCCCCCACTCTCTCCGACAAAAGTACGACCGTCGTGGCTTCAGACGAACACACTCACTCGTTAGCGAGACCCTCCAATATCTGTCCGCTTCGTCGTTCTCGACCAGTTCGGGCTCGAATCTACGAACGGGACGGCTACCGCGTGAACGGGCGTTATAACAACGGATACGAGTAGCGAACACGTTCTCATCGATGGCTTCCAGACTCGAACGGTCGGTCCACCAGTCCACGACGGGGGCCGGTGATAGATGACCCGCGTCGTCTCGATCGGACTCGACGGTGCAGCGTGGCACAAACTCGACCGACTCATCGACGAGGGCCGCCTGCCCAACCTCGCGGAACTCACGAACGAGGGGGTCCGCGCCCCGCTACGGTCGGTCACACCGCCCGTGACGTGCCCGGCGTGGCGCTGCTCGACGTCGGGCAAGAACCCGGGGAAACTCGGTGTCTTCTGGTGGCTGAACGTCGACCGGGAGCGCGGAGAGATCACCTCGCCCGACGCAAATTCGTTCGAGACGGCCGACGTCTGGGACTACCTCGGTGAGGACGGCCATCGCTCTGCCGTCCTCAACGTCCCGATGACGTACCCCCCGAAGGCGATAGAAGGGACGATGGTTTCGGGGTTCGGCGCAGCGTTCGACCCAGGCGGGGACTCTGAGCAGTCGATCACCCATCCGCCGGAGTTCGAGCGCGAACTCACCGAGCGGTACGACTGGCAGACCACGATAGACGACGTCACGACACCAGACGGACTGGAGACGGCCTACGACGTTATCGACTCCCGCTTCGACCTGCTGTCGGACATCCTCGAAGACGACTACGACTACGTCCACCTCACCCTATTCTACATCAACGCCCTCGAGCACAAGTACGGGGACGGTGAGGAGACGAGTCGTGCCTGGGAGCTGATCGACGAGCGCCTCGGCCAGATAGACACCGAGGACACGTTACTCCTGCTCTACTCGGACCACGGCCACGGCCACATCGAGCACACGTTCGTCGTCAATCGGTGGCTCCTCGACAACGACTATCTCTCGCTCTCCTCGGACTCCTCGTCCGGGCCGGGGCTCTCACAGAAGCTGTACAGTACGCTCGAATCCCTCGAAGTGTCGCCGAAGAAGATGGCAGCGTACGGCCGGCGGTTCCTCCCAGAACCCGTGTACGACCGAATGATGCCGTCGAAGTTCCCGATATCGAGCGCGGAGCTGGCCGAGGAGGTCGACTGGGAACAGACCGACGCCCTCGCGTTCAGTCAGGGGCCGCTCTACCTCAACCGCGATCGGCTGGGCGACGACTATTCGAGCGTACGAGAAGAGCTCCGCCAGCAGCTGGCGGACCTGACTCACGAGGGCGAACAGGTGCTCTCGGACGTGCAACCCGCTGAAGACGTCTACGAGGGCCCGTTCGTCCCTGACGCACCGGACCTCCTGCTGTCCAGTCATGACGGGTGGGAGATCTACGGCGGCATCGTCCCCTCGACGTTCGAGTCCCAGGTCATGTCCTGGACGTCCGGGAACCACCCGGTCGGAATGCTGCTGGCGGCCGGCCCGGACATCGAGGCCCAGAGCCTCTCCGAGCGGTCGATTCTCGACGTGGCCCCGACGGTCCTCCACGCCCTCGACTCGGCGGTTCCGAGCGACGTGGACGGAACGGTGATAGACGAGATCGCCGGCACAGAGTCCCCCGTTTCAACTCGCGACCCGATCGACGGGTCGCGGACGGTCGAAGAGTCACGGAACGGTGACCTCGAAGAACACCTCCAGGATATCGGCTATCTGGAGTAGCAGCCGGCCTGAAGAACCTGCGTCCAAAATCTGGTCATCGGGCTACCTGCTGTCACGCCCTCGAGCGCAGCCGTCGGGAATCGCTTAGTGCTGGTGGCCGGTCGCCTCGCCGTACGTCATCCCGAAGCGCTCCTCGAACTGGTCGAGAGTCGCCTCCTCGATGGCCTGGAGTTCCTCGCTCGGGTTGTCCTCGTTGTGGTGGACGACCATGTGCGCGCGCTGGGCGAACGCCATCAGCGAGATGTCGCCGACGACCTGCGCCTGGGAGTCGTCGTCTTCCTCGCTGAACAGTTCGACGAGTTCGGCGGGAAGCGTGAGTTCGTCTGTGTTGCCGTCCGCGTCCTCGATGGTGAACGTGGTCTCGTTCATACTCGCACCGAGGCGACGGCGCCTAAAAGGGATGTGGGTACGCAGTTCTCGGCCGGGACCCGGCGTCAGTCGTCGGCGGGCGCCGCTTCGCTGCCTTCGCCGGTCGCCGCCGCAGCCTCGCTCTCGAGGTAGTCGTCGGCGTCGATGGCAGCCTTGCAGCCCATGCCGGCCGCGGTGACCGCCTGCTGGTAGTGGGCGTCGACGACGTCGCCCGCGCCGAAGATGCCCTCGACGTCGGTGTGGGTCTGCTCACCGCCCTCGCCACCCTTCGTCAGAATGTACCCCTCCTCGTCGAGTTCGACGCCCGTGTCCTGGAGGTACTCCGTGTTCGGCGTGTGGCCGATGGCGACGAAGAACGCCCCGACCGGCAGCGAGAACTCCTCGGTCTGCTCCGCGTCGAGTTTCTCCGTCGGGTGGCCCTCGGGGTGCTCGGCCAGCGTGACGCTCTCGACGCCGCCTTCCTTCGAGCCCTCGACCTCGAGAGCCTCCGTGTTCCACAGCACCTCGATGTCGCCGGCGTCGACGTGCTTCTGGACGCGGTCCTCCCAGTAGTCCTCCGCGCGGAGGTCCTCGCGGCGGTGGACGAGGTAGACGGTGTCCGCAAACTTCGTGAGGAACGTGGCCTCCTCGGCGGCCGCGTCGCCGCCGCCGACGACGACCATGTCCTCGCCCTTGAAGAACGCGCCGTCGCAGGTCGCACAGGTCGAGACGCCGAAGCCCATCAGTTCGTCCTCGCCCGGGATACCGAGAGTGCGCGCGCTGGCGCCGGAGCCCGCGATGACGGCGTCCGCCGTGTAGACGGTGCCGTCGGTCAGTTCGACGCGGAACGGGCGCACCGAGTCGTCGACAGACGCCACCATGCCGTGTTCGATGTCGGCGCCGAAGCGCTCGGCCTGCTCTTTCATGTTGTTGATGAGGTCCGGCCCAGAGATGCCCTCCGGGAAGCCGGGGTAGTTGTCCACCTCGGTGGTGAGCGTGAGCTGTCCACCGGGTTCGTCGCCCTCGAACAGCAGCGGGTCGTTGTTCGAGCGGCCCGCGTAGATGGCCGCGGTCAGCGCCGCGATGCCGGTTCCGGTGATGATGAGTTTGCGGTGCGCCTCGACGTCCGGTCCGTCGTCGGCGATGCCGAGCAGTTCGTCGAGTTCGCCGGTCTGGTCGAGTTCGCTGGTGTCGTCCCAGCCGCCGATCAGTTCGTCGTCGACGAACACCTCGGGTGCGGTCTCCCTGCCGTTCGCGCGCTCCTTCATCTCCGCGAACAGGTCGTCGTCGCCGGTCACGTTGTACGTCACGTAGTCGACGCCCTTCGCGTCGAAGAGCTCCTTCGCCTTCTCGCAGTACGGGCAGTCGTTTTTCGTGTAGATCTCCACTCGGGGCTCGTCGCTCATACCTCTACTTCGACGACCACGGGGTTTGTAGATTGTGTTGACCGAACTGGGTGCCGCTTCGAGACACCCAAGCGCTTACGCCGCCACTCCACGGAGAGACGACCATGACCGCGGACCTCCACGAGAAGATGGACCGCTACGAGGGGTTGCTCGCCGAGGCGCTGGACGAGGCCGAGTCAGTCCCACCGGCGGGGACGCCGCTCGCCGAGGCGGCCGCCGAGTACGAGGAGATGGCACAGTCCTACCTCGAGGACGGGCGGCACTTCCGGGAACACGACGACCCGGTCAACGCCCTCGCCGCGTTCTCCTACGGTCACGCGTGGCTCGACGCTGGCGCGCGCATCGGCCTCTTCGACGTCCCGGAGTCGGGGCACCTGTTCACCGTGTGAGCGCCGACCCGAACGTCCGCTACGCTCCCAGTTGGGAGGTTTTACGGTACTCCGCCGCGACGGCCCGACCAATGGAGGCTGCGCTCTGGTACGTGTTGACCGGCACGCGCGGCGGCCCCAACCGGGTTCGCCTGCTGCGCGCCGTCGACGAGCAGCCGCGCAACGCGAACCAGCTCGCGGAGGACCTCGAACTGGACTACAAGACGGTTCGTCACCACCTGGACGTGCTCGTCGAGCACGACATCGTGGAGTCGAGCGGGGACGACTACGGTGCCATCTACCTGCCGACCGACCGGGTGCGAGCGAACTGGGACACCGTCGAGAACATCGTCGAGGAGGTCGAATGATGGGGCAATCCGGGCTCGAACCGGCCGAATTTGGGAAAGCGTATAACTGTTGGAGTTGCCAACGGTGGTGTAGATGACAGTCTGGGCCGACGTCTCGCGGGTCGCGATGGGGGTGAACGTGGTGCTGCTCCTCGCGCTGTGCGTCATCTGGGCGCGGAACTACCGTCGGTTCGGCTCGAAGCACACGCTCGGTCTGCTGCTGTTCGGCCTGCTGCTCCTCGGGGAGAACGCGCTCGGGCTCTACTACTTCATGATGCACGCGACGCTTGCGGGCTGGTTCGGAGGGCTGCCGGAACTCGCCGCCACCGCGCTGATGGCGCTGCGCGTCCTCGAGACGTTCGCCATCGCCTTCCTCGTCTGGGTCACCTGGGACTGAGGCTCGTCCGCGGGAGCGCGACAACCTTTTTCTGCGCTCCCGTTGGACAGTGGGACATGGCTCACGAGGCGTTCGTCCAGCTGGACTGTCCCGAATGCTCGAAGAACTGGGAGAGCACCCCCAGCGAGTTGCCCGCGCACAACGTCAATTTCAGCTGCCCGAACTGTCACGCGACCCGCCGGCTAGCGGAGTTCATGCGGACCGACCGGGACCTCGAGAATCTCAAGCGGCTGCAGTAATCAGACGGCAGACCGGGCGCCACACGCCTCGCAGTGGAGGCGCTCGTCGCCTTGCTCGTTCGCCTCGATGTTCGTGTCCGGCAGGCCACACTCCGGGCAGATGACGTACGTCTCGACGTAGTCGTCGAGCACTTCCTCGACGCGGCGCTGGCCGAACTCACCGGTGAAACGCGCGCGGCCGCGGTCGTCGATCTGTGCGCTCGTCCCGAGTTCGTTCTGGATGAACTTCAGCACGTGGTCCTGCTGTCGGCTCAGGTCGTCGAGGGTCGACTGGAAGTTCTCGTACACCGTGACGTTCCCCTCCTTCCGCACGTTCGGCTCCGGCACCTCGAAGCGGCTCTCGTTGCCCGCGATGTCGGGTTTCTCTTCCATCGCGCGGTCGAGTTGCTCTTCGTAGTCCATAGGAGGCAGAAGTGGTGTCCTGCACAAAAGCCTTTCATAAGAGGCGGCGGGAACAGCCGAGAACACGTCTCCCGTTCACTAGCAGTCGTGTTAACGGTTCTCAGGATAATACTATAACCCCTTACCCGTTAGAATCGGGTGTCATGAAGAAGCAGGAGCTAATCCACCTTCACGGCCTTCTCGCGGAGGTCGGGAACTACTACGAGCAGCGAGAGAACGACGACATTCCACTCGACGAGTACGAGGACCTCGGTGTACGACCGACGTCTATCCACAAGTCGAAAACAGACCACAAAGCAGCAGTGTTCGCACTGGCCGGCGGCATCACGTCCACGATGAACGACGCCGAAGAGACGGACGCGGTCCCGGCCCAGGCCGACTAACTCGTCGGAACGCGACGGCTCCTCGTACAGCAACACTCCACAGCGACAGCCTCGCTCTGCGGTCTACGTGCCGTCCGTCGACGGACCCCGGCCACCGTCCCCACGCTCCTCGCTCCCCGCGTCCTCGGTCTCCTCCGCTCCGTCCTCGCTCTCCTCGATCACCTCGACGGTGAGCACCTCCAGTGGGATGTTCTCCAGTCGCTGACCGATCTCCTTCCTGGCGATGCGGGCGGCGTGCTCCTCGCGCTCGACGTTGAACACGGTCATCTCGAGTTCCAGGGCGACGAGGCTCTCGTCGGCCGCGACGAACGCCGGTTCCAGGACCTCCCCGCAGTGTGGGCACGACCGGTCGCCCATGCTGATCTCGACGTAGTTGAGGTCCGGATTCAGCATCTCGCCGGTCTTCGAGATGGCGATGCGCACTGCTTCGTCTGCGGACTGCACGTCGTAGACGGGGACGGCAGCCTCGACGACCACCCTACAATCCATAGCTACCTGAACTGTTCGCGGGCAACGTAGAAGAAATTTGGCCCGGAACCGAACCCGTCTTCACCCGCGACGGCCAAATCCGGCCGATGGAGCGCGGCGCTATCGCCCTCGACGACGTTCCGGGTTCGGTGGACCTCCAGTCGACCCTGGAGAGCGGACAGACGTACCTCTGGTGGCGGCCCGACGGCGCGACCTACGACACGACTGGCGCGTACGGCGGCGACGCCTGGTACCGGACCGTCGTCGACGGCGACGTGGTCGAGGTCAGACAGACCCCGGACGCGGTGGAGTGGCGCGCGACGACGGACGCCGACCCGCTCGTGCGTGAACTGCTCGGCCTGCACGACGACCTCCACGAGATACGGGCGGCGGTCACGGACGACGAGCTGCTCCAGGCGGCGTGGGACACCTACGACGGCCTGCGCATCGTCCGGGACCCGTTCTTCGGCTGCCTCGTCTCGTTCATCTGCTCGGCCCAGATGCGCGTCGAGCGCATCTTCGCGATGCAGGAGGCGCTCCGGGAGACGTACGGCGACCCCATCGAGTACGACGGCGAGACGGTGCACGGCTTCCCCGAACCGGCGGCGCTCGCGGCCGCCACGGAGGACGACCTCCGAGACCTCAAACTCGGCTACCGCGCGCCGTACGTCCAGCGCACCGCCGAGATGGTCGCCACCGGGGAACTCACCAAAGCGGACGTCGAGGGCCGGGCGTACGAGACGGCACGCGACGCGCTCACCGGGTTCGTCGGCGTCGGCGACAAGGTGGCGGACTGCGTGCTGCTGTTCTCGCTGGGCTACCTGGAGGCCGTCCCGCTGGACACGTGGATGCGAACGGCCATCGAGGAGCACTACCCGGACTGCGACCACGGCAACTACGCCGACACCTCGCGGGCCATCCGGGAGCGCTTCGGCCCGTACGCGGGCTACACCCAGACCCACCTGTTCCACTACCTCCGGTCGGGCGACGACACCTGAAGACACTTACCGGACCCGCGAGCTTCGGCGAGTATGGTTTCTCGGAGGCGACTGCTCACGGCCGTCGCGTCGGCCGCCGCGGTCACCGGTTGTCTCTCGTCGCCGGACGCGTCGGCAGCTGACGGAACGGAGACGTCCACACGGACGACCGAAACGACGACCCGAACGACCGAAACGACGACCACGACGGAGAAAACGCGCGACCGGGCGACGGACGACACGAAATACGACCGGACTGTCGTGGAGAACCGGACGGACACCGAACACCGTGTTTCCGTGGCAATCGAACTGGACGGCGAGACGCTCCACGAGGGGACCTACCGTGTACCCGCGAAGACGGGGCTCCGCATCGAACAGCAGTTCGACTGGGGAACGCAGACGGTCCGGGCCGCCGTCGACGGCGGCGAGACGAGAACGTACGAGTGGGAGCACGGGTCCTGTGCGAACACGCCCCACCCGAACGGCAACCAGAACGCCGGCGTCGTCGTCGAACCGGGCGAGTGGTTGTTCGTGACGAACGGCTGTGACTACCTGAAACTCGGCCAGGTGTACGTCGAGGAGTACGCGCCGGCGTCCGAGCACACTGTCACGTCCACGACAGCGTAGTTTTTTCGCTGGCACGGACAATGGTGCACGTATGTCCGACCGCACACGCGCACACGTCTTCGTCTCGGGCACCGTCCAGGGCGTCTACTACCGCGCGACGACACGCGAGCAGGCGGGCGAACACGGCGTCGACGGCTGGGTTCGGAATCTGGAGGACGGCCGCGTCGAAGCAGTGTTCGAGGGACCCGAGGACGCCGTCGAGGCGATGGTCGACTGGTGCCACGAGGGCAGTCCTGCTGCCCACGTCGAAGACATCGAAGTCGAGTACGACGACCCCGAGGGCGAGACCGGCTTCCGCGTCCGCCGGTAGCCGCCGCGCGCCCCCACGGTTTTAGGGTGGACGGCGACGAACGACCGGACATGATCACCAGCGAGCGCATGGCCGCAGTCGATCGGAACGCGGCCGCCCTCGGCGTCCCACGGAAGCAGCTGATGGAGTCCAGTGGGAACGCCGTCGCCCGCGAAGTACGGGACATCGCCGACACCGGTGCGAGCGTCGCCGTCGTCGCGGGTCGCGGGAACAACGGGGGCGACGCGTTCGTCGCGGCGCGCTTCCTCGACGACTACGACGTCACCGTCCACCTGCTTGGCCGACCGGAGTCCATCGCGACCGACATCAGCCGCGAGAACTGGGCAGCGCTCCAGCAGGCGGAGTACGACACTCGGATAGTCAAAGATTCTCGGAGTCTCGACCTCGGCGACCCGGACGTCGTCGTCGATGGCATCCTCGGGACTGGCGTCTCCGGCGCACCCCGGCAGCCCGAATCGTCGGCCATCGAAGCCGTCAACGATGCCGGAGCGACTGTCGTCGCCGTCGACGTCCCCTCCGGAATGGACGCGGACTCCGGCGAGACGTCGGGAGCCGCCATCGACGCGGACCGGGTCGTGACGTTCCACGACCAGAAACCCGCGCTCGCGGACCGCGAGGACGTCACCGTCGCGGACATCGGCATCCCCGACGCCGCCGACCTGTTCGTCGGCCCGGGCGACCTCCAGCGCCTCGAACGCGACCCCCAGGCCCACAAGGGGGAGTTCGGGCGCGTGCTGGTCGTCGGTGGCGGTCCGTACACCGGCGCGCCCGCGCTCAGCGCGCAGGCGACGCTCCGCGCGGGCGCCGACCTCGCCTTCCTCGCCGTCCCCGACAACGTCGCGGACAGCGTGCGCGGCTACAGCGAGAACCTCATCGTCGACTCCCTCGTCGGGAACCGCCTCGTCCCCGAGCACGTCCCCGAACTCCTCGACCGAGCTGAGGACGTGGACGTGGTCGTGCTCGGCCCCGGTCTGGGCGACGCCGACGACACGCTCGCGGCCGTCATGGCGTTCCTCGAGAAGTTCGACGGAACCGCGGTCGTCGACGCCGACGCGCTCCAGGTCGTCCCGGAGGTGGACACCGACGCGACGCTCGTCTGCACGCCCCACCAGGGCGAGCTACAGGGGATGGGCGGCCCGAGCGCGGAAAGCTGGGAGGAACGGGCCGAAGCCGTCGAGTCGTTCGCCGCCGAACTCGGCCACACGCTACTCGTGAAGGGCGCCTACGACGTGGTCTCGGACGGCGACACCACTCGCGTGAACCGCACCGGCAACCCCGGCATGACCGTCGGCGGCACCGGCGACGTGCTGGCGGGCGCGACGGCCGCGATGTGCTCGACGCTCGACCCCGTTCCCGCGGCGAGCGTCGGCGCGTACGCCAACGGCACCGCCGGCGACCTGGTCGTCGACGAGCAGGGGTACGGCCTGCTCGCGACCGACCTGATCGATGCGCTTCCCCGCGCGCTCTGGGGTGACGGCGATGAGTGAAAATAGCGAGAACTCGACGGCCGGCGACGACCTCACGCACACCACCGACGACGGCGACGTCCAGATGGTCGACGTCGGCGACAAGCCCGACACCGCGCGACGGGCGGTCGCCCGGGGCGAGATTCGTCTCTCGTCGTCGACCGTCGACGCGATTCGTGCCGACGAAATCGGGAAGGGCGACGTGCTCGCGACGGCTAGAGTCGGCGCCGTGCAGGCCGTCAAGCACACCTGGGAGACCATCCCGATGTGCCACCAGATTCCCATCACGAACGTCGAGACGAAGTTCGACGTGCGCGACGACCGCGTGGTGCTAGAGGTCGCCGTCGAGACGACCGGGAAGACGGGCTGCGAGATGGAGGCCCTGGAGGGCGTCACCACTGGGCTGAACGTCGTCTGGGACATGGTGAAAGCGGCCGAAAAGGACGAGTCGGGTCAGTATCCAGGCACTGCTATCGAGGGCGTGGAGGTCGTCTCGAAGGAGAAGCGGGAACTGGACTAGGCCTCGGCGACGAGTTCGCTGGCCTTCGCGTGGGACTGCTCGACGACGGTGGGCCGAGCTTCGAAGTCGATGACGACCTGTTCGTCACCGTAGTCCACCTCGCGGACGTACGCGTGGTCGTGGACCCAGGAGACGACACTCATCGTGTCCTCGGTCATCGGGAGGACGAGTTTCTCGCGCTCCCGCGGCGGGAGTTCGGCGTCGATGCGCGACCGGAGCGTGTCGAGGTTGGTGGCTTCAAGGCCGCTCACCGCGACCGGGTTCGGGGCGAGCGCCGACAGCGCCTCCATCTTCTCCGCGAGTTCGTCCTCGTCCACAGTGTCGACTTTGTTGAACACGGTGATGATGGGCGCCTCGTTGCGCTCGTAGAGGGTGTCGTGGCTCGTCGTCAGCTTCTCGCGTATCTCGTCGATAGACTCGCCGGCGTCTACGACGAGGAGCACGAGGTCCGCCTGGTAGACGGATTCGAGCGTGGACTTGAACGACTCCACGAGCCAGTGCGGCAGGTCGCTGATGAACCCGACGGTGTCCGTGAGCAGGACGTTCCGGCGGTCCATCTCGAGGCGCCGGGTCGTCGTCCCGAGGGTCGTGAACAGCTCGTCCTGGGACTCCGCGGTGGTGTCGAGGTCGGGGTGGAGGTCCTCGTTCTCGTCGACGTCCAGGTCGTCGGCAAGCTGGCGGAGTAGCGTCGACTTCCCGGCGTTCGTGTAGCCCGCCAGCGCCACGAGGTCGAAGCCGGACTCCCGGCGGGTGTCCCGCCGCTGGGACTCTGTCTTCTCGATCTTCTCGAGTTCGTCACGGATGCGAGAGATCTGGGCCTTGATGTCCTGCTCGCGGCTCTCGTCGTACTCGCCCAGCCCCATGAACCCGGGTCGCTCGTCGCGCTTCGCGAGGCTCGTCTTGGCTTCGGCCCGCGGGAGTTCGTACCTGAGTTCCGCGAGCTCGACCTGTAGCTGGGCCTTCCGCGTGTGTGCGCGCTGCCCGAAGATGTCCAGAATGAGGCGGAAGCGGTCGCCTACCTCGGTGTCCTCGGGGAGCCGCTGGCCCAGGTTGTACGTCTGGTAGGGGCCGAGACGGTTGTCGAAGACGACCCGGTCGGCGTCCGTCTCGTCGACGACCACCGCCAGTTCCTCGACCTTCCCTTCACCGAACTGGAGGGCCGCGTCGGCTTTCCGCTCCTGGGTCACTTCCGCGGCCACGTCGTAGCCCGCGGCGCGAACAAGGTCCCTGATTTCGGCGGTGTCCGGAGTGCCGTCGTCGACGCGCTTGGCGACGACAGCCACGTTCGTATCGGTTCCTGTCACTCGCTGTGAGCTACGCCCCGGCGATACTTAACTTCGGGGCGAGGAACGTGTCACGAACGTAGCGACTGGACACAAGAGTCTTACCAGTTGGTTGCACAGTGGTTCCTATGCCAGACGTAGATCTGACCACACTCGGCATCGAGTTCGGCGGTGGTGCGGGCATCGGTGCGATAATCGGGTTCGCCGCGAAGAAGATCGCGAAGCTCATCGCGGTCATCGTCGGCCTCCAGCTCGCGCTGTTCAAGTTCCTCGAGTCGCGGGGTATCCTCGAAGTCGACTGGAACCGTCTCACGGCCGGGATGGTGAAGGCGACGGAAGTCGGGGCGGGCGGCGCGCCGCCGTCGTGGATGAACACCATCCTCTCGACGCTGTCGGTCAGCGCCGGGTTCACCGGCGGCTTCCTGCTCGGCTTCCGGCGCGGATAACTGGCTGCGGGCGGTTACCGTGTGTCCAGTTCGTCCTTTTCCTTGACTATCTGCGTCTCGCCCTCCCCCTCGGAGACCTCGTTGACGAGTCCGTAGAAGTCGTTTTGCATCCCCGCGGGGAACGTCAGCACGCCCACCCACGAGCCGTCGGCCTGCCACTCCTCGCGTTCGAGTTCCGCGAACTCACGGACGCGGGCCTGCCCGCTCCCGGCGTAGTCCGCGGGCAACTGGACGGCCACCGTCACCTCCTCGAAGCGGATGGGAATCACCGGACGGAGCGCCTCCAGAGCGTCGTCGACCTGCTGCTCGGCGGGCGTCATCGGGTCGACGGTGAACCCGGCCTCCTCCAGCGCGCTCTCGATGCGCTCTGGTGGGTGCGGGGCGTCGTCCATCTGCGGGTTGATGGCGTTCCGCGTGATGGTGTTGATGAGCTTCCGGCGCTTTTGCTCCTGCATCTCCTCTCGCTGCTCGGCGGTGATCTGGATCTCCCCGCGTTCGATGACCTCCGGGATGATCTCCATCGGGTCCGTCGTCCCGAACACCTCCTCTAGGTCCTCCTCGGCGGGCCGGTCGCCGCGGGAGGCGTTCTCGAAGACGTCGCGCGCGGCGATGACGTCCTCGAGTTCGCCCTCGAACTCGTCGCGTTTCATCTCCAGGGCGGCGTCGGGGTCCACGAGTACCTCGAATCGCTCCCCGTGCGTCTCCAGGCGAGCCGTCACGGCCTCGTCGAGTGAAATCATACGCGTCGTTTCGTCGGGTCACTAAAAAGACCTTCTCCCGCGAGTCGCGCTAGCACGGAACGTGGTCGCGGCCGAACCTCACTCCTCGCTCTCTTCGTCCGCGCCGCTCTCGTCCTCCTGGCTACCGTCGTCCTCGTCCTCGTCCTCGTTCTCCGGGAGCAGTTCGTGTTCGCCGAGGTACCCCCTGATCTCGTCGTCCGTCAGTTCGTCGAACGTGGCCGTCTCCACGTCGATGGTCCCGACGCCGACGTCCTTCGGCGTGAGGGAGTCCCGTATCTGGCCGAGCGCGCGGAGCGCGAGTTCGACGCCCTCGTCGAGCGTGAGGTCGGGTTCGTACTCGTCCTCGAGGTAGTCCTGGACGTCCGAGCGGTTCTCGCCGATGGCGATTGCCTTCCACTCGTAGGGGGTGCCCGAGGGGTCCGTCTCGTAGAGGTGCGGTTCGCCGTCGGAGACCCCGCCGATGAGGAGGGCGACGCCGAACGGGCG
>Ga0075105_1000259_pt1 | contig 31398 bp, 35 predicted proteins | sample AntDeeMetag02WF5_FD_69800 | JGI IMG/M metagenome (GOLD analysis project Ga0075105, IMG submission 69800) | Saline lake microbial communities from Deep Lake, Antarctica - Antarctic Deep Lake Metagenome 02WF5 | ecosystem: Environmental > Aquatic > Non-marine Saline and Alkaline > Saline | place... | reverse complement strand
CGTCGGATTTCTGTACGTCGGCCTCTTCGCCGTCGCGTTCTGGCCGGGCCAGACCGACATCGCAGAGACGAGCGAAGACGCAGACCGGGGCGATCTCGGACGGTCTGACTGAGCGTCGTCGAGCCCGAGCCCGATCCGGTTCGCCGTCCGCTGGCCAAGGCTTATTCCGCTCGGCGTCGACCACAGAACGAACAGATGGGTCTCTTCGAAAAGCTCGGCCGGGAAGTCGAGGAGTTCAAGCAGAACGCGAAACGGGCCGCCGACGAGAGCTCGGAGTACCGGTGTCGGAGCTGTGGTGAGCGATTCCACCTCGATCACGACGAGTGCCCGGAGTGCGGATCGGACGACGTCGAGTCGACGGCGGAGTGAATCGGACGCGGCCGGAGTCAGGCGCCGCCGACGAGTGGGGCTCGAAACACCGCGCCATCGCGTCCGGGACGCATCACAATATAGAAAAGCAAGGGGTTGCAACGCTCCGCCATGGACGTACCGTATGACCTCACCTCGTACGTGCGCGTGCTCAAGCTCGCGAGCACGCCCTCGTGGGAGGAGTTCTCCCAGGTCGCGCTCATCGCGGGCGCGGGAGTCGTGCTCGTCGGCCTGATCGGCTTCGCCATCTTCGTGATAATGAACTTCGTACCGGGCGCGGTCCCGGCGTGATACTATGGGCATCTACGCAGTCAAGACCACGGCCAGCCAGGAACGCACCGTCGCGGACATGATCGTCAACCGCGAGGAACCGGAGATCCACGCGGCCCTCGCCCCGGACTCGCTGACCAGCTACGTCATGGTCGAGGCGGACGACGCGAGCGTGTTCGAGCGCATCCTCGACGAGATTCCCCACGCCAACGGCGTCGTGCCCGGGGAGTCCTCGATGACGGAAGTCGAACACTTCCTCTCGCCCAAGCCCGACGTCGAGGGCATCGCCGAGGGGGACATCGTCGAACTCATCGCCGGGCCGTTCAAGGGCGAGAAGGCCCAGGTCCAGCGGATCGACGAAGGGAAAGATCAGGTCACCGTCGAACTGTACGAGGCGACGGTCCCGATTCCGGTGACGGTCCGTGGGGACCAGATCCGGGTGCTCGACTCGGAAGAGCGATAGTACCGCGAGCGGAACGAGCGGTTTCTTCGATCGCAACGGCTGAATTAGCGACGCGCCCCTTCAATGGGCCCGGCCCAGTCCACGGTGAGTTTCGTGCCACTGCTCCAGTTCCTCCGAGAGGGAGCGTTCGCCGTCGGTCTCGTCGAAGTCGGCGTCGACGTCTATCGCTCGTTCTCGTCGACGATCTCCGCGTCGCCGGCGCGACGCTCCGCCGCCGGGTCCACGGCCTCGTTCTCGGTGCCTGGGACCCATTGGTAGCCAGCAGTGATACGCGACCGCGCCAGCGAGCGACGAGAAAGCGGACCATACCGGTGCGCCGCGTGGTGGCATCCCGCCGGCGCATCGTCGTCGAAGCAGCCCAGACCGGTTCGCCGCGGACACCGAGACGGTCGGGGGCCCAGGTCGGCGTCACCGAACGGAGCGTGAGTACCGAAAAACAAAACGAACGGACAGGGCAGGAGCGCGTCGGGAGGGTGCTGAGGAGCCCCTCAGATCGAGCCGTCGCCGCCCTCGAGCCGGTCGATGACCTCGCGGATGTCCGCCGCGGCCTCGATGCGTTCCTTGACCTTCTCGCGGCGGCGGACCTCCGAGGCGTCGGCGTCGTAGGCGCGGACGTACTCGGCCCGGCTGTGTTCGTCGAAGGCGTGACGGATGGCGAAGAAGCCGTCGGGGAGCACGGCACCGCAGACCTCGCACTCGATGCGGTCGTGTTTCGTCGACTGGTGGACGATGAGGTCCTCGACCCGGTCGAACAGTTCGCCGTCGGCTTCGATGGCGCACTCCCAGCGTGGCATTGTGGGAACGCATGCGACGGGTGGTTAAAAACGTTCATGCCCCGACGTGTCCCCGTCGGTCGGACTGTCGCCTGCTGACTCGCGGGCCGACGGCGCATAGAAATCCATAACACCGGGCTGGCAGTAGGTGGGGGCGTGACTGACGACGGGTTCGCTGTCGACATGCACGTGAAGGTCCTGGACGAGGCCGTCGTCAAGCGGGCCAAGGCCCGCGGCCTGGACGCGCTCGTCTACGCGCCCCACTTCACGCGGCTACCCGACGTCCGGAAGCGCGCCGAGCGCTTCTCCGACGACGAACTGACGGTGGTCCCGGCCCGGGAGCTGTTCACCGGCAGCTGGCAACAGCGGCGCCACGTCCTCGCCGTGGGTCTCGACGACCCGGTCCCCGACTTTCTGACGCTCGAGGGGACGATGGCGGAACTCGACCGGCAGGACGCCGCGGTGCTGGTCCCCCACCCGGAATTTCTCACGGTGAGCCTCACCGAGGACCAGATCCGTCGGTACGAGGACCGGATCCACGGCGTCGAAGTGTACAACCCCAAGCACCTGCCCCACCACAACGCGCGGGCCCGCGAGCTGGCGCGTGAGGTCGGCCTCCCGACGTTCACCTCGTCGTACGCCCACCTCCGGGGGACCATCGGCGAGGCGTGGGTCAGCTTCGACCGACCGCTGACCGACGAGTCGGCATTCGCCGACGCGCTGCGCGAGGGCGAGCCCAGGCGCATCTTCCACCGGAACGGCCCGCTCCACGCGCTCCGCTGCGGACTGGAGTTTTGCCACCTCGGCTACGAGAACACGTGGTCGAAGTTCGACCGAATCATGCTCCAGGGCACCGCGGCCACCCACCCGGACCACGTCGCCTACGGCGGCCGGTTCGACGACGTGAAGGTGTACTGAGCGGCCCCGATTCGCGCGCCAGCAAGCAGCGCGCTACCGGTTCTCGGCGGCGTCCAGCAGGTCCGACAGCGCCTGCTCCGCGATCTGCCGCTTGACCGCCTGTCGGTCGCCGTCGAACTGGTAGCGCTCGACGGTCGTTTCGGAGTCCCCCGAGCCCCACGGCGCCGCGTACCCCACGCCGATGTAAGCCGTCCCGACCGGCGTCTCCTCGCTGCCGCCAGTGGGGCCGGCGACGCCCGTCGTCGCGACGCCCCAGGTCGTATCGGCGGTGTCCCGAACCGCCCGCGCCATCTCGCGAGCGACTGGTTCACTCACCGCGCCCTGGTCGTCGAGTGTCTCCCGGGACACCGCGAGGACGTCCCGCTTGGCGTCGTAGGAGTAGGTCACCACCGAGCGGTCGAAGTAGTCGCTCGACCCCGCCACGTCGGTCAGCAGCGACCCGACGAGGCCGCCCGTACACGATTCGGCGACGGCGACCGTCTCCCCGCGCTCCCGCAGCGCCTCGCCCACGCGCTCTTCGATCGAGGGTTCTGACTCGCTCACGAGCGGGTGGTCGACTGGCAGCGCCAAAAGTCCGATCCAACCGCGAACGAGCGTCGGTGCAACAGCCCACGGGTGGGACTGAAAGGGGCCGCGGTCTCGGCGACGGCCGGCGACGAAAGCACCGCAGCCGACCGGAGGGAGGCGAGGAGCACAGCGAGCCGCCCGAGCCGAGACCGCGGGGGCTTTCGAGCTGTTCTCGGTGATGATGAGGGCATGAGACGAAGGTCCTTCTCCCGGGACGTAACATCCAAGACCGCCAGCGAACACAACTGATGCATGGACTACGAGACGCCCCAGTTCTATCGCGTCATCCAGTACGCGCGGCGCGCCGACCGGGACGTCGTCGACATGGTGTCGGGGAGTCCCGACTGGGACCCGCCGGAGGGCCTGCGGGAGGGGCTCCGCGAGTACGCCGAACTCGGTGCCGACGAGTACCAGTACACCGCGAGCGTCGGGTTGCCGGAGCTACGAAGCGAAATCGCCGAGCGCCGCGGCGTCGACCGCGACCGCATCGTCGTCACCAACGGCGCGGGCGAGGCGAACCATCTCGCGATGGTCGGCGGCCTCGAGTACTTTCCTGGGAACGAGGTCCTGCTGGCCGACCCGGTCTACCCTTACTACGCGGGGCGGGCGAACTTCGTCGGCGCGGACGTCGGCTTCGTCCCCGTAGCGGACGACGGCCAGCTGGACCCCGAGCGACTGCGGGAGGCCGCGAGCGAGGAGACGGCGGTCATCGTCGTCAACTCGCCGAACAACCCCACCGGCGCGGTGTACGACGAGGAGGCGATGGCGGCGTTCGTCGCTATCGCCGAGGAGCACGACGCGCTGCTGGTCAGTGACGAGGTGTACGACCACTTCGACTACACCGGGCGGTTCGCCTCGGCGCTGCAGTTCGACTCGCCAAACGTCGTCGCGACGAACGCCTACTCGAAGTCGATGGCCATCACGGGCTTCCGGGTTGGCTACGCCGTCTTCCCGCCGGAGGACGGCCCGACCGGCCAACTGCTCGACCGCGCTCGCACCCGACACATGATCACCAACGTGGCCGGGTCGCGACCGGCCCAGTACGCCGTGTTCCGGGCGCTGGAGACGACCGGCGCCGACTACTACGCTGAAAACCGGAACCGTCTCCAGGGTCGGATCGAGACGTTCTGCGAGGCCCTGGACGCGGCCGGCGCCGAGTACGACCGCCCCGAAGGCGGGTTCTACGTGATGGCCCGCTTCGAGGGGTTCCCGGGCACTTTCGAGAACGTCTTCGAACTGATCGACGAGGCCGGCGTCGCCGGGATGCCCGGCGAGGCCTTCGGCGAGTCGCGCCGGGAGTGGATCCGCTTCGCCCTCGTCACACCGCACGTCGATGACGCCGCCGAGCGACTCGTCGCGTACTTCTAGCGCAGTGGGCGCCGAGCGACTCGTCGGACTCCGTGGACGACGCGAGTGCCGACCCGTCGTCGGGTCGAAAAACGAGTGGCTACCCGGCCCTCACTGAGCGACGCCGCCGCTGGCGCCACCGACGGACGCCACCTCGCGCTGGACCTCCCGCCCGATCAGCACCATCGAGACGCCGGTAGTGATCAGGTTGATCCCGACGTACAGCCCGACGACCCACGCTGCCGTCGACGGGAAACCGGCGATCAATACCAGGCCCAGGACCACCGAGAGGAGCCCGCTGGCGAGGAGGAGGGTCCACCGCGGCTGCCCCCGCAGTCGCAGCCCGATCCCAACCTCGACGAGTCCCGATATCAGCAGGTAGGCGATCAGCAACAGCGTCAGCGTCGTCAGGCCGAGCAGCGGGTTCGCGAGCAGCGAGATCCCGGCGAAGGCGTAGACCACGGCCAGCAGGACCTGTCCCGCGAATCCGGTCCATCCGCGCGCCCGGAAGGCGTGCGCGACGTGGACGAGGCCGCCGATGACGAGTAAACCGCCGAGCACGAGCGAGATCGAAACGCCTGCCACGAACGGGAAGACCACGGCCAGCACTCCGAGGAGGAGTATGAGTATCCCACCGACTTCGAGGGACCGCCAGCTGGTCTCCAGTCCGGGCATCGATTCACCGTCGGTCCGCGAACCGTACACTGTCGAATCTTCCATGTGGATCGCTACGCCCTCATTCGGTTTTGTTATATATCTCTTGCCGAACGGTAAGCCGAGAGCACCGCGAAGTCGCCCGCCGACTCCACCTCACTAACGCCGTCCATCGTGAGGACCACGTGGGCTTACCGCCGTCCCGGTGTCGCGGGCCCACGGCCGGCTGTCAGCGGTAGCAGTCCTCCGGACGACATCACGTGACGGCGGCGGAAACAGGGCGTCGCCTCGAAGCGTCTGCCTAGTCGCTGCGGGTCGGTCAGACCGGCGACGCGGCGATGGCGAGACCGGTCAGTACGTTTGCGTATCGTCGTCCAGCGGTTTCACCGGGGCGGGACCGTCGCGGCGCCGCTAGTCGACGGGTATCGTCAGACGCGAACAGAGAGAACTGGTACTGGGGCCCTGTGGATGACGTGACTGGACGTCGTTCCCATGGGGCTGTGACCGAGCAGATCTGCGGCGTAGCCGCCGACTGTACGGGGCCTATCGATGCCGACGACGATGAGATCGACCTCGGTCTCGCTCGCATACTCGAGGATTACGTGGTGGGGGATGCCCTCCCGAATCGCCGTTACGGCCTCGACCCCGTGGTAGCGCGCCAGTTCGGCCACGTCGCCGGTGGCCCAGTCGCCCTGCCGAAACGGTTTCTCCCGGCTATCCGGCCGTCTGAAACGGTCGTTTGTGGCGTCGACTACGTAGAGCACGTGGAGTCGGGCGCCGTACTGCGAGGCGACGTCGAGCGCCACGTCGATCACCTTCGTCATCCGCTTGGTTCCGTCAGTCGGCAAGAGCAGATCCGAGAACGCGGGCACCCGCGCGCGAGCGAGTTCACTGGTGGACGTCACTGGCAGTTCCCCACGGAGAGACCGCGTCGTCCGATCGACCGGCTGGAACCGCGTCCGGAAGGTCGTTTGGTCGGTCGCTCCGTCTCTGGACGGCCGTGTCCACGACCTGAACCGGGGGCCCCGGCTCCGACGCGATGCCGGTGGCCTTGGATCGCTGGATAGCCGCACAGAACCGCGACCCGAGGGCGTCGACGGCCGGCGGGGCCGGGGTCCGGCCGTCCCACGCAGCCCCGTCGAGCGGAGCAGCGGTGATGACGCCGCCAGCCATATCTCGATGACCACCCCCGCTGCCCGCCGTCCCGATGACGCTCGGCAAGACGGCCGCCAGGTTGACGCGCTGGTCGACGGTGCGTGCGCTGAGGTGAACCTCGTCACCGACCGCGCCGAGAGCGAGCACCGTGTCGACCGACCGCAGGTTCAACAGGTACTCCGCTGCCTGCGGGAGCGCCTCGCGGTCCGGTATCGACCCGACCCACGAAACCAGGCACGTGCCGTCGACGCGGCGATTCCTGATCGCCGTCGCGATGGCGTCGATGGTCGTCGGCTTCATGCCCGCGCGATAGAGGTGATCTATCGTGGCCGCGTCGCTGAGCGGAATCATCGCGGCAGCGGCGAGGTAGTCGTGTCGCGTCGGGTGACGGACCTGATCCAGGCGTTCTCGATGGAGCGCGAACAGGAGCGCCGACGCCAGTTGGGCCGAGACCGGGACGCCGAGTTCTCGGAGGTACTCGACGAGCAGGGTCGCCGTGGCACCGTACTCGGGCCGGATGTCGACGAAGTCGGCCGTCAGGGGTCGGTCGTGTTCGTGGTGATCGAGGATGACTTCGACCGGCGTGTCCCACGGGAGACCGTCGTGCTCGCCCGGGACGGCGTGGTCGACGAGCGCGAGCACGTCCGGTTCGGCGGGAGTCAGCTCCGAAACCGGTCGGAGGTTCACGTCGAGATGGGCGACGAGCGCCCGGTTCTGCGGCCGCGATATCCGTGTGCCGTCGAAGTACTCGACCGTCTCGGCGCCACACCAGCGGGCGATGGTTCCGAACGCCACCGCGCTCGCGAGGCAGTCAGGGTCCGGTTCCCTGTGACAGATGACCGCAACGGCGGGCTTGTCGGCGAGATAGTCGGCGAGTGCGGTAGCGAGTCCCATGTAGTTCAAGTTGTCCGCCTGACATGATAAGCGATTGGTTCGTTCGCCCGCTACGATTGGGCCTTCGGGATAGTCGATCACGGCGAGCCACGTACGCCGCCGGAGACGACCTGGTACAGAGACGATCGCGACCCGTTACGACGGGGAATACCGGAGGTGAGAATTCACCACACACACCCGTTCGCCTCGGGGGCTTCGGGTATGCCTGGCTTGTCCCGTAGTATGCTCGGTCCACTCGATTCGCCGCACCTCCCCGGATCCACGGTAACGGGCCCCATCGCGAGACCCATCACGGCCGACTGGAGTAGTCGGAGGCCACGCCGAGACACCGAGGCCCCCGATGACGCGTCACTCGATGGTTCCCTCTTCGAGACGCTAGCCCGATCCAACGCGGAGAAAAGCGGAAATGAACAATGTCGCTACCGCGACGTATCGAACGATACACGCCCCCGAACGAGATGTCGATGCCAGACCTCCCAGACCCCGAGATCCCGTATACGGAACCCGTCGACTACACGGAGCCGGCGATCGGCAGGGAAGCGCGACGACTCGACGAAAAGCCGATCGGCGAGCGAATGGCCCTCCGGCACGGGACCCGCCGACGAGTGGCACTGCTAGTACTCGGGTACTTCGCGACGCTCCTCGTGGGCATCTTCCTGATCAGTGACGGGCGAAACGTCACAGCGGTCGCTCCGTCGCTGTTCGTCCCTGGCGTCTTTCTCGCTGGGTTCGTCTTCGAGACCCTGGACTCCGCCTCGGGAATGGGGTTCGGGACGTCCTTGACGCCGCTGCTGTTATCGTTCGGGTACACCCCGCTGGAAGTCGTCCCGGTGCTGTTCATCACGGAAGCTATCACCGGACTGCTCGCCGGCGCGCTCCACCACGAGTTCGAGAACGTGACGTTCTCGGCCAGCCGTCCGCTGAACGACGCCACCAAGGCCGTGTTGCTGTTGGCCGGCTTCGGCGTCGTCGGGACGCTCGCCTCTATCGGCTTTGCGTACCTCGTGGTCGAGATACCGGAGCGTACCATCGAGACTTACGTCGCCGTGCTCGTCATCGGCATGGGCGTCTTGGGTCTCCTTCGCCAGTTCCTGCCCAGACAGCTAACGTACCGCCCGCGCAGGCTCGCCGGGTTCGCACTACTCGCGGGACTCAACAAGGGCGTCTCGGGCGGGGGCTACGGCCCCGTCGCGACGCTCGGGCAGATTTACGCCGGCGTCTTCGAGAAGACCGCGACCGCGATCACGTCCCTGTCGGAGGGACTGGTCTCGGTGGTCGGCGCGCTCACCTACGTGGGCCTGTTCCTCGCCGGGTTTCCCATCAGCTACGGCCTGTTCCCGTCGCTGTTCACCGGCGCGTTCCTCGCCGCCATCGCTGCGCCCTATCTCGTTCGCGTGCTCCCCGGTCGCGTGCTGGAGTACCTGATCCCGCTGTACGCGTTCTCGATCGGCGCCTACGCGCTCGTCCAGCTCACGTGACGACGGTCCCCCACGCGGGCCTCCACCGGCGAGTGCGGAGCGCGACCGGTCGCCAGACGTATCGAACGCCACGAGCTGACCGAAACGGTGGCTATCGTCCGTCGCCTTCGTCGCCTTCTTCGACGGGAATCGTCTGGCTCTGGGGCTCGTGACGGTCACCACTCCGGCGCGGCCCGCCGCCCGTCCCGTCGCCGACGTCCACGGGGAGTTTCTCGCGGAGGTCGTCCGCGAACGACTCGACGCGTCGACGAACCGTCTGGGCCTGGTCCTCGAACTTTTCGACGTTCCTGTCGACGCGCACCACCCGGTCACGGGGAATCTGGCTCATCAGGTCGTTGCCCTCGTCGTCGGTACCGGACTTGAGCATCCAGTGGTCCCGGGCATAGACGACCATCTCGTTGTCGACGGTCTCCTCGACGATGTCGCCGTCCTGGTCCTCGTACACGATGGTCGCCTTGCCGAATTCGAGTTCGTCCATAGTTCACTTTCGCTAAGGTGTCTGGACGTTTAGCCTCTGCGCCGACGACTCCCCGACTGCGGCCGATTCCGACCCCGCGTCGATGGCGTCGAGGCGGTCGTTCTCGACGATATCGCGCAGATACTCGCCCTCCTCGTCCATGTGCTGCTGGACGGTGTCGAGTTCAGCCTGGATCCGCGCCGAACGCGCCGAAATCGGGCCCGACCGGAGGAAGAGTTTCTGGACGAAGTGACTCCCGTTCCCCGAGCGGCGGAACTCGAGTCGGACCTTCCGGAGGAACAGCCGCCACACGGGATGGGTCAGGCGGAACTCGATGACGCGGTCGGGCACGACGGTCGTGTACTCGACGTCGAGGGAGTGGTCGTCGCCGCCGACGACCTCCTCGAAGTGGGCGACCGTCCCGGTCTCGATGCGGTCGCCGCTGACGTACCGGAAATCCCGGTGGGCCTCGGGGTGCCAGGCGCGGTACCGCCGGTCGTTCATGCGCTCGAAGAAGGAGAAGACGTCGCTCCGTGACGCGTCTATCTAGGTGCCGGCGACGAGGGTTTTCATAGACGCGACTACGCAGCAACGGGCGATAAACGCTTGTCCCGACTGTCACGTCCGGGCGACCGTCAGGCGAACCCGACGTCGAGGCTCTGCGCCCGCTCCAGCAGGGCATCGTCGTAGAACTCCGCTGTCTGCTGGGGATGAGCGTCGTCGATGGCCCGAGCGTTCTCGACGGTGTTGGCGAAGTTCTTGAACGTCGCCTCGTCGACCATCTGGCCGTCCAGCACGACAGCGCCCGTCCCATCGGCCTTCGCCTCGTTGAACCGCTCTATCTTCGAGACGTCGCGTTCGAGTTCCTCGCTCGTGGGCATGTGGATCCGGTTGGCCTGAATCGTCTGCTTCGGGTGAAGCGACCACGACCCGTCGATGCCGATTTTCGCCTCGTGGGTCACCTGGTCGGCGTACCCCGGCGCGTTGAAGTACGTGACGCCGGCGCGTTCGTGGAAGAGCCGGTCGAAGGGGCCGCCGACGCAGACCAGGTCGCTGGCGCTGGCCTCGTTCGAGAGGTGTTCGAGCATCGCGTCCCAGCGGGGTCGCTCCCCGTCCAGCGCCCGACCGCCCAGTTCCGCGGTGTAGTCGACGGGGCCGAAGATCAGGCCAGTGAGCCGTCTGTCCTCGCCGAGCATGGCGATCTCACGGAGGTCCGACCAGGCGCTGGCCGTCTCGACGATGATCGAGAGTCCCATACTCCCGTCGTCGTAGCCGAACTCGCGCTCGGCGTCGGCGACGGCCGACAGGGCTCGCTCGACGTCCGCGAGACGACCGACCTTCGGCACCACGACGCCGTCGAGGTGGTCGCCCGCCTCGTCGACGAGGGTGCGGATCTGGTCGCTCCCGCGCTCTCGAAAGCCCGAGTCGGCGTAGCTCCACTCGACGCGGGGCCAGATCTCGCCGCCGAAGTCGGGCGCGTGCTCGGGCACGAACTCCACGACGTTCTCGACGGCCTCGGCCTTCATGTTCGGGGCCGTCCCGTCCTCGATGTCCGGGACGAGCCAGTCGGGTGACTGGAACCCCTCGGCGGTCAGGCCGGATTTCAGGTACTTCGCGCTGTCCTCCTTCGGGACGGCGGCCGGTGCGGTCTGGAACGTGCGGCAGAGTCGTGTCATGGGTGGTGTGTCGTGGTTCGGTCTTCGTCGTGTATTCAGTGGGCAGTCACGCCGACTGCCGGCACCGGACGAGCGCGGTCCGCTCGCCGGAGTAGACGGGCACGTCCTCCTGGTTGAAGGCGACGTGCTGGAACGTGACGGCTCCCGCGGCGGCGTCGGCCACCGGGGTGTCTGCGTCGAGCACGCGCGTGAAGCCGTAGATTGTGTCCCCCAGCGTCACGAAGTCGTGGAAGCGCTCGTTCTCGAAACGTCGTTCCCGGTAGGTCGCCTCGTCGGAGCGGGCGTGAGCCAGCGCTATCGACCGGGTCACGTCGCCGTAGGCCACGATGTCGCCCGAGGGCGAGTCGGCCATCTCGTCGCGGTTGTGATGCTGGCGCGCGGTGTTGAGCGTCGCGAGCGGCAGGCCCGCCACGAGCGCGTCGTCCATGGTCCGGCCGCGCTCGTGGCGGTAGGCGACGGCCGAGTCCTCCGATTCCGCGCGGTCCAGCGCCGCCTGGAAGTCCTCCAGATAGCCGCCGTCGGGGGTGACGAACGTCTCGGGGAGGTCCGGGACGTCGGAGGCGGTGTACGTCTCGCTCCTCTCGGCGGAGCCGCCGTCGGTTGCGGCCGGGTTCCGGCGAGGGATCATGTTCGTCCGTTCGTAGCTGACGAGCACGTCGCCGGTGTCGGCGTCGTACCCCTCGGTCTGCCAGGTGACGATGCCGTAGTCTGGCCGCGAGGACGAGGTCCGCGTGTCCACGACGGTCGACAGGACATAAACCTCGGTTCCGGGGTACACCGTCTCGTGATAGCGGACGTCCGTCCGGCCGAGGAAGTAGCCGCCCTTCTCCGAGAGGTCCTCGACGGAGGGGCCCATCACGCAGGCGAGCAGATAGTCCGGGTGGATGGGCGGCTGGTCGAATCCGCGTTCTTCGGCGACGTCGGTCCGCCAGTAGGCCGGGTCGTGGTTGAGCGTCTGGCTCATCCACTGCTCGTTGCCGGCTCTGGCGAGTCGGATCCCGGGGTCGTGCTCTATCTCGTCGCCTTCCTCGAAGAACTCGAAGAAGTGGCCCTTCTCGCGCGTCTCGGCGCGGTCGAGGGCGGCGGCGAATGTCTCGGCATCGGTCCACTCGTACTCCCCGTCGTCTCCGTCAGTCATCGGCAGCCACCCCCGTTGTCGCGTCTGCTGCTCGACGGGCGATGGTCCGCCTCATTTCGTTCGTAACCACCATGAACCCCTCGTCGAAGCCCATCCCGGGCTTGGCGAGCACCTGGGCGGCGTTGGTGGCGAGGGCGACGTGGGCGCAGGCCCGCGCCGACGTCACCGTCTCGTTGCAGGTGCCGCCGAGGTACGCTCGCGTGTCGGTCCCCTCGCAGTAGCGGACGGCCGCCGCCGAGCGCTGGATGCCGCCGAGGTCGGGCGTCTTGACCTGAACGACGTCGGCGGCGCCGGTGTCGACGAACGCCTGGACGTCGTCGAGCGTGTTGCACCACTCGTCGGCGACCAGGTCGACGTCGACGCTCGCGGTGGCGAGCCCCTCCCGGAGCTCCGTCATCGCGTGGATCTGATCGGCGCGTCCCTCGGCGTCCATCGGTCCCTCGACCTGCAGCGGGTACGGGTCAGCCGCCTCGCGGAGGTCGTCGAAGTACGAGACGACTTCCTCGCGGTCGTACGGCGGGCCGAACACCTCGCCGAGGATGCCGTAGACGTCGACGTGGAAGCGCGGGTCGTAGTCGGCTCCTCGCTCGGTCGCCCGCTTGGAGAGCCACCTGAGATACTCGACGAGTTTCTCGCCGTCCTCGCCGACCTTCTCCACGGAGTTGAACAGGCCGTGAGGGAGGACCGGGACGCCCTTGAGGATCATCTTCTCGGCGTTGGCGTAGCGCTCGTCGCCGGACTGGCCGAACACCGGCACGGGCTCGTCGGCCGGGACGGTCCCATACGCCTCGGCAAGCACGTCGGTGGGCGTCCGGTGGGATGCACGCGCAGCAGCGTTCAGCAGCGCCTGCGAGACACCGTAGCGGACCGCGGTGTGCAGGCGGTCGCCGTCGGTCCTCGCGGGTTCCAGGGATTCGAGAACGGTCGCGTTCTGGCCGAACGCCGTCGCGTCCCGGCCGACGAGTTCGTCGGCGACCGGGCCCTCGACCACTGGCGCGTACTCCCCGGCGCGGAACAGCGGGTCGCGGCCGCCGGCGCCGGAGTACTGCACCGCGGCGCAGTCCCCCCTGGCGACCGTGCCATCGGCCAGTTCCAGTTCGACGACGAGGGACTCGCCGGCCTCGCGGACGCGCTCGAAGCCGGGCGTCACGGGGTCGCCCTCGTAGTCGAAGCCGTCCTGGGTCGCCCCCTGCTTGATCGCCCGCTGGTCGTCGAAGAAGAACCCGGAGACGCCGGGCGTCGCCCTGACGGACTCAATCCGCATCGCTGGCACCTCCGGCCAGATCCGAGTCGCCCGTCGGACGACCGATGAGCTTGCCATCGCTGATGGCGTCGACGTCGTCGGCGACCATGCGGAACGACTCCTCGCGGCCCTCCGTGCGGGCGCGCTCGCCGAGCCGCGAGGCGTGAATCTGCTTGATTTCGTCGGGGATCGCGAGGTCCCCGAACTCGAAGATGCGGACGCGGCCGTCGTCGTCCCGTGCCGGAAGGACCGCGCCCTTGGCCGCGTCACTCGGTGCGAACGGCACGTCGAGCGCCCCGGAGTCGAAGGCGTTGATCACGCCCTGGACGACGTCGCCGTCGCCCGCCTCGAACACTGCGTCCATCAGCGCGCGCGTCGTCCGTTCGATGAGGGCCTGTTCGTCGTCGATACCGCCGAGGTCGATGTCCTGTTCGATGAGCATGTCGATCAGCTGTCTGGTGGTTCGGAGGCCGGAGGCGTTGGCCTCCTTCGTCGGGACGCCCTGGAACTCCTGGGGGGACTTGGTGATGACCTTGTCCGGCTTCGCGACCGCGGCGGTGGCGCCCCCGAGGCCGATGACGCCGCTGGCGCGGGCCTCGTCCGGTGGGAACCCGCCCATCCACTCGTGGAAGACGGTGGTGACGGTCACCTCCTCAGGCAGGTACTCCTCACCGAGGGAACGAAGCGCCCGCAGCGCGGCGACGTCCTGGACCAGGTTGCCGACCTGGCCGTAGCCGAGCGTGAGCGAGCGGACGCCCTGGGTGGCCGCCAGCAGTCCTTCGATCAGCATCACGGTGATAGCGATGGAGGGCGGGACGAGCGTCCCGGTCAACGGACCGAACGGTTCGCGATTGATCGTGACGCCGCGTTCCGTGTAGGCGCCACAGAGCCGGTCGACGAACTGCCAGTGTTCGATGGTTTCGGCCAGGCTGTGCTCCTTGGTGTAGGGGATGTTGTACGAGATGGGCCCGCCCTCGAAGCTCTGGAAGCCGCCGGCCAGCGTCACCATCGCCAGTAGGCGCGCGTCGGGGGTACCGTGGCGGACCTCGATGGGTGCGTCGAGCGCCCGGACGAGTCGCCGACAGTCCTCGACGCCGTGGTTGACCGCGGGGAAGCCGTTGAGCTCGTTGTCCGGGCTGTTGCGCGAGGCTGCCAGCCCCTCTTCGGCCTTCTCGTACTCGTTGTCGCGCGTGTACGAGTCGATGGTGGTCGGCAGCAGGTCGGCGCCGCCCTCGTCCTGGAGATATCGTAACAGCTCGATCTGTTCTTCCAGACAGGGGACGCCGGCTCTGGGCTGAAGGAGCGGCGCGTCGGCCGACTCCAGCACGGTGGCGAACTCCTTCGAGCGCGGGAGCGACTCGTGGAAGGCGATCGCTTCCTCGAAGTCGACCTGACGCCCGGTGTGCCAGTTGTCGCGCAGTTCGTTCGCGATACGCTGTAGCTCGTCGGACGCGAGCCTCGTGTCCGTGAGCATGGTCAGCTATCGACCCTGACAGTCTCGGGCTCGGTGGTCGTTATCTGGAGGTCGCGACGGAGTGAGGCGATGGCCTCCTCCGGGTCGGTCTCGGCGTCGAAGACCCGGTCGAACCCCATCTCGCGGAAGCGCTCGCGCGTCGACTCGAAGTCGTCCTGGCCGACGGCGAGGTTGCCGCCGACGTAGGTCAGGACGTCGAGGCCCGCCTCCTCCAGGCGGTCGTGGAAGCCCTCGCAGTCCTGACGCGCGTGCCCGTACAGCGAAGAAACGAGTACAGCCCCTGCGTCCTCGGCTTTCGCCGCGTCGACGAATTCGGCCTGTGAGCTCTGGACACCGAGATTCTCGACGTCGAATCCGGCGGCCGACAGCGCCTGTTCCAGGATCGTGATGCCGACGACGTGGGCGTCGGATCCTATCACGCCGAGGATGACCGTTTCGGGCATGTACTACCTGGTGGTGGGGCACCCACAATAAACATAATGATTTTTCATGATAATACACCTTAAGGAGATTATAATGATTTATCACCAAGATTGATGTGCCACCGGTCACTGCCCGAGACCATGGGAGCCCTATCGGACCTCCGGGTGCTCGACCTGACCCAGGTGCTCGCCGGCCCGTACTGCACGATGTTGCTCGCGGACATGGGCGCAGACGTGGTAAAGATCGAACGACCCGGCGGCGACCTCATCCGGCCGAACCCGCCGTTCGCGGAGGGTGCGGAGGCGGAACCCTACGGCGGCTACTTCCAGAGCGTCAACCGCGGCAAGCGCTCGCTCGAACTCGACCTGGGCGACGGCGACGACCGCGAGGCGTTCCTCTCGCTCGTCGAGGAGGCCGACGTCGTCGTCGAGAACTACCGCGCGGGGACGATGGAGAAGTTCGACTGCTCGTACGAGACCCTGCGCGAACACAACCCCGAGCTCGTCTACGCCTCGATACGTGGCTTCGGTGACCCACGCACCGGCGAGACCGACCGCCAGGGCCAGCCATCGTTCGACCTCATCGCCCAGGCCCTCGGCGGCGTCATGGAGATAACCGGCCAGGAAGACGGCCCGCCGACGAAAGTGGGACCGGGCATCGGCGACCTGTTCACCGCCACGCTCTCCGCCGTCGGCATCCTGGCGGCGATTCATCACCGCGAGCAGACCGGGGAGGGTCAGTACGTCGACACGGCGATGTACGACGCGATGGTCTCGATGACCGAGCGCGCCATCTACCAGTACTCCTACACCGGCGACGCGCCCACCCGGCAGGGCAACTCGCACCCGACGCTGTTCCCCTACGACGCCTTCGAGTGCGCGGACGGACACGTCGTGATCGCCGCCTTTTCGGACGGCCACTGGCGCGGCCTCTGCGAAGCGATGGACCGGCCCGACCTGGCCGCGGACTACCCCGACGCCGAGTCCCGGATGGCGAACCGGGAGTCGCTTCGGACGGCAATCGCGGAGTGGACTCGAGACCTGGCGACCGACGACGTCGTCGGAACGCTGGAGGGGCAAGTTCCGGCCGCCCCGGTCCAGAACACCGCCGACATCTTCGCAGACTCCCACGTCGAGGACCGGGACATGCTCGTCGACGTCGAACAGCCCGGCGCCGGCCGGGACGTGACGATTGCCGGTTCGCCGATCAAGATGACCGAAACCGAAACGACGCCCGGCGGCCGGGCGCCACTGCTGGACGAACACCGTTCCGAGATACTCGGCGACGACGCGTCAGAGGTCGAGGGGCGACAAACCGCAGAGAGCGACGACTGAGAACGAGCGCGCTATCCTTCTTGCTCGACGAGGTTGTCGAGCGCTTCGCTGACGAATTCGCTCCGGGTCGGAAAGCCCTGTGCCCGGCACGATTCGTCCATCCGGTCGAGCACTCCCTCCGGGAACCGGACGGTTATCTCCTCGCGGTCCGGCGTCGATCCGGTGGCTGTCATGGGCCGTCGTTGGCCCGTCTCGCCCAAAAGGCTACCGCCATGGCGTCTGACGCCCGTCTTCCGCTCATGATCGATTCGATGAGTTGTCGGGTGGTATGCGAATGTATTGAGGAACAGATCAGACTCCGCAAACACGTCGAACGCCCTCGGCGCGTTCTCTGGAGTCGATACCGAGACCGCCAACATCCAGAAAGCCCTCGGCGCGCTCGACTCGTGCGAACCCGTTGTGCGCGCTCGTTCCTCGCGTGCTTACGGGTTCGGACTTCGTCGACCGCACCTCGCCCTTTCATTCCTCCAGGCACAGCCTTGTTCGCGCGGCCTTCGGCACGCACTCGCGGTTGCGGCCACCAAACCTCCTCAAATTCGACGCGTCCGCGCCGAATCACGCGTCCTGACCGCACCGCAACCGCGCGGCGGTTGGCCGGGAGCGCGTTTCATCGGGCGACCAGGGGAAGGGCAGGGCTGCAGTGGTGTGCCGTCCTGGAGGAATGAAAGGGCGAGCGGCGGTCGAACCCTCCCGGGCGATGTAAGCACCGGAGCCGGAGGCGAGGAGCGCAGCGAGCCCCGGAGCGGTCGAGCGCCGGGAGGGCTTTCGAGATTCCAGGAACAGTGGTAGTGTTGCTGTTGCGAAATCGAACAGCTCCTAGCCAAAATTCCGGAGGTTCAAATCCGGTGACGATCAACCCATCTCCAATGAGTGACGGCGCGGCCCAGGAGGGAGACGCCGATGCCGATAGGGAGGAGGCCTGGCGCGAGTACTTCGCGTTCGAGGAGCCGTACGCGAACCAGGCCGACGCCGTCGAGCAGGCGATCCGGGCGGGCAAGTCGAAGGGGTACCTCGCGATGGAGGGGCCCTGCGGGACCGGGAAGACGATGGCCGCGCTGACCGCGGCGACGTCGCTGGTCCGCGACACCGACCTGTACGAGCGCGTCGTCGTGGTCACACCGGTCAAACAACAGCTCCAGCAGTTCGTCGAGGACTTGCGGGCGATGAACGCGCACATGGACGAGCCGATGGACGGCATCTCCCTGGTGGGGAAACCGGACCTCTGTCCGTACGGCCGGGAAGGCCTGTTCCCCGACGACGCGAGCACGCACGACCGATGCGAGGACCTGCGGGAAGACACCGCCAGACTCGTCGAGGCCGACAGCAACGCGACGGAGTCTGCGGCCGCCAGCGCCGCCATCGAGGCCGAAGTCGACGACGACCAGTGGTGGGACCCCGAGATAGCCAGCGACCTGGCGAAGGCCGCGCGGCCAGAGGCCCAGGCCCAGCAGTCCTTCGGCGACGACAGCCTGGCCACGGCGAACGCGACCTCACCCTATCGAAAATCTCAGCCGAGCGCGCCCGAGGAACTGGCCGAGAGCGACGACCCGCCGCTGTACTGCCCGTTCGAGGCCGACTGGTACGCCCGGAACAAGGGCTCGCCCATCGACTTTTCGGCGGGTCGCCAGCGCGTCGTCACCATCGACGACTACCTCCCGAAGTCCGTCGAGCGCGGCACCTGCCCCCATCGCGTGATGAACGTCATGCTCGAAGAGGCCGACGTCGTGGTCGGGAACTACAACCACCTCTTCGACCCGCGGACGCGCCCACTGCTCTCCTCGATCCTCGACGACCAGACGTTCGTCATCGTCGACGAGGCCCACCGCCTCGAAGAGCGGGTCCGGGACCTGCTCTCCGACAGGGTTGGCAAGCAGACCCTCGTGCGAGCGCGAAACGACTGCAACCACCTGATCCAGCGCGCCCAGCAGACCCAGGACCACAAACAGCAGGTCGAGGAAGTCCTCTCCGTTCGGGAGGTCCCCCTCGACGCCGTCAAGGACGCTCGCGAATTCTACGACGACCTGATCGACTGGCTCGATATGCGCGTCCGGAAGTACCTCGACGGCGAATCGGAGGGCTGGCGCGCCGACCCGTCGACCCTTCCCGAGCAGGACCACGAGATTCCGCTTCGGGACCCCGAAGAGCCCGGACAGGACGACCTGACGGCGTGGGCAGAAGAGATGGGCTACGAGGGGAGCCTCTGGCGGACGCTTTCGAAGGTCGGCGCGGCCGTCGAAGACGTCCTCGACGAACTCGGCGAGACGCGCCAGCCGGTCTGTGCCGCCGTCGGCGCCATCATGGGCAACTGGTGGGAGCGGGACCACGCGAGTTTTCTCCGCGAGATAGAACTCGAACACGCGCCCGCGGACGAGCGCCACGTCGACGCGGACTACGAGCGGATGTACACGCCCGGCCTCCTGCTGTACAACTGCATGCCCGCTCGCGCGCTCCGGGATATCTTCGACGAGTTAGGCGGTGGCGTGTTGATGAGCGCGACGCTGGAACCCCTGGACGTCTTCGCCCACGTCTCCGGACTCACCTTCCTCGAAGAAGGCGGCAAGGACCGCGACTCGCGTCCCGTCTACGAGCGGACCTACGGGCTGACGTTTCCGGAAGAGAATCGCGCCTCGTGGCTCGTGGACTGTCGCCCCTTCACCGCGCGGAACCGCGGCGACCCCGAGGACATGCGCCCGCTCGGCGAGGGGTGGAACCCCACCCGCGACGAGTACGCCCACGCGCTACGGGCGCTCGCCCGCTCGCCCGGCAACGTCATGATCTCGATGCCGAACTACAGCGAGGCCCGCTGGGCCGGCGCGTATCTGGAAGACGCCGTCACCAAGCCCGTCCTCGTCGACGAGTCCTCCAGCAACGAGGAGACCAACCGGCGCAAGCAGCAGTTCTTCCGCGGCGGCGACAAGGTACTCGTCACCAGCACCCGCGGCACGCTCACCGAGGGCGTCGACTACGACGGCGCGAAACTCTCGACCTGTGCCGTCGTCGGCGTCCCGCTCGTCAACATCGGCTCGCCCCGCGTCCGCGCCGTCCAGCGCGCCTACGGCGACGTCTTCGGCGAGGACGACGCCTTCGAGTACGCGCTGACGGTGCCGGCGGTCCGCCGGGCCCGCCAGGCCATCGGCCGCGTCATCAGGGGCGCCGACGAGGTGGGCGTCCGCGCGTTCGTCGGCCGGCGGTACTGCCCCGGCGCGCGCCACTCCGTCTACCCCTTCCTCCCCGAGGAAGAACGCGAGGAGTTCACCCGGATGACGCCGGAGTTCCTCGCCGAACAGATCGACCGATTCTGGGACGGGCAGTGACCGCCGACGCCGGCATCCTTCTACGTGTATTCATCTGTCGCTTATAGGCATTTGACTGGTATGTATCAGGACACATCCGGCGAACAAAAAGCCTATACGTATTTGAGTAAGTGTGTCTGTGAATGCCGCACTGCCAGAACTGTGAGTCGTTCGTCACCGAGCAGTACGTTCGGGTGTTCACGCCCGAAGGACACGACGGGCCCCGGGTCTGCCCGTATTGCGAGGACAAGCTCCGAGACGGCAACGACGTCCGCGAAGCGCGTTCGTCGCGTCAGTAACGGCGCTGGTCCCCGCTTTCTTCTTTTTTGACTGTCGGTGTTGTGATCCCATCGTGAGTGTCTCCGAGTGTGGACTGGTGAGTCTGGCCGTGAGTGACTGAACTACTGGGTTGATCAGTTCGTGATAGAGCAGCCACATCCGTCAACAACAGTGGAAAGCCCCCGACCGCTCGGTGGCTCCGAACCGCGCTGCGCGCGGCCTCCGGCCGTGCTTGCGGGTTCTCGCTCACCGAGCGGTCGGCCCCTTTCAGTCCCACCCAAGCCGGCAGACCAATCGGGAGAAACGGGTGGGAATGAAAGGGGCGGCTGGCTCCGGGAACCCCGGCGTTCGCAAGAGCGAAGCTCTTGCGCAGCCCATCAGAAATCTTCGATTTCTGAGGACGCAGTAAGCACCGACGCGAACGCAGTGAGCGAGGCGCGCAGCAAGCCGCGGGACCGGAGCCAGCCGGGGCTTTCCTTTGTTGTTGGTAGCGCCGTCAGTAGTTCAGTCGCGAACTGATCAACCCAGTAGTTCGACACATCAAGAGAGCGCATCGGAACGAGCGAGGGACCGAATCGGACTCGCATCCAGTCGATAGAATAGTGTCGAAGCGGGTCGTTTTTGCTGGTCGCCACACAACTACACAGCCATGGAAGACACCGGGGAGGCCGTCGAGACGGGGGACCTGCTCGACGACACCGGCGGGGAGGGGGCGGTCACCCGAACACAGGCACTGAAGTACGTCTCGCCGTTCCTCTTCATCGGGCTCGCCGACCTCGTCCTCCTGCTCTTCTGGGGACTCGACCCGCTCTGGGGCTTTATGATCCTCCCGCCGATTCTCTTCATGAGCGTGCTGACGTGGATCGCGTTCAGAACGGGGTTCGCCAGCGACCGAACCGACCTGTAGGCCGGGACTGCGCCGACACCCGTTGCTGTGAGAATAGTATCGGGAAAGCGGCCAGAACGGCCGAGAACTGGTCGACCTAGAAGAGGTCGTCGACGGCCGACTGGGCCGCCAGCGCGGCATCCTCGGCGACCTGGTCCTCGTCAGCCTGCGCGTCGGGTGCGTGGACGTAGACGTCCACTTCCAGCACCCCGTCGTCGAACGTGACGGTCACGTCGTAGTCGTCGAGGTCGCTCTTCGAATATCGCGAGAGGACGACACCCTCGGCGGCACTCGAAGCCGTCTCGACGACCTGTTCGTCGGTCGGACTCTCCACTGACTCACCGTCGGTCGGCATTTACGCGCCGCCGGCGCCCGGGCCCGGTGCGCCGCCGGGGCCGCCACCGCCGCCGAGCATCTGCTGGAGCTCGCTCTGGAGGTCCTCGAACTGCTCGCGGACGCGGTCCTCCTGCTTCTGGAGCGTCTCGGTGCGGACTTCCAGGCTGTCGACCTTCTCCTCGAGGTCTTCCTGGGCCTCGGCGTAGTCGGTCTTGACGAGCAGCTCACCGACCTCGCGGTACATGGTGGCGTCCTCGTCGATGTCGTCGAGTTCGTTCAGTGCCGTCTCGGACTCCTGGAGCGACGTCTCGGCCTGCTGCTTCTGGGCGGCGACCTGCTGTGCCGTCTCCTGAAGGTCCTGCAGTTCCTCGAGTTTCTCCTGTGCTTCCGGCGGCAGATTACCCTGCATGGTCGGAGGGTTGAGTCCCGCACTGAAAAACCATTGCTTTGTCACCCACCACGGACCACGAAGGGAGGACGGACGCCAGCGGGAACGGAGCTGTTACCGGTCGGTGACGGCCTCGGCGTGCTCGGCCCACTTCTCCAGGGCCGGATTCCCCCAGTAGCAGACCGACTCGCTGCGGGCGTCGAAGTCCAGGACGCCGGCCTCGTCGAGGCGAGGGAGGTGGTCGTGGACGAGCGCCTCCCGGATCGCCTGTTCGCACGTTTCGGAGGGTTCGATCTCGTCGTCACTGACGCGCCGCGCGACCGCGGCGGCGAGCGTATCGACGTGGGCGGAGTTCGACCCGGTCGTCACGAAGTATCGACAGACAGTCCGGCGTCGCCAGTCGGCCAGCAACCCGAATACGTCGTCGATCATCGGCGCGGTGAGGCCCCGGTCACACGGGGTCATGCCGCGCCAGTCCTCGCTTTCCGGGCCAGACGGGGACTGTTCGGTCATTGGTTCGCGTCTGAACTATACCCGCGTGGTAACTATCAAGAATAAGCCTAGTCACCTAGGTGTTACTCGCTGAAGAGCGCATCGAGGATGTTGCGCTCGGCTCGCCGGAGGTGCTGGTGGAGCGTCGGCGAGGCAATGCCGAGCGACTCGGCCAGTTCTTCCGCGGTGGTGTCCCGGGGCCAGGCGTAGTAGCCCGCCAGGTAGGCCGCCTGGAGGATCTCGCGCTGGCGGTCGGTGAGCGCCTCCGTCACGCCGACACCCTCCCGGTCGTCGAGCTTCGAGCGATCGCCCTCGGTCTTGGTGACGAGCGTCGCGCCCGGGTTCGACCGCCGGACAGCCTCGTGAATCGCCCTGACGTCGGCGTCACTGGGCGCCTCGACGACGACGCGAGTGCCGGCGGACGTGACGACTGCGGCCTCCAGGCGGGCGCCGACTTCCGAGAGCGACGAGCGCAGCGACCGGGGCGTCCGGAGTTCGACGACGCCGGCGTCTTCCCCCTCGGCCCGGATGACGCGGGCGCCGGTGATGGTGTCGCTCCCGACCGCGGCGTCCGCGACCGCCTCGACCGAGGCCCCGTCGACGGCGAGGTACTGGAGCACGTCCTCGCCCAGGTCGACCGAGCCGACGATCTCCATGCGACAGTCACAGGCCTGTGCCAGCCAGACGAGACACGCCTCGTCGCTGTCGGCCCGGAACTCCAGTTCGACGGTGACGTCCTCCTCGATCAGTCGCCTGTTCTGGACGGCCGTCATCGCGAACCCGATGGTGTCACCGAGCAGGGCGAACCGGTCCGTCAGCGCGTCGCTGAAGGGCTCGGATTGGTCGCCGTAGACGGCGAGGACGCCGTGGACCGTCTCGCCGTGGATCAGCGGGATCATCGCCAGTGAGTGGAGGTCGTGGGACAGCGCCAGCGCGCGCCAGGGAGCCTCCCGCTCGTCGTTCCTGAGGTCTGCGGTGACCTGAACGTCGCCCGTCCGGACGGCCCGCATCGCCGGGTCGTCCGCCGCGCCCTCGACGGCCGTCGACGCCAGCAGTTCGTGGAGGTACTGCCGTGGCTCGCCTACGACGGTGCCGGGCACGATGCGGTCACTGGCGCCCTCGCGTTTGCCGACCCACGCCAGAGTCGCGCCGTCGACGTCGAGGAGGCACTCACACACCGCCCGTTCGAGCTCGTCGCGCGAGGAGACCCGTCCCAGTTTGCGGACGACGTTCTGGACCAGCGCGTCGGCGCGATTGATACGGGCCAGTTCGTCGCGTCGTGCCGCGAGTTCTCGTTCGCGCTTTCGGCGCTCGGTGACGTCGCGCGCGACGCAGACGAACCCGTCGAAGTCTGTCTCGTCACCGGCCAGGACGGTGTAGTTGACCGACACCGGGACCGGGTCGCCGTGGCAGTCGAGGAACGTCCGGTCCCCGGCGCCGCCGGTGTCGTCGGAGCCGACCACGTTCTGGATGTCCCGCTGGGCCGCGTGCAGTTCCCCTTCTGCGAATATCTCCGCGGCGTGTTTCCCGATCAGCTCCTCGGGCTCGTAGCCGAGCATCGAGGCGAACGCCTCGTTGGTGAACACGACCACGCCGTCGGCGTCGAAGACGTAGAGCCCGTCGCGGGCCTGTTCGACGAGGAGTTCGTACAACCCCGAGCGAGTCCCGCGCTCGACCCTGTCGGTCACGTCCTCGAACACGTCCAGCCGGCGGTCCCCCTGGATCCGGTGGCTGGCGTACCGGTAGTAGCGGAGCACGGGACCCTCGTCGTCCGAGCCGTCGTCCAGATCCCCACCGGCCGAGTCCTCGCCATCCAGATCCCCACCGGCCGAGTCCTCATCGGCCGAGCCCGCGTCGTCTGTCTCGACGGTCACCAGCGACGCGCCGGGGTCCGGGACGTCCCCGAACACCGCGGCGAGCCGGTCGTCGAAGTCCCCGTCCGGATCGTCCGCCGCGGCGACCGGAAACACCGCCTCGAAGGGGCGACTGGCCCAGGCGAGGTCGCCGTCGTCGACGACGAAACAGGCGATATCCTCGTCGGCGTCCCCCAGCCGGGCGAGCGTTCGCGCGAGCGATTCGTCGTCCCCGTTCGGTCCCGTCCCGGCGAACTGGGTGGCCTTGTTCACGAGCATCGCCAGGATCCGCTCGTCGGTTCCCTTCTCCAGGACCAGTGCCGCCGCCGCGACGACCGGGTCGGCGTCCGCGTCCCGACCGGCCGTCGTGAAGGAGACGATGGGGCAGGCCGCCGCGTCGACGAGTGCCCGTCGATCGGCGGCCGAGAGGTCACCGCCGACGACGAGACAGTCCCACCCGTCGGTCCGGACGCTCTCGGCGGCCGCAGCGGCGTCGGTGGTTCCGACGAACTCGAGGTCGGCGGATTCCCGTTCGACGTACGTGGCGACCGTCGCCATGGTCTCCTCGTCGCCGTCGACGTAGAGGATTCTCGTCGCCGCCTCGCCCGGCGCCGCCCGCTAGTCCGCCTCGAGCTCACTCACCATACGTCGGCGTCCTCGACGTGGTCGTCCCCCACGATCTGTTCATCTACGTGACACCCGGAGTTACAACAGTATAATAGTTCGCCGCCACGCCCCAGATCGACCCGGCCCCAGAACGAGTGCGTCGGCGGACTCGCTCGTCTGTGACGGTCTCATAGTGTCGGTTGTAAGCCCTTAGCGGCGTTCGACGGGATCGGTGCCGTCTAACGCCGGTGAAAAGGTACAACCGACACTATCACGCGAGATCGGCCCCACCGGCCCGCTCGGCCACGCCCACCAGCGTCGACCAGGTATTGACGCCCGCGCGCAAGGCGACGAGGTCGGCCGCCGCGATTCGCACGCTCACGACGTCGCCGTCCCGGTCGAGGGTCGCCGTCGCGCGGTCGCCGTCGATGTCGCCAACCTCCGGGCGGACGCTCCGCTCGACCCGGCGCGCCCGCTCGCTGTCGTCGTACTCGAAAGAGAGAACCGCGTCGTGGTCCACGCTACCGCCTCTGGACTACTTGACGTCGACTTCCTTGACGTCGCGCGAGCGCTCCTTCAGCAGCACGCGGTGGCCGCAGTACGGACAGCGGACGCCGCCGTACTCGTCCAGCGTCACGTCGCGCTTGCAGCGGGAACACTTGTAGCTCATTATTCCTCGTCGTCGGCGAGCGCCGCGCGGATGGACCGTCGAACGGTCTTTCCGCCGGGGGTCTGCGGTCGGTAGGTGCCGCCGGTGTACTTGTAGCCGCAGTAGCCACACTCCCAAATACCCGTGCCCTGGCGGTCGACGCGGTCCTTCCCGCACTCGGGGCACGCGTGGTCGTCGTTCATGTCGGCCTCGATATCCGCGACCCGGCGGCGAGCGACGCGCCCGTAGCGGGCACCAAATCGACCGGCACTGCCGGTCCGTCCCTTGTTGCTGGCCATAGTATCCGTTTATCGGCACAGCGGCCAAATAAACCTGTTGAGTTGCGGCTAGGTGTCCTGGAATATCGAGACGGAGTAGACGACAGCGTTACCTTGGTAAACAACTCGAAAGCCCCGGGCGGCTCCACTCGGGGGGCTCGCTGCGCGCCTCACTCCGTTCGGTGCTTGCGTCGCCCGCCTTCGCGGAGCCACCCGCCCCTTTCATTCCCACCCGATTGCGGTTGATCGGGCTGGTAAACACTCACTCCTGCAGGTCAGTCTCCCGGAGGGCGTCGTTGATGTCCGCGCGCACGCGTTCGCCGAGTTCGCGGTCGCCGGCGGTCGTGACGATGCGGTTCTCCTGGACGGAGGAGCCGTCGCGGATGAGCAGGCGGACGTTGCCGTGTTTGTCCGCGCGGGTGGCCTTGGCCCGGACGCCCGTTCTGGACCCGGACCCGCCGGCGTCGATGGGGCCGGGGATGACCTTCTTGACGTGCGGGTGGGCGGCGACGGTTTCGAGGGCGCGCTTGCCCGCGCGGCCGCCGACGAGCGTCGAGTGCGAGCCGCCGAGCTTCTCCGAGAGGGAGGCCTCGACGACTTCGAGAGCGGGTTCGTCCCGGCGCTCGACGACGTGTTCGACGGGGTTCTCGTCGTCGACCCGGTAGAAGGGGTAGTGAAGCTGCGAGCGGACTGCCGCGACGACGGCGCGGTCGCCGGTGACGTACACCTCCTCTGGGCGCTTGCGGCGGACCTCGTCGGCGATTAGTCCCGCGAAGTTCCGGAGTTCGACCACGTTCGACTCGCCATCGTCGGCGTCCTCCGGGGTGGTCGTTATCGTCCGCGCGCCGACGACGTCCTCGTCGAGGAGGGAAGTTATGGTCGCCCGGTCGCGGTCGAGTTCCAGCACAGCGGTGTCGGCGTTGGCCGTCCGGCAGACCAGGCAGTAATCGCCCGGCCGGTCCAGCGACGAGGCGCACTGCCGACACTCCATTGTCGGAGGGTCACTCCCGAACGTGGATAAGCGAGGCGATTCGGGGGGAACGTCGCGTCAGTCGGCAGTCAGGTCCCGGGCGAAAGTCGTGGTTCAGGTTCCCGAAATCTCGCGCGCGCCGTCCCACTGGGGCCGGAACTCCTCGTACACCTCGTCGGCGAACTCGGGGTCCTTCAGGTCGATCATCGCGAACGTCGACCCGCCCATCGGGTGGGGGACCTCGATGCAGACCTCGACGTCGTCGATTATCTCGAACGTCGACGTTATCTCGTCGCTGGCCCGGTAGTTGAACCGGTCGTAGTTCTGGAGGCGACGCTGGTAGTCCCGGCCGCGCTCGGTCGGAATGTGCTCGTAGAACGCCGGCGGGAGCAACATGTACACCTCGACGCCGCGTTCGAGCGCACGTTCGATCTCGTCGACGATGCGGTCGGCGGCCTCGGTGACGTCGAACTGCTGGGAGGGGACCGAGCCGACCACGACGATGCGGTCGTCCGCGGCGGCCAGGCGCTCGACGAGGAGGTCGACGGTCTCTCCCGGACCGACGGCGGCCGTCCAGAACGGCTCGTCGACCGGTTCGGCGGACTCCATCTTGTCGGCGAGTTCGTCGACGATGGACTCGTACTGGCTTGCCTTCTCCTCTAGCTGACGCTTGCGGTCTTCGAGCAGTCTGTCGAGGGCGGTCTCCGGCTCGACGGCGACGAACTTCTTCGGGCGGCTGGCGGCCTGGCTCCGGACGAGGTTCAGCGTCTCCAGGCTGTTGAGCACGTCGTAGATGCGCCCCATCGGCACGTCGCTCGCACGAGACAACTCCTTGGCCGTTGTCGGGCCGGTGTCGAGCAGCGATCGGAACGCGCGGGCTTCGTACTCCGAGAGGCCGAGGTCGCGCAGACTGGGCATGGGTGTCGTTCTCGGTCCGCCGCCAAAAACGCACCGCCGGTTTGACCGGGTTGTCAGTTGCCGGCGCCCAGTCCACGGCCTACTCGCCGGTCAGCAGCGCTTCGAGTTCGGCCGGCGACTCGGCCGTGCCGGCTACCTTGCCGTCGACGCGCTGCTCGGCCACGCCGTCCAGATCTGTTGCATCGGGGACGACGACGGACTCGTGGTCGGCGAGTCGGAGGGCGGCACGGTGGAGGTCGCTGCCCGCCGGGGCGCCGACGCGGACGCTCGTCGGTTCGAGCAGTCGAGAGGCCACACTGGCGTAGGCCGCCACCTCGACGCCCATCCGGTCGGCCGCGCCGGCGAACGATGCGATCGCGTCGCGAGCGACCGCCCGATACTCGTCGTCGCCGGTGAGCGTCGCCAGGTCGAGGAGCGCGTCGGCCAGTTCGACCGTCGCGTCGAGGGGGTACTGGGGTTCTGAGAGCAGACCCGCGCCGGTCACCGGTCCGTCGCGGAACGCGCCGCTCTCGGCCTGCAGTTCGTCGACGGTCCAGTCCGCGACGGCAGTGGCGGGGCCGCCTTCACCCAGCACCTGCCAGGACGTCGTGAGTCCCCGGAGGACGCGGGCCTGGTCGAGCAGCAGGCCGCGCTCGCCGACGTCACCCGCGTCCGGGTCGGCGTAGTGGATCACGGCGCCGTCGTCGTCGACGAGCTGTTCGACCACGTGGTCGCGGGCGCGTGCGGCGTATCGCCGGGCGTGCTCGTCGTCGGTGTAGGCGGCGTAGGTGCAGAGCGCGTCGACGGCGACGCCGTTGCGGTCGGCGAAGACCGTGTCGTCGACGTGGGGCGCGTCGGCGTCTTCGCGCTCGGTCGCCTGGAGTGTCACGTACGAACTGTCGCCGGCCTGGCTGCCGGCGAAGGCCTCCGCCTCGCCATCCCACAGCGTCGTCGTCAGGTACTCGACCGTTCCCTCGGCCGTCTCGCGGTAGGCCTCCTCGCCAGTGTAGCGATAGGCGTGGGCGAACGCCCGGAGGATGGCGGCGTTCTCGTCGAGCAGCTTCTCGCTGCGGGCCTCCGACCAGTCGCGGTTGGTCGCGAAGCGGTAGAAGCCGCCGTCGTAGGTGTCCCGGAGGTGGGTCCGGATGGCTTCGAGGGTCCGCGTCGCCTGGTCGCGTGCGCGGACCAGCGCGAACTCGACGGTCCGGGCCATCGGGAACTTCACGTCGCTCCCCCAGCCGCCGAACTCCTCGTCGTAGGCGCCCAATAGCTGTTCGACCATGTGCTCCTCGATGCGCGGGGTGACTTCGCCAGCCGGCGGGACGCCGGCCCCGACCGACCGGGGGACCGAGCCGGCGGCCTCCCCCTTCGCGTCCCACGTCTCGCGCACGCCGTCGAGGATGTCCCGGAAGCCGTCCGGGCCGAGGTAGGTCGCCCCGGAGAGTACCTTCCCCTCGGGCGTGAGAAACACCGTCGACGGGAACCCGCCCATGTTGTATCGTTCGCGGACGCGCGGGTGGCGGTCGGCGTCGACCCGGAGCGGGACGAAGCCGTCGTTGACGTTGGCGGCGATGCGGGGTTCGCCGTAGGTCCGCCGGTCCATCTCGCGGCACTCCGAACTCCACGGCACTGTCAGCGCCAGCAGGAGGGGCTTGCCGGCCTCGGCGGCGTCCTCGAACGCCGCCGCGCCCCACTCGCGCCACTCGACCTTCGTGTCCGCAGCGAACTCGTCCATACCCGGGCTACGGGAGAGCACGGAAAGAAGCTTGCACTCTCCAGCGGGGGAACGGACTTGTGACCGGCGCCACAACCGTCGACCGATGGCTTCCAGCCACGGCGACGGCGAGGTCGAGCGACGGAGAGAGGGGAGGGCCGGGGAGAAGCCGCCGGGTCCGGACGGGGTGCCGCTGGCGGGCAACACCTTCCAGTTCGTCCGCGACCCCTTTGCCTTCTACGAGCGCTGTCGCGAGGAGTTCGACAGCGACGTCGTCCACTACCGCATCGCCGGCACGAACGGCTACATGCTCACCCACCCCGACGACATCCAGACCGTCCTCGTCGAGCGCGACCGCGAGTTCGTCAAGGGGACCGTCGTCGAGCAGTCCATCGGCGCGATCGCCCCGACGGGGCTCATCTCGACCAGCGGCGAGGAGTGGCAACGCGACCGGAACCTCATCCAGCCCGCGTTCTACCGGGAGCGTATCGAGACCCACGCGCCGATGATGGGCGAGTACGCCAGCGGGTTCGCCGACGGGCTTCCAGCCGGCGAGCCGGTCCGCATCGACGACCGGCTGAAGGGGCTCACGCTCGACGTCCTGGCCAAGACGCTGCTCGACGTGGACGTCCGAGACAAGCAGACCGCCATCGGGCACGCCAGCGAGACCATCGCGGAGCGCTTCGACACCTCGGGCTTCTCGGCGTACCTCCCGCTCTGGGTTCCCACGCCGGCGAATCTCCGATGCAAGCGCGCCGTCCAGGAGTTCTTCGACGCCGTCGACGCGATCATCGCCGAACGGCAGGCGGAGGAGGTCGAGCGCGACGACCTGCTCTCCCTGCTCCTGACGAAGGAGTACCCGGACGGGTCGACCATGGAGCCCAAGCGCGTGCGCGAACAACTGATGACGTTCCTCTTCGCCGGCCACGAGACGACGGCGCTCACGCTCACGTACGCTATCTTCCTGCTGGCGACAAACCCCGAGAAACAGGCTCGCGTCCACGAGGAACTGGACGCGCTGGGCGGCGGGCCGCCGACTGCTGCGGACCTGTCCGACCTGCCCTACCTGGAGCGCGTCATCCAGGAGGCTCTGCGGCTCTACCCGCCCGCGTTTGTCGTCTTCCGCGAACCCACGACCGACGTCGAACTCGGCGGGTACACCATCCCCGCGGGGTCGACGCTCTCGCTGCCCCAGTGGAACGTCCACCGGGATTCCAGGTGGTACGACGACCCCGAGCAGTTCCGGCCCGAGCGCTGGACCGAGGCGATGGAAGAGGAGTTGCCCGAGTACGCCTACTTCCCCTTCGGCGGCGGCCCGCGCCACTGCATCGGGATGCGCTTCGCGACGATGGAGGCCCGGTTGATCCTGGCGACGCTCTGCCAGCGCTTCGCGTTCGAGCCCGTGACGGAGCCCCCGCTGGACCTCTCGATGCAGATTACCCTGCAGCCCAGCGACGGTATCGACGTGATTCCTCGCACGAGGTGATGGAGATGGAGTCGAGTGTGCAACGGGGACTGCGATCGGGTCCCGCAACAACTCGAAAGCCCCGGGAGGCTCCACTCGGAGGACTCGTTGCGCTCCTCGCCCTCCGGGCTGCGGTGCTTACGTCGTCCGCCTTCGCGGAGCCTCCCGCCCCTTTCAGTCCCGCCCGTTGCTCGTTCGGCCATTCAGATTCCCGTAGACTACTTTATTTGCCACGTGGGCGGGGTCGAAAGGGGCCGACCTCTCGGGGAAGGCGGACCCGGCAAGCACCGCAGCGAAGCGAGGAGCGCAGCCGCGGTCCCCCGACCCGAGCGGGAGGGGGCTTTCAAGTTGTTCGCGGTCCCGACGATGCTCTCGTTCTCTCTACAAACTACTGTTGCTAGCACGAAAACGGTTTGAGGCGTCACCGTCAAGACGGGGTATGCTGCGCGTCATTGCGGTGTTGCTGTTGATACCGCTGCTCGACGTCGTGATGCTGGCAGTGGTGGCCGACCAGCTACTGGGCTGGCAGATCACGGTCCTCCTGGTCGTCCTGACAGGGCTACTGGGGATGTTGCTCGTCCGCGCCGAGGGGCGGCACACCCTCCGGCGGATCCAGGAGAAACTGGCGACAGGGGAGATACCGACCGACGAGGTCATCG
>Ga0075105_1000255_pt1 | contig 31694 bp, 33 predicted proteins | sample AntDeeMetag02WF5_FD_69800 | JGI IMG/M metagenome (GOLD analysis project Ga0075105, IMG submission 69800) | Saline lake microbial communities from Deep Lake, Antarctica - Antarctic Deep Lake Metagenome 02WF5 | ecosystem: Environmental > Aquatic > Non-marine Saline and Alkaline > Saline | place... | reverse complement strand
TTCCGGACGTGGCGTCGACCGAGGATATCGTCGCCGAACGCGAACGGATCCTCAGTCGGATCCGGGAGTGTGCCGACCGGATGGCCGGCGAACTCCACCGCGTCGAGGGGTCGAACTACGGCACCTTCGACACCCGCGTCGGCGGGAGCCGCTGGGAACTCAAGTGGGAGGACGGCCGGGCGCAGTACCTCCGGGTCGGCGGCGAAGGCGGTGTCTACCTGCTCTCCCAGTACGAACCGCCTTCGCCGAAGGACCTGCGCCGCCACGTCGAGGACGTCGCCGCCTTCGTCGAGGCGTTCAACGACCACGTCCGGGAGATATCCGCGGAACTCTCGACCGTCTCGCTGTAGCGCTCGCCAGAGCGACGCCTCTCGGGAGTGAGATAATGGTGGGCAGAACGCACGAGTACCCCTACCCGCTGCCCACTTCGTACCACGTACATGCGAGACGGGGGGAATATGTTTTGTGGTTGCGATGGTGGTCCAGGCCGCGCGGGTAGTGACCGCCTTCGACCGGTGGCTGTCTGTCCTGGCCGACGGACGCGGTCGTCCGACACTTTTTATCAGGGGGCGACACAGTGAATTCACGATGAGTACGACAGTCGCGTTCGTCGGGGTGACCGGTGGAGCGGGGACGACGCGCGTGAGCGTCGAGGCCGGGGCGACGCTCGCCCGCGCCGGCCACTCCGTGGCCGTCCTCGACGCCTCGTTTGCCACGCAGGGACTGGCCACCCACGTCGGGGGCCGCATCGACCCGGACCTGACCCGCGTCCTCACTGACGAGGCCGCCTTCGGCGACGCCCTCGTCGACGTCTGGCCGGACCTGGACGGTCGCGCCGCGATCGCATCCGTCCACGCGCCCTTCGAGCGCGTCGCCCGCGCGAAAGCGCCCGACGCAGCCCGGCAGTTCGAGACCTGCGTCGACCACGCCGCCCGCCAGTTCGACCACGTCGTCGTCGACGTCCCGCCGGTGGCCGACAACCAGTCGGTCGCCGCCGTCACGGGCGTGGACCGGCGCGTCCTCGTCGCCCCCGACTCCCGCCGCGGCGCGGACCTGCTCCCCCGGATGCGGGGACGGCTGGTCGACCTGGGGGCCGACGCCGACGCGCTAGTCGCCAACCGCGTCGCGGGCGGGGAGCCGTCCCACCTCCCCGAAGCCGACCACGCCATCCCGACGGGCGAGGACGGCGTCGTGATGCCGACCTGTACCGCGGCAGACAGCGAGTTCGCGGCGACGATGGCAGACGTAACTTCGGACCGCTTCGACCGCGACATCGAGGTCGACCGCTCCTCGGACGGGTTGTTCGGCTGAGCGGCCGACGTCACCGGCCCGCGACTACTGGCCACCCGCCAGGGGAGAACTGACTGGTGAGTGGCTCGGATCCAGGTGGTCACCAAGATGCTTTTACCGCCAGACGGCTTTCCACTCACCGTATGACAGACACGGGACTGCAACTGCGGATGCTCGTCGTCGGGGCGATCCTGTTCGCGTTCTACCTCTTCGCCGGGACCGCACTGTCGGCCCTCCTCGGGCTTCCGCTGGTGCCGGTCCTGCTCCTCGGCATCCTCGTCGTGCCGGCCGTGCAGTACAAACTCGGGAAGTGGATGGCGCTCCGGGGAGCGAGGGGCATGCCCGAGGACGGCCAGTACGGACACGTCCACCAGATGGTCAGGCGGCTCTGCCGCGACATGGACCTGGCGGAACCGCGGCTGATGACGATGGAGATGGGTGTCCCCAACGCCTTCGCCGTCGGGCGGAAAGGCGCCGGCGTGGTCGTCGTCTCGACCGAGCTCATGCAATTACTCGACGACGACGAACTCGAGGGCGTCGTCGCCCACGAACTGGCCCACATCAAGAACCGGGACGTGATCACGATGGTCGTCGGGCAGTCCATCGGGATGCTCGTGGGCTACGTCGCCTACTTCGCGGTGCTGTTCGGCGGCGAGCGGAACGTGGGCTCGTGGATCCTGGCGATGGTCGCCTCGTCGGTGGCGAACGCGCTCGTGTTGGTGTTCGTCATGGCCATCTCGCGGTACCGGGAGTACGTCGCCGACGCCGACGCACGCGACGCCATCGGTACCGGCGACCCGCTGGCACGCGCGCTCGAAAAGATATCCCGCGGCGCGGAGGGCCGCGACCCGTCGGTCGAGGACAGCCTGAACGCCCTCTGTATCTTCAACGCCGACCGCGGGACGCTCCAGCGGCTGTTCTCGACGCACCCGCCGACGAAGAAGCGCATCCAGCGGCTCCGGTCCTGACTACCGCAGCCCGTCGCCCGCTTCCACCGACTCGCCGAGCGACGCCCGTTTCTCGCCGGTGGCGTCTTCGCTCGTCAGATACCCTTCTGTGGCGGCCTGGGCGTCGGCCGAGGGTTCGTGGGTCTCGACGTAGACGCCCAGTGCGAACTCTCGTTCGCTCGCACCCGTGAGCGCGATGGCTTCGCTCCGCGAGACCGTTCCGTCGAGCCAGTCCCCGACGACGTCACGGGCGGTCGGCGAGAGCGGTGAGACGTGCTCACCGACGTGATGCAACGTCTTCGCGGCGGTGATCGGCGCGACGTCGGCGGCCCGGCCCGCGTCGCCGACGGACTCGCCCGCGGCGTAGGTCTCGACCAGCGTCGCCGCGGTCTCGGCGTCGCACGGCAGGTCCTCGGCGGCACCGGCTAACCGGTCGGCCAACGATTCGTCCGTCCGGTCGACGCTCGCGACGCCGCGGTCGCGTTGCTCCGTGGTGACCTCGATCCCCGCGGCGATGTCCGACAGCGCCATTTGTTTCCGAAATTCAGTTGACAGAACGTAAGCCTGTCGGCTGGGGTATCGACCCCTCGACTGGTCGGACCTACCTACCGGTTACCGGTCGGTAGGTCCGGCGGTCGACGCCGCCTGACCGGCGATTCCCCCGGTCTTTACATTCCCCTTCGAGGCGAACGTCGAACTGTAATGAGTATCACATCTCAGGGATGCCCCGAGTGCGACGGGGCGCTGGAAGCGTCGGGCTGCGAGACAGTGTGTGCGAGCTGCGGGCTGGTAGTGGCCCAGGACACCATCGATCGCGGGCCCGAGTGGCGGTCGTTCGAAGACGACGAGACGGAAAAGGCTCGGACCGGCGCGCCGCTCACCCGGTCGCGCCACGACCGGGGCCTCTCGACGGAAATCGGTCGGTCGACCCGCCTCAAGGGCCGCAAGCGCCGGCGGATGCGCCGCCTGCGCCGTCAACACCGACGCGCCCAGACCGAGTCGAAGCGCGACCGGAACAGGATGCTCGGGTTCATCGAGGTCCGCCGCGTCGTCAGCGGCCTGGACCTCTCCCAGACCATCCGCGACCGGTCGTGCGTGCTGTTCGAGTCCGCCCAGAGCGAGGACCTGCTGGTCGGGCGCTCCATCGAGGGGTTCGCCGCCGCCGCGGTGTACGCGAACTGCCGGACGTCGGGGGTGGCCCGGACGCTCCACGAGGTCGCCGGCGCGGCACAGGCCACCGAGGACGAGCTACGTGTCGCCTACGACGCGCTGAACCGGGAACTCGGGCTCCCGACGGGCCCCATCGACCCCGCCGAGTACCTGCCGCGGTTCGCCAGCGACCTCGACGTCCCCCACGACGTCGAGCGCCTGGCCGGGGACCTGGTCGAGCGCGCTCACGACGAGGGCGTCGTCGCCGGCCGAAACCCGGGCGGCGTCGCCGCGGGCTGTCTGTACACCGCCGCCAGGGAACTGGGACAGGACCTCACGCAGGTCGATGCGGCCGATGCCGCGGACGTCAGCCCGGTTACGCTTCGGACGACGTATCAGGCCCTGCAGGACTGCTCGTGACCCACGTAGATTTTCGTCGTTTGTGAGAGCCGACGACCGCTCTCTCAGCCGAGTACGACCGATTCAGGCGAACGGACGTCTCAGGATCGACGTGGGACACGATGAACCGCCCGGGCGAGGGCTTCGAACTGCTCGACGACCCGTGTTGCGGCCGGCGCCAGCGAGCGGACGGGCTGGCCGGACGTCTGTGCCCGCTCGATCCGTTCCGAGTCGGGGATGGGGACCGCCGGCGCGCCGAACAGGTCGGCGACCCGGGCGGTCGGGGGGTTCGAGCCGGCGCGGTTGACGGCGACGCGGACCAGGCCGGCGTCGAACTCCCGGGCGAGTTCACGGGCCCGCATCGCGTCCGCGATGGCGGCCTCCGAGGGCGTGGTCACGACGACGCAGGCCGAGGCGACGACCAGCGGCAGGCCCGCGTCGGCCCGCAGGCCGGCCGGGCAGTCGACGACCACCGTCCCGTAAGCCCGCTCGACCGCCTCGACCGCGTCACAGAGCCGGGCCGGGTCCGCGGCGCGTGCGCCCGCCAGCGAGCGCCCGCAGGGGAGGATCGCGACGGCACCCGATTCGCGGACGGCCTCTAGCGGCCCGGCGCGACCCGCGAGCACGTCGTGCAGGTCCGGTCCGTGGGAGGCGGGGAGGTCGGCCATCCCGAGGTCGGCGTCGACGACGACGCCGTCGAGCTCCGCGGCGAGGTTGAAGGCGACGGTCGACTTGCCGACGCCACCCTTCCCGCCAGTGACGGCCAGGATCATGCGATCCGCTCCAGCGTCTCCAGGGGCACGTCCACGGCCGCCGTTCGCTCGGCGAGTTCGTCGGCCCGGTCCGCGACCGATTCCAGAGCCTGCCGCTCCTGCTGGAGCCGTTCGACCAGCGCCTCGGCGCCGTCGAGTCCCCCTGCCGCTCGCATCCCGGCCGTGGCCTCAGGGACCGTCTCGGCCGCTGCGAGCTGCTCGGCCGTCGCGAGTCGCTCATCGACCTCGTCGAGCCACCCACCGACCGCCGCCGGAACTCCGTTTACCGACTGCTCACCGGGGTTCTGATCCGTTTTGGCGGCCGAGCGCTGATCGGACCGCGCAGGCCGATCGGTCGGTTCTGGCTCCGGGACGGACGCCCCGTCTCCCGCTGGTGGCGGCGAGTGACCGTCCGTCGCCTGGTCGGTCGACGACTGATTTGCCTGTTCTGACGGGTCCGGCGAGTGGTCGACCGGTACCGGCACCGCGTCCCGCGGCGGTGACGGGTCACCGAGCTCTCGGATCGCGTCGGCCGCCGTCACCGACTCTCCGATCGCGCCCTCGTCGACGATTTCGCGGTCGACGACGGCGACCGGCGCGTCGACCGGCGGTGCGGGTGAGGCGTAGCCGACGGCGACGACCCCGTCGGCCGGCACGACCGTCTCGAAGCAGTCGTCGTTCCAGCCCTCCGCCGGAACCCCGCGTCGGCGCGGCGGCCAGACCGGCCCGTCGAGTCGGTTCGTCAACCGGACGCGCTGGGCGACGCCCGCCCCGTCGAGGCGGACGGTGACCAGGGTGACCCCGTCCCGGTGGTCGGCGTCACAGGTGAGTGAAACCATGTCGGGGCTGGCCCCGTCCTCCGGTATAAACTCCGGCAGTCACAGCCGGACGAGCGGCGCCTCCAGCCACTGGGCGGCCGCTGCGGGGCGCTCGAACCGGTCGACGGTGAGGACGACCGGGGCGCGAACCGCTGCGATCCGGAGGATTGCCAGGGCCGCCGTCACTGGGTCGATGTCGAACGGGTCGTCGCGGTCGAGGTGGTTCGCACCGGCGTCTCCGGCACCTCCTTTCTGGAGCGAATCCACCGCCGCGGCGAACTCGTCGCGGAGCTCGTCGACGAGAGAGGCCCGCGCGTCGCGTTCGAGGTTCGCCGCCCGGTCCTGGAGTTCGAGCCGTCGTTCCCGCCGGTCCCGCAGTGTGCGTGATCGCTCGCGCGTCTCGACGGCGGCAACGCGTGTGGTCTCCAGTTCCGAGAGCCGGCGGGCGGCATCCCGGAGTTTCGACCGGGCGTCGCTGGCGTCGCGGTCGGTCGCCTCGAGCGCCTGGACGCGACCCCGGAGTTCCGCAACTCGCTCGCGCACGCGTTCCCGGTCGGCATCGGGGGCCGTTGTCGGCGCAGACGGCCGTTCGGTATCGTCCTCGCCCAGCGCCGCCAGTTCCGAGCGGACTGTGGCCAGTTCGTCGTCGGACGGCGTGTCGAGTCCACGGGACCGGCCGGCTTCGGCGAGTGCGGTCCGCGCCGACAGTCCCATCCCCGGCCTGACGTAACCCGCCCGGGCATGGACCGGCGACGCCGGCGGACAGTGCACGCCACAGCAGGAATCCCCGCCACGGATGGCGGCCGCGATCGCCGCTCCATCACCCGCAACGTCGATGTCGACGTCCCGCAGGTCGACGACGGCACCGCAGAACGTCCGCCCGTCGACGCGGAGGATCACACGTCGGTCTCCCGGAGCGACTCCGGCGAGGGGTGGTCTGTCCCCGACGCGAACTGCCGGTAGGGCACCGACGCCTGGTCGCGGTTCTCGTACGCGGTAGCCGCCTCGCGGACCCGCTCGGGCACGTCGCTCTCGACGAACGGTTCGACCCGTTCGACCTGCACGTCGATGCCGTGTTTCGCCTGCAGCCTGAGCGCCTGGAACGCGCCGAACTCCGTGGCCTCCAGCAGGGCGGCTCGGCCGAACCGGCGCACGACGCTGTCCTCGTGGGCCCGGCAGACGTTCCGGAGCGACTGGCGAGCCGCCCGCGAGTAGGTGATCACGAGGAGCACATGGCTCGTTACTTCCCGATGAAATATAAAATTAACCAGGCTGACCTCTCTCGAATATATGCGCTACTCGGCAATTTCCGACGGTGTCGTCTGACCGACGGTCCGGCCAGTGCTATTCGAGCGCGGGCCGGATCCGAACGGCCGGTTCGTCGTCGCCGACGCCGACCACGGCGTCACACAGCGACGCGAACAGGTCGACCGTGGACTCGTCGTGGGCCGCGGGGTCCATGTGAAAGTGGGCCGTTGCGTCGGCGGCGTACAGCTGGACGGCGATGGTGTGGAGGAAGCCGTAGGCCGTCTCCGGTTCGACGTACTGGCACATCGCCGTCACGGAGTCGAAACAGACGGTCAGGTCGTCGTCGCCGGCCGAGAGAAATCGGCTCAGCTTGATTCCCAGCGCGGTGATGTCTCCGGGGGTGGCCACCACCTCGACGTCGACGCCGTCGATGGACGTCTCCCAGTGGGGCGCGTCGCCGACGGCGAGGACGCCGCGGACGGACACGTCCTCGGGCACCGACGCGACGCAGTCCGCCGGCGGCCGCGTGTAGGTCACCCACAGCACCTCTCGCCCATCGTCGGCACCCGCCGTGAGGAGTTCTTCACAGCACTCCTGCGTCTCGCCGCCCAGCGACGCCCCACACAGCAGCGTCGTGGTGGCTCCGTCGACCATCTCGGCGACTCCGGTCATCGTCGGAGTAGTTGTCTATACCGCAACATATTTGTTCCCATTTTTCCCTTACTCGACAGATTCGACGGCGAAGCGGCCCGGGTCCTCGACCAGGTCGGCGACGCGTTCGCGGGCCTCGCTGCGGGACGGCGCCAGGACGGTGAGCGTCCCCAGGTCCTCGCCCGACGCCTCGAATGCCCGCAACTCCCCGTCGAAGTCGGTGGCGTAGGTCCGGAGCACACCGCGGACGTCGCGTTCCAGCTCCCCCAGTGAGCAGTCGCCCGCCTCGAAGCGAGCCAGCGATTCCTCCACGTTTCGGAGGGCGGAGATCCGGTCCATCCTACGTCGTTCGCAGGTGGTCGGTGCGAGGTTCGTACACCTCGCCCTTCTGTTTGAGCTGCTCGATCTCGTGTTCGGCCTTGGACTGGTCGACGCCGACTTCCTCGGCGCGCTCGACGACGACGTCGATGGGCGCGCCCTCGTCGTACTCGGACTCGATGTCGTTGATGATGCCCTTGATGTTCTGGATGCGGTCGCGCTGGGTCTTGGAGGTCCCCGTCTCGACGACGTCGGCGTCGAACTCGCCGGTCTCGGGGTCGACGCCGATGTCCTCCATCGAGGACCGGACGATCTGGATGACGCGTTCGGAGTCCTCCTCCTCGACCGTGTCGGAGAGGCGGATGCGCGCCGACGCCTCTGCCAGGCGGACCAGCGCCTCCAGCTTTCGCGCCGTGACCGGCACCGGGGCGTCGTCGTCCTGCCCCTTCGCCCGCAGGTCGACGTAGAAGTCGCGGATCGCCCCCTTGGCTGCTTCCGTCATCGTCGGGTAGCAGTTCCGCTTGGCGTAGGCGATGTACTTCCGGAGGAGTTCCGGTTCGATGGTGGGGGCGACCGTGTCGGTGACGTTCGCCACCTCCTCCTCGCTGTAGTCCGACGTGGCGTTCATCTCGCGGTGGGTGTTCAACTCGCCGGCGTAGTTGGTCTGGATGATGTGGTCGGCGAGGTTGGCGTCCTCCTCGGCATCGGGCTGGTCGGTGACGGTGAAGATGAGGTCGAACCGGGAGATGAGCGCCGGTTCGAGGTCGATCTGTTCGCCGATGGGCTCGAACTGGTCGAAGCGACCGTACTTCGGGTTCGCCGCGCCCAGCAACGAACACCGGCTCTTGAGCGTCGCGTTGATACCAGCCTTGTTGATGCTGATCTCCTGTTGCTCCAGGGCCTGGTGCATCGCACTGCGATCGTCCGGATTCATCTTGTCGAGTTCGTCGATCGCTGCGATGCCCTGGTCGGCGAGGACGAGCGCACCCGCTTCGAGCGTCCACTGCTGGCCCTCGCCGAAGTCGTCTCTCACAGCAGCTGCCGTCAGACCGGCCGATGACGACCCCTTGCCGGAGGTGTAGACCGAGCGCGGGGCGATGTTCTCGACGTAAGAGAGCATTTGCGAGTTGTGAGAGACGACGCCGTTCGTGAGGTAGTTGTGTGTGCCATCGATTTCGAGGTCGTATACCCACTCGTCGTCGGGTTCGATAGATTCGATGGTCTCGATTTCGTCGGTTTGGGCCACGACTGCGCCCCCATCTGCTGCGACAGCACTCTGTCCATGCGTACTCTCTGGCGAGATGGGTTCGCAGGCGATGGTCTGCCCAATGACCAACTGTTCGGCTTTCACGGCCTCGAACCGGCCCTCAGACTGGACGAACAGCGGGTGGGAGGGGGTAACGTCGAGTTCGCGACCGGCCGACGTTCGGATCCGATAGAGCTGCTCGGGCGCCTCTCGCTTCCAGACCTTCGTCGCCTGTTGGGACGCTATGGTGCCGTCCGCCTGGAGCGATGGGACTTCGAAGTCGACGTCGTCCCAGACGCCGTCGTCGATTGGCTTCGGGTCGTCGAGGTTGTCCTCGACGAGTTGCCGGATCGGAACCTCGGATCCGTCGGCGAGCGTCACGCGCGTGTCGCCGCTGACGCACTTACCCGTACCAGGGTCACCGATCATCAGCATATGGAGGTCGCCGCGGATCCGGGACTCGTCGGGGAGGTGTTTGGTGACGCCCGAAAAGAGCTGGAGGATCATCGCGAGTTTCTCCTGGTCGTAGCCGTAGATGGAGGGGGCGATGGCGCCGACCATCTTCTCGTAGAGGCCGTCCTCGTTCGAGAGCTCGACGATCTCCTTCTTGTCCTCGTCGGTGATGTCCATGTCCTCGAACTGCTGGTCCTCGATGGAGACGTCGACGCCGTCCATGTACAGATCGAACATCGGCGACGGCTCGCGGTCGTTGCCCTGCTGGTCCAGCTTGAGGACGCCGGTTACCTTGACGTGGTCGCCGGCGGTCACCTCGCCGCAGATGTCGTCCTCGATGCTGATATCGATCGCCTGGGGCGTCTCGCCGCCGCGCAGGCCCTCGGGAGATTCCTGGACGCGGAGCTTCTGGGCGTCGACGAACTCCGACTGGTCCATGTTGAGCCGGAAGGGGCCCTGGCGTTCACACCCCTGGCACTCGTGGGGTTCCTGGAAATCGCCGGCGACCTGTGGGATGCGGGTGAGGGTGCCACAGCGCTGGCACTCGAAAGCGGCGTTGGTGACCTTGGGGCGGACGTCGGTGGCCTTCCGGACGATGCCCTGGACGGAGATGAGGTTGCCGTGGTGTTCGTGCCGGATAGCGCGGATGTCCTCCGACTGGGGGAGGTTGTGCACGCGCACGTGGGCCTGCCCCAGCTTGACGTCGACGGGGAGGTCGTACAGCCGCAGCGCCTCCTCGGCGTAGTCCTGGAGCTGGGCCGGCTTGTTCCTGAAGTCGTCGGCCAGGTCGGGGTCGAAGCGGTACAGGTCCTGCCAGTCGATCCACAGCGACTTCTGGTCCGTCGGGTACTTCTGGGCGAGCTCACCGATCTCGTTGCGGTAGTAGTTCCGGTAGAACTCCTCGAACGCGTCGGTGAGTTCGGTGTTCTCGGCGGTGGCCATTCGATCGAGGGTAGGTACTGCGTCCTCGCTCAAGAAGGTTCGCAAAGCTCAGTGAATGTGGTCGTGGTGAACCGATGAGTATCTGGAACAGGATGGCTTCTGCGGGGCTCTGTTGGGTCTCTGTAGCGTTTCTGAATGATCTCTGTGGCGTCTCAGTGTGACGTTCGGCTGTCCTCGCGCCCCGGAACCGCCAGACGGGTAGAAAGCATTTACTGGCCCCGTCGGTACGCCGGCACGTGACTGCGAAATCGTCCGTTCCATTGATCGCCGTCTTCGCGCTCGCCGTCCTCGCGGCGGGCTGCGTCCAGGGTCCCGCCGGTTCGCCGACGGCGACGCCCACGGCCACTCCTTCCGAGACAGTCGAATCGCCGACGGAGATTGCGACCGACGTCCAGACCCCGCCGCCGAACCGAACCGTCGAGTTCCCCGGCGGCCCCAAGGAGCGGCCCGAACGCCCCGAGACGCTGACCGAGGACTCCGTGGGTGCGTTCGCGAAGACCCACGAGTACCGGTACGTCTACAACAGATTGTGGTACAGCGAGCACACCGAGGTGACCCTCGATTGCACGCTCGAGGGCGTCACCGAGCGGGACGGCTGGTACGAGGCGACGGTCAGTTGTACCGGCTACTCGAACACCGGCGGCGAGACGAACGGGACGGAGACGGTCGCCCCACACCACGCCGACTGGTTCACCCAGACGTACGTCTACTCCGTCAAGGAGCACTCGCTGATTCGGGTGGGGACGAACGAGTAGCCCGTGAAAACTGGCGACGAGTCGTCCGTTTCACCACCCTCGAGCCAACACCTCTATTTCCGACCGCCATTTTGAGAGAGTATGGACGTTGTCAACGCCGGCGTGCTCGGCTGTGGGACGATCAGCGACGCCTACCTCTCCGCTGGCGACCGCTTCGACGCCTACGAGATAACCGCGTGCGCCGACCTCGATACGGAACGCGCCGAGCAGGCGGCCGACGAGTACGGTGTCACCGCGATGGCTCCCGAGGCGATGCTCGCCGACTCCGACATCGAGATAGTCGTCAACCTCACGCCGCCGTCGGTCCACGAGGCGACCTGCACGCAGGCGCTGGAAGCGGGCAACCACGTCTACGTCGAGAAGCCGCTGGCGGCCACCGTCGAGGGCGCACGATCCATCCTCGACGTCGCCGAGCGCGAGGGGCTGTTGGTCGGGTCCGCACCGGACACCTTCCTTGGCGCGGGACTGCAGACCTGCCGGCAGGTCCTCGACGACGGCCTGATCGGCGAGCCCGTGGGTGCGACGGCTATCTGGACGAGCCCTGGTCACGAGGTCTGGCACCCGAATCCGGACCTGTACTACCAGGAGGGCGGCGGGCCGCTGTTCGACATGGGACCCTACTACGTGACGGCGCTGGTCTCCCTGCTCGGCCCGGCGACGCGGGTCACGGGCTCGGTCACCCGGGCCAGCGACGAGCGGACCATCACGAGCGAGCCACGGAACGGCGAGACCATCGACGTCGAGGTGCCGACCCACGAATCGGGCGTGATCGACTTCGCCGGCGGTGCCACTGCCAACCTCCTGACGAGCTTCGACGTCCAGGGGTCGACGTTCCCGATGCCCGCGTTCGAACTCTACGGGACGAAGGGAACGCTCGCGCTGCCCGACCCGAACCACTTCGAGGGGCCGGTCCGCGTCCAGAAACGGGGCGGCGACGGCTTCGAGGAGGTCGACCTCACCCACGAGTACACCGCCGGTCGCGGTGCGGGCGTCGCTGATCTGGCCGCCGCGGTCCGGACCGACTGGGACCACCGGACGAGCGGCGACCTGGCCGCCCACGTCCTCGACGTCCTCGCCGGTGTCAGGAAGTCCTCGGAGACGGGCGAGCACCAGTCCTTCGACGCCGCTCTCGACCGGCCCGAACCGCTGCCGGGCGCGTGGCCGGCGGAGTACTGAGCTGAACTGAACGGAGCCGAACCGGAAACTGGCGACCGAAAAAGAGCGACTGCGCTGCCGGCCTACGCGCCGGCGACCCAGCCGGCGGCGTTCTGCAGGATACGGCGGTACTCGGGGTGTTCGAGCGATTCTTCGGTGTGGCCCAGCGAGGCGTAGCAGACGCGCCCCGCGCCGTGGTCGCGGACCCAGACGACGGGGTAGTCCTCCAGGTCCGGGTGGGCCATTCGCGCGAGTACCTGGACCCGGTCGGCGTCGTAGTCGACCTGGTAGGGCTCGTCGAACACCGAGAAGTCCGAGACGCCCGCAGTGACGGGGTGGTCGTCGTCGACGACGTTCACGTCGAAGGTGGACTGCTCGGGGTGAGTGAGGAAGTAGCCGCCGATGAGGTCGTGCAACTCGGGGATGGGCTCGTCCCGCGAGTCGATCCCTCCCTCGCCGTCGTGGGTGCTGGTGATGTCGGCGGCGCAGTGCATACCGAGATAACCGCCGCCGTCCGCGACGAACGAGAGGAGACTCTCCTGCTGGTCGTCGGTGAGCGTGCTGTCGGTGAGATAGTCGACGACGAGGTCGTAGCCGGAGAGGTCGAGCAGGTCGTCGCGGTCCTCGGTAAGGGTGGCGTCGACGCCGTCGCCGAGGGCGGCCTCGACGTGGGGTCCCATCTCGTCGAAGCTGTGGAACGGGAACGTGCGCTCGCCGATGACGAGCGCGTCAAGCTGGCTCATACCGTATCCAGGGCGGCGGTCTCCTTTAATGGACTGGCACGAGACGAGACCGGAGCGAGGCTTCCGTCCGTGATCACTGGCCGGCGACACAGGCGGCCGCACACGCGCCGCCCGTCCCATCGTCTCCACACTCGACCGGGGGCCGGTAGCGGTCCTCGGTGACGAACGCCCACTCGTCGCGGCCCACCTCGCCCGAGCCGTCCGAGTACGTCTCGACTTCGTAGAGGGCGTTGTAGTTCATCACGCTCCGGTACTCGCTCGCGTCGAACGTCTCCTCGTCGACGCCGACCTCGGCGGGGCCCAGCCCGAAGGCGTGGCCCAGTTCGTGCATCAGGAGCGAACTCGTGATCTTCGGCGAGTCGAACGACTCCGCGACCGCGGCGCCGTCGACGCCCGACCCCGCGTAGTAGTCGTCACCCTGGAAGGCGGCCTCCGTCGTCACGAGGACGTAGTAGTAGCCCGAGTCGCCGTGGTCGACGTAGCGCTCCCGGTAGTCCTGGAGGTCGTTGTGGTCGCCGGGTCGCGGGCTGCTGTCGACCGACCCGTTCACGGGGAGCCCCGAGTCGCTCCGCCTGACGTGGAGCGCGATCCCCGACTCGCCGTCGGGATTCTCGACCGGCGCGTCGGCGAAGGCCGCCCGGAGCCGCTCGACGGCGGCCGGGTCCAGTTGCGTCCCGCTGACGGTGTCGACCTCGACGAAGACGTCGTGGTGGCGCGGGTCCGCGCCGGGAAGCAAACCGCCGCAGGCGACCTCCATCCCGTCCGCGTAGCCGTCGCCGTCCGTGTCGGGGTCGGTCGGGTCGGTGCCGTAGATATCCCGCTCCGCTTCGTCGGTTATCCCGTCGCCGTCGGTGTCGGTCGCCCCGCTCTCGTTCGGCCCGACGATTCCTCTCGGGGGCCGGGCGGCGCTCGCCCCGTCGCTCCCGCCGCCGTCACCGTTCCCGTCGCCGGCGTCGTCTGCGTGCTGCTGGTCCGCTCCCGACTCCGGGGCGGATGCCGCCGTTCGTTCTCCGGCGTCGTCCTGGTCCGGAACCGGCCCGCCTGCCACGAGAAACCCCGTCGTAAGCACGGCGAGGGACACCACGAAGACGACCGGTAGCGCCGACCGGACGCGCTGCCAGCGTCCGGGCGTCGCTGTGGGCGACGCGTCCGTCGGTCCGTCTGGTCCGGTCGTCATGTGATTATGCTCAGTATCGATTTCGAGTTTTAGAGTCGAGTTGCCCAGCAACCGATCCCAATCCATGCGACATATGCACTGTAACTGCTAGTAGTGGAGATCTATTCTGGGCAATAAGCCTACTCCACCACTATCAAAATCGAGATTGGCACTAATGATCGGCCCCGGTCAGGACGCTCGTCGTCGCGGAGGAAACGATCAACCTGACTGACCAGACCAGTAGCTTCAATGGCGCCCCGCGGCACTCACGAGCTATGGAGGTGACCCGCCGGTACTGGACGGTCGTCGTCGTCGGCCTGTTTCTGGCGTGCTGGGGGGTCGTCGTCGCACAGCCGCTGGCCCTGCTCGGCGCCGCCGGCGTCGCCGCCTGGCTGACTGCCAGGCAATTCCAGTTCGCCCGAGCCGTCGGCCGGGTCCCGGCCACGCTCGACGTCTCACTGACGACGGCGCCGCGTCTCATGGCCGAAGAGTCCACACAGCTCTCGCTGGACGCCGAACTGGACCGTGCACTCCCGGTCACGGTCGCCGTCACGGTGACGCCGCCGCCCGGCGCGAGGGGCGAGTCCGTGACCGTCACGCTCGATTCCGAGGAACGCGCGGACGTCGACCACACGTCGCTCACCTGGCCCGTCGCCGGGTCGTTCCGTCTTGACGACGTCACCGCACAGATTACCGACGACGATGGCCTGTTCTGCCAGACCGCCGACCTGGACGTCGGCGTCGACGTCGCCGTCGACCCGCGTGCGCCGCGTGACGTCCACGTCGGCGAGGGCGGAGACCGCATCGCGGCCGGTTTCGGCGAACACGAGGCGGGCCGGCCCGGCGGCGACGTCGAACCCGCCGAGGTCCGCGAGTACGTTCCCGGCGACGCAGTCCGCCAGATCGACTGGAAGTCGACGGCTCGCCTCAACCAGCCCCACGTCCGCGAGTTCGAGGGCAACACCGACCGGGAGACGCTGCTGTTTTTCGACCACCGCGCCACGACGGCCGACGGCCGGCCCGGGACGCGAAAGATCGACTACGCCCGCCAGCTCGCCGTCGCGCTCGTCGACCAAGTCGGGCGCTCGGACGACAAACTGGGCTACTGCGCCGTCGGCGACGGCGGGATCACGGCGCTGATCGACCCGGGTACCAGGGCCGACACCTGGCGCCCGGTCCGGAACCACCTGTTCGGGGTGGAACCCACCCGCGGCGCGTCGACCGCGTCCGAACCGGTCCGACCGACCGTGGCCCGCGCCGCGAGTGCGCACCTGGATTCGGACGACTCCGCCTTCGGTCGGACGCTCGCCCCCTACTTCACCGAGCGCGACGTCTACCGGCGCCGGTTCGACTCGCGCCCGCTCTATCGGGCGGTCAGGAACGCCGAGTTCGGGGCGGCGACGGCCGTCTGGACCGTCATCGTCACCGACGACGCCGACCGGGCCGCGCTGCGGGAGGCCGTCACGTACGCCCGCGGCGAGTCCGACCAGGTGACCGTCTTCCTGACGCCGACGGCGCTGTTCGCCGACGGCGACGTCGACGACCTGGACGCGGCCTACGACCGCTACAGCGAGTTCGAGGCGTTCCGGCGCGAACTGGCCAACCTCGAGCACGTCTCGGCCTACGAGGTGGGGCCGGCCGACAAACTGGCCGCCGTGCTGTCCGTCGGGCGGGACCGCCGCCGGAGGGCCAGGGCATGAGGGGCGCGCTCCGCACCGACGACGGAGTCACGGCAGCGCTCACCGGTCTCGCGACCCTCGGGGCCGTCGCCGTGGGCTTCCTCGTCGCCGGCGCCCCGGGCATCCTCGCCGGCGCGGCGCTGGTCGTCGCCTGGCTCCTCGCGCCGCCCGTGGTCGTCGTCGCCCTCGGCCAGGTGCTGTTCGCCCCGCTGCTCCCGGCCGACGCGTCGCTCACGACCATCGCGCTCGTCGAGGCGCCGCTGGTCGCGATGCTGCTCGCCGACCTGACCGACTGGCGAGCCCCGATCGGCACCCTGGCCGGTGGCGTCGTCGCCCTCGCTGCCTTCGCCGGCCTCGCCGTCGCCGGCATCGTCTGGCTCGACCCCCTCTGGCAGACAGCAGCGCTCCTCGTCCCCGTCGCGGCCGTCGTCGCCTACGGGCTGCACCGCTACACTGTCGTCACCGTGGAGATCACCGATGAGTTCTGAGACACCCGCCACCGACCCCGAGGCCCAGCCCACCGAGCCACCAGCGTCAGCCGGCGAGCCGTCGGCCGACGACGCCTCGTCCGGGGAACCGGACCGGGCGACGCTGCTGGCCGAACTGGAGCGCCAGCGAGCGGAGACCGACCGCCTCCGCGAGTCCTACGTCCGGGCTCGTCGGAGCCAGTACCGGCGGACGGCGCTGGGCTTCGCCGCCCTCGGCGCGCTCGCGACGGCCGGCGGCGTCCTCTTCCCGGAGACGCGGACCGTCCTGCTGGCACTGGGCGGGACCGGGCTGTTCGCCGCCCTCCTGACCTGGTTCGTCACGCCCGAGCGCTTCGTCTCGGCCGACGTCGGTGACGCCGTCTACGAGGCGCTGGCCCGGAACCAAGAACGGCTCTGTCTCGTCCTCGGTCTCTCCGACGAGCGGGTGTACGTCCCGACCGGCGAAGAGTCGACGGGCGTCCGGCCGAACTGGATGAGGCCGGGCTCGAGAGAGGAGGGCAGCGAGTCTGCCGGCGTCCGGCTGTACGTCCCCCAGCGTGAGAACTGGACGCTCCCCGACGCCGACGCCCTGGACTCCCTGTTCGTCGTCACCGGTGACGCGACGACCCGCGGCGTGTCCCTCGAACCCACCGGCGAGACGCTGTTCGGCGAGTTCCAGGCCGCGCTGGGTGGCCCCCTCGCCAGCGACCCCGCCGAACTGGTAGGGCAGGTGCGCGAGGCCCTCGTCGAGCAGTTCGAGATCGCCGGCGCCCTCCGGACCGACCTCGACCCCGACGGCTGTCGCCTCACGCTGGACGTGACCGACGGCGCCTACGGGTCACTCGCCCGCTTCGACCATCCGGTCGTCTCGACCGTCGCCGTCGCTCTGGCGCGCGGGCTGGACCGGCCGGTCACGGTCGAACTCGACGAGTCGGACGGTGACCCGGTCGCGACGCTCCGGTGGGAGAGCGACCATTCAGCGGATACTGGCGACGAGTCGGCAAACGGCGACGAGGCCGAATAGAAACGTTCCTCGACAGCGACGCTACGTTTCGTCGCCGGACTCGCCCCCGTCGGGAGCGAACTCCGCACTGTCGGCCGACTGGGCCATCGTCTCCGCCGCGTCGAGTTCGGCCTCGGGGTCGCCGCCGGGCGGGGTCACGTCGTCGAGGACGGCCGCCACGACGTCGTCCGGGTCGACGTCGCCGAGTTCCGCGTCGGTGTTCAGCACGAGCCGGTGGATAAGGACGGGCCGGGCCATCGCCTTCACGTCGTCGGGGATGACGTACTCGCGGCCGTGGATCGCCGCGCGGGCCTTGGCCGTGTACAGCAGGGCGAGGGAGGCGCGGACCGACGCCCCGTGTTCGACGTCCGGGTGGGTCCGCGTGGACTCGACGAGGTCGAGGACGTACTCGCGGACGCTGTCGGCGATGTGGACCTCGGTAATCGCCTCGCGGGCGCGCTTGAGGTCTTCTCGCGAGACGACCTGTTCGACGTCGCCGGCGCTGAGATTCGGCCGGGCGGCGAAGCGGTCGATGATCCGGCGCTCGTCGTCGCGGTCGGGGATGTCGACGGTTAGCTTCAACATGAAGCGGTCGCGCTGGGCCTCCGGGAGTTCGAAGGTCCCCTCCATCTCGATGGGGTTCTGCGTCGCGATGACGATGAACGGGTCGGGCAGGGCCAGCGTCTCCCCCTCGATAGTGACGGCGCTCTCCTCCATGGCCTCCAGCAGCGCCGACTGGGTCTTGGGCGTCGCGCGGTTGATCTCGTCGGCGACGACGACGTTGGCGAACACCGGGCCCTTCTGGAGTTCGAACTCGCCGGTGCCGCTGCGGTAGACGGTGGTCCCGGTGATGTCGGCCGGCAGGAGGTCGGGCGTCATCTGGATGCGGTTGTAGGCGAGACCGCTGGCCCGGGCGAAGACGTTCGCGAGCGTCGTCTTGGCGACGCCGGGGACGCCTTCGAGGAGGACGTGGCCGCGGCTCAGCAGCGCGACAGTGATCTGCTCGACCAGTTCGTCGTGGCCGACCAGCACCGTCGACACCTCGGCTTCGATGGCCTCGTACAGGGCGGCAGGCTCACTCATCGTTCGTCCGTTCCGGCGGTCGGTCCATAATTGCTTGCGTTACCCGCTCGATCCGCGCCGCCTCCCAGTCGGGATGTCGCTCGCGGACGCCCGCAATTATCTCCTCGCGACCGAGCCGACCGATCGCCGGCGAATCCCGGCCCAGCCGTCGTCTGAGTGCCGTTCCCGATGCGACCAGCGAGGTCCAGCCGGCGACGATAGCCACCGCGGCCCCACCGACCGCCGCTTGCAGGAGGGGCGACTCCCTGAGCGTGAGCATCGCCCCCTGGAGCGGGGGAACCGACCCGGCGTGGGAGACGTCCAGGACGACCCGGTCGTGGGTCTCGTAGAGGTTCCGCGCGAACGCGCGGTTGTCCGCCCGCTCGAGCATCGTGTTGATGAACAGGCTCGGGTCGCTCACCGCGACTACCTGGCCCTCACCGACGGATTCGACGGTGACGACTGGCGAACTCGCGAGCGTCTCGTCGTCGTCGAGCTGGTCGTTCCCGTTCGAATCGAGGTAGGCGTACGGCGAGCTCTCGACCAGCACGGTCGCGTTCGTCTCGTTCACCGTCCCGTTGGCCGTCGCGTCAGCCGTCCCGTTTTCCGTCACGTTTCCGGTGACCGCCGTCGCGTGGTTCAGCCCGAGCGTCTCGACGTCCCGGGTGTAGGGATGCCTGGCGACGGCCGAGGCGGTTGGCAGGGCCGGCGAGTGCTCGTAGTTGCGCTCGTCGCGGAGGCGGTCGCCGTCGAAGCGGGCCCGCGCGCCCACGTCGCGAAGGAGGCGGTTCCCGTTCGGGCCGAAGTCCTCCGCGATCAGCAGCGTCCCGCCGTCCCTGACGAAGCCCCGTACTGCTGCGCTCTCCCGCTCGTCGTAGACCTTCTCGGGCGAGAGGACGATGGCGAGGGTTCCGTTCGGTTGACTCGTCCGGTAGACGCTCGCGTTCCGGGCGATTTCCTGGTCCGTGTCCGTCCCCTCCGCCATCGACCGGAACTCGGCCGTGCCGTCCCAGGAGGGGTTGTACGTGCCGAAGGCCGCCCCCGAGGTGCTCCCGGCGACGGCCAGCGCGATGACGACCGCGAGCGTGAAGCCGGCGAGGGCTATCCGGGGGTAGTCCAGCGCCACGGTCAGATCACCCCCGGCGGCAGTATCTCCAGGATCCGTCTGACGACGACGTAGGTGAACCCGACCAGCCCCAGCAGTATCAGCCACTTCAGGCGCGCCCGCCAGGTCGGCGTGACGCTGAACGACGCCGTCAGTTCGACGACGATCAGCAGGCCGATCAGCGAGACGACGAAGAACAGCTCCAGCGACAGCGAACCCAGCAGCGCGAGCACGAGAATCGCCCCGAGCATCCAGGCGACCTGCCCGATGACGAAGCGCTGGCGCCGGCGAGTTGTCATTGGCAGGACCGTCTCACGCGACCCGTTAGAAGCTGTCGGGATTTCGGAACGAGGGGCCGCCCGGGCGGCCGCCGCTGTGTCGAACGGACAGGCTATTTTACCCGGCCCACGGAGCGATGAATACCATGTGGCCCTGGGGACATCTCGCCGTCGGCTACCTCGCCTACGCCCTCCTCCGGCGCCGGTCGGGCGGCTATCCGACCGAGATGGGCACCGTCGCCCTCGCGATCGGGACGCAGACGCCGGACCTGGTCGACAAGCCCCTGGCGTGGTGGTTCGCCCTCCTGCCCAACGGCCGGTCGCTCGCGCACTCGGTCCTGATCGCCGGCCTGCTGTGGGTCGTCGTCCTCGCCGTCGCGCGTCGCCTCGGGCAATGGGAAGTCGGGACCGCGTTCGTCGTCGGTTACGCGTTTCACCTCGCCGGTGACGCGCTGCAGCCCGCCCTCGCCGGGAACGTCGCCGATCTGGCCTTCCTCGCCTGGCCGGTTCTCCCGCCGGTCGTCTACGACGGTCCCGGGAGCTTCGTCGGCCACTTCCTCGGGATGGAGCTGACGCCGTTCCTCCTCTTCGAGTTCGCCCTGGTCGCCGTCGCGTTCGCGGCCTGGGTCCGGGACGGCCTGCCCGGTACTGCGCGGCTCCGGGCGCAACTCGGCTGAAATCCGGGTCGCTGTCACCCCGCACGGCCGGACGCCCGCCGAGGGTTTCGACGTCGAGAACCCGTGGAGTATCCCGTAACCAGTCGGCTGCCAGCGGTGAGTAACCCGCCGCATCCCGCGAGTTCGCGGCCCGATGCTGGCAGGCGACGAACGGATACAATTGGTTGGAAATACAACAAGTACTATTGGCATCGGATTGGTCGTTGTTCCCATGCCAACACTCCACGAACTGGCTGTTGGAGCGGTGTGTAGTCTGGTTTTATTATCGGTCGCCGGGCCCGTGTCGGGCGCCGTGTCCACATCCACGCCGCAGGTCGACAGCGGTTCGTCGGTCGGGACGGTATCGGTCACGGACAACGTCTCCGTGTGGGAGCGGGCACCCCTCCCCCTGCGTACTGATCCGGGCGGACCGACGCAGGTTCAGGGGATGAGCCTCTTCTTCAACGTCCCGCAGCAGAACACCGGTGACGTCCCGCTGAACAAACCCACCCTCTCGGTGTACGACACGGGCGAGCCGATATCAATGGCGTTCGAGTCCTCGCTGGGCGCGGGGACGGAGTCCTTCGCCGGTGACGACGCCCAGCTCGTCGCCGTCCAGCTGGAAAACGAGTCCAGCATGCAGCGGTTCACCGACGGATTCTCCGTCACCGAGGTCCGTGACCTCCTGCGAAACGACTCCGAGGCCGTCTCCATCGAGGTACTCGACGACGAGGCAGGTGTCGGGACCATCGATCAGGACGGCCGGCTGAACGTGAGCTACACGCCCAACGAGTCCGGGGGCTACCTCTTCATGCTCGCGACGGTCGAGTCCGGCGAGGGCTTCGCCACCGACGGCGACAGCCTGCGGGCCGACAACGACGTGACCGTCGTCGGTATGGACGGCGCGCTCGTCCACGACACCGCCTCCACCGTCGAGCCAGTCTCCGACCGCGTCGCACCGGGCGAGGAGGCCGCCTTCCACGTCGACTCCACCATCGAGGCGGACAACGTCACCCACGGCCTCGTCGTCTACCGGCAGTCCGAACTGGTCAGCCAGCGCGCGACGGCCACGCTCGAAGGCGACCTCGACCGGAATCTCTCGACCGACCAGCTCACCGTCGAGACGACCTTGGACCGGGTCGAGGGGACCACCACGACCAGCGACGACGCCTCCCTGTTCGGCGTCGACCTCTCCGACGAGCGATTCGCGTTCCCGATGACTCTCGACGGGCTGTTCGACGTCGTCGTCACGGAATCGCGGTCCGGACAGGGACAGGGCCAGGAGAACGTCCTCCACGCGTCGATGACCGTCGTCGAGGGCGGCCCGGACGGCGTCCTGGCGGTCCAGACCGGCGATGACTGGCCCAACGGCGACTACCGCGTCGTCCACGTCGCCACCGCCGAGAACGGCTCCCAGATCAGCACGAGCGACGGCCGCATCACCGTGAACCCCGGCGGCGGGAACGGACAGAGCGGACAGAGCGGACAGAACGGTAACGGACAGGGTTCAGATAACTGATTCCGGCGGCGGCCGGCGATAGCATCGAGCACGGTCCGAACTGACCCGACCCGGACCGACCCAACTCGACCATTTTTCGCATGCGCTCACCCGACGAGCGACGCCGCTCTCCTACAGTCGTCGCTGACCCAGCAGGCCGACCAGCGCGAGCGCCGCCAGCGCACCGGCGGCGGTGAACCCGGGCCCGGCCAGGCCCGTGGCTTCCGTCCCCGTCTCGGTGTCGTTTGCCGGCGTGACGACGCTGTCGTCGGTGTCGGTCGCCGTCTCGGTCATCGCCACGGTCGTGGTGGGCGGTTCGGTCGTCGTCTCGGTATCGGTCGTCTCGTTTGCCGGCGGGTTCGCCGCGCCGTCGCTCGACCCGTCGTCGTCCGAGCCGTCGGCGTCGGCCGCGTCGTCTCCGTCGGTCGTCTCCGTCTCGTCGGTGGACTCCGAGCCGTCCGTCCCGTCGCCGCCGGAGCCACCGTCACCGCCACTACTGCCGGATTCGGCCTCGACGGCGAGCGAGTGGCCGTCGCTGAGCCCGAGGAGTTCGCTTCGGCCGAAGGCCTCCTCGTCGCCCTGGGCGACGGCGTAGACGGTGTAGTCACCCTCCTCCAGCGCGCCGCCGTCGATGGTCGCGGTGTACTCCCCGCCACCGCCCGACGCGTCGAACGTCTCAGTGGTGTCGCCCTGGGCTACGATCACCTGGACGTTCGCCGGGTCGGCACTCGCCGCCGTCGCCGTGAGGTCGACGGTCACCTCGGCGCTTCCGTCGCTCCCGACCGACGCGGGCGCGTCGACCGCGACGTCGTAGCCGCTCACGAGCAGCGGCTGGACCGTCTCGTAGCTCCCGTCCTGGTACACGGCGACGGCGTAGGAGCCGTACTCGTAGTTCGAGAGGTCGACGGTGAACGACTCGTCGCCACCGGCGCCGCGGCGGTCTTCGACGATCTCGTTGCCGCTGTTTCGCACGTGCAGGCGGTAGCTGTCGTCGTTCGGTGCGGTCACGTCGACGGTGACGGTGTCTCCCTGGTCGGCACGGACCATCGAGTCGAACGTGAAGGAGTCGCCGCCGACGGTGACCGTTCGCTCGGGCACGGGCGTCGTGTCCGAGGCGGAGATTCCGAAGCCGGACTGGGCACCGGCCGCCGGGGCGAGGCTCACCGCGACGACGACTGCGAGGAGGGCGGTCAGGGTACGCGGGTTCATGCCTTACAGGGAACGTGCAACCTTGATGAAACGACGGGTTCCTTCAGGCATTAATCAACCTGCTAACATCCGAACGAAACTGGGAAACTGCTGGTAGTGGGTGCCAAACGACGGGGCGGGCTACCGGACCCAGAAGAAGTAGAACGCGCCGGCGCCACCCGCGAACACGACCACGACGCCGATGGCCACGAACGGCAGGCCGCCGCCGTCCTCGGGCGGCTCCGCACCGCCGGGCGTGTCGTCGCCGTCACCGGCCTCGGTGACGGTGAGCATCCCGGCCGCGGTGCCGCTGGCGGAGATCTCGTAGGTGCCCGCCTCGTCGAAAGTGACCGAGACGGTCTCGGTGACCGTCTCGCCCGCGCCGACGGTGACCTGCTCGGTCGCGACGACCGATTCGTTCGCGCGGATGCGAATCGTCGCGGTCCCCTCCTTGCCGCCGTCGTTCTTGAGGGTCACCGAGACGTTCACCGAGTCGCCGGCCGCTATCTCGGCGGCGCTCAGTGAGGCGTCCGTGATCTCGATGGACGCCGGCTCGGGCTCGTCGGTCCCGTCGCCGTCATCGTCGTCGCCGGTGCCGGCGTCCTTCTCGGTCTCCGTCTCGTTGCCGGCGTCGGGCGCGCCCGTGCCGCCGGTGCCTGCGCCGCCCGAGTCACCGCCGGAGGATCCGCCATCGTCACCACCGGTGCTCCCGCCGGTGTCGCCGCCCGAGTCACCGCCGGAGCTACCGCCCTTCGACTTTTTCTTCACCTTGATCGTCCCGGTCTGGGTGACCATGTCGGCGCTGTCCTGGCCCATGCCAACGTACACCCAGCGGTACTCGCCGGTCGACCAGTTCTTGTACGTCTCGACCTCGACGGTCCGGTCCGCGCTCGAACCACTGACCATCGTCGTCGACGCGTCGAGGACGACGGTGTCCGCCGAGCCGTCTTCGACACCTGGCATGTCCGTCCCGGCTTGCTCGCCGGCGAAGTCGAAGATGAATCCGAGGCCGGCGCTTCCGGTCACCCGGCCGTCGCCGACCTGGCGGCCGAAGATGCTGACCTGGTCGTCGAGGCGAGCGACGCCGTTGACCTCGTCGACGTCAGAGTGGAACGTGGCGTCTTCGTCGACGTCGAAGTCCTCGCTCACGTTGTCGTTGAGTTCGATCAGGAAGCGCTGGTTCACGTACGTCTCCTCGTCGTAGACGACGACGCCCTGGTTGATGGTGCTCCCCGCGTCGGCCGCCTCGAGTTCCGACGCGTCGACGTCGAAGGAGGCGGTCTTGCCCGGCCTCACCTTGCTGGGGGCGTCGACTGTTCCCGCGCCCGCGCGGGCGACGACGTGTTCCATCCCGACGACCGTCACGTCGCCATCGACGCCGGTGACGTCGCCGTCCTTGGCCACCTGGACGCCGTCGCCGTCTTTCACGGTCACGAGGAAGTAGACGGTGTGGCCGGCCTCGACCGAATCAGTGTACTCGTTTTCGCCGGAGGCGAGTTCGCCCCCGTCGGCGACGGAGAACGAGACGTTCTCGTTCACGTCGTCTGCGTTGTCTGTATCGAGCAGGTCGAACGCTTCGGCGGTCGTGCGCGGGACGTCGCCGTTGCCGGTCTCGTCGAGGTGAGCGGCGATCAGCTGTGTCTTCTGGTCCGCGAGGTAGTCGTCCGCCTTCTGGGCCCGGTCCGGATCGAACGTCATCCTGACCGTCTGGCCGTTGTCGTACACCGGAACGGGGTCCCGGTTCAGCGACGCCTGGTCTCCGCTGGGACTCTCGATCTGCCAGCCAGCGTTGGGGAGCGTGTAGGCGGCACCGTCGTCGTCCGCGCGGAGCGTCACGATCGACCGTTCCCACGCGTCGACGTCCTCGTTGATCTCGAACAGTTCGCCACTCGGGGGTGTGTCACCGGCCTGGGCGATTCCGGTCGCCCCGCCGGCGAACGCCATCGTCGAGACGGAGGCGACCACGAGACCCACCAGTATCGTCGCCACCACCGTCTGGGGTACGTTGTATCCCACCATTTGATCGGTTGGACAAACGTCAGTGACATAATATTTGCTGATATGACACGATAATTTAAAGGGATGAATAGGATTAGGAACTATCTTATACATAGTTAATACAACATTGTTAGGCATCTACTCAAAGAAAACAATCAATTTATGGACCAGTCGACACAGCGGTAGCAATTCACTTTCCTACGTAACGTAAAGGTAAAAAACACTGTACAGGTGCTGTCTACCGCCACCCATGAAGCGGCTGCTGGCCGTCGTCTCCGTCTTCGAAGCCTTCGCGCTGGCCACGTTCGCGCGCAACCGCTGGTTTCTCGCCTCGCCCCAGGGCGGGTCGGTGACGTTCACCGTCGACGCCTTCGGCGAGCGGTGGGCGGCGTACCTTCTCTGGTTGGTACTGACGCCGGTTCTCGTCCTCGGCCTCCACTACACGCTCGAGGCCATCGGGGCGCCGGATCCGTCGCTCTCGTCGCGGCGGCGCGGGACGCCTTCCACGGGTTTCTTTTAGGTCACTCGCACATGTTACGCCAATGGAGAATCCCCGGTGGTTGTGGGCGCTGTTGCCGCCACAGCTCAGGAACCTGCCCGCGGATCTGGCGACGGTCGTCGTCCTGACGCTCGCCACCGTCCTCGCCGCGACGCTTCCCGTCGTCGAGGAGACGCCGCTCCGGGTCGTCCTCGGTCTGCCGTATCTGCTCTTCCTGCCCGGCTACGCGCTCGTCGCCGCCCTGTTCCCCGAGGCTGGACCGGACCGCGTGGGGGATATGGCCGACGACTCCGGCGATGTAGACGACGGGACCGACGGCTGGGTCGCGAAGAATGGCTGGGGCGACTCGGCCGCGGACGACGACCAGTCCGGCACCGACGATACGGCGACCGGAACGCCGGGCGTGGACGACGCCGGCATCGACGGCATCGAACGCGTCGCGCTCGCCTTCGGGACGAGCATCGCCGTCGTCCCGCTGGTTGGCCTGGTCCTGAACTTCACGCCGTGGGGCATCCGCCTCGTCCCTATCCTCGCCGGCGTGAGCGGCGTCACGCTGGCCTGTACCGCCGTCGCCGCCCGTCGCCGGTGGGCCCTGCCCGCCGACGAGCGCTTCCGCGTTCCCTACCGGCAGTGGTACCGGGCGGCCCGTGAAGAACTGTTCGCCCCCGAGACGCGGACCGACGGGGCGCTGAACGTTCTGCTCGCGCTGAGCATGCTGGTCGCCGTCGCGAGCGTCGGCTACGCAGTCGCCGTCCCGAAGGAGGGCGAGTCGTTCACCGAGTTCTACCTCCTCACAGAGGGCGAGGACGGCGAACTCGTCGCCGACGGCTACCCCACGGAGTTCGTCCGCGGCGAGGGGCAACCGCTGGTCGTCGGCGTCGGCAACAACGAGCACGAGCCGACGACGTACACGGTGGTGGTCCAGTTACAGGACGTCGACGTCGTCGACAACGAGACGCGCGTGCGCGAGCGTAGCGAACTCGACCGCTTCGGCACCAGGCTGGCCCACAACGAGACCTGGCACCACCCCTACGAGGTGACGCCGACGATGACGGGGACGCGACTGCGCTTGCAGTTCCTGCTTTACACGGACGAGGCGCCCGCGAACCCCCGCGTCGAGAACTCGTATCGCGACCTCCACCTCTGGGTCAACGTGACCGACGGGTCGGCCGGGTAGGTGCTGGCACCGGATCGCTCTCTGGCGCGTCAGCGACACGGCGACGCGACGTCATGGGCACCGGTTGGCGGGTGACGATTCGAACGAACACCGCGGTAGAACACCACGACCGATCGCAGGGCCACCGTCCGATTGCCATGATCTATTAGGAATTATAGGTGGATTGGTCCATATGTTCAGTAGAGTTATACCTCTCAGATTGGTATGGTATGACAAGCTATGATCGATCTCACTGTGGAGACGGCCGGCGTCCGCGACGCCCAGTACGTGGCCGCGGCGACGCCCGTTCCAGCCGCCGCCGAACGCCTGCGCGACCCGGACGTGGAAATACTCGTCGTACGGGACGACGACGGGGCTGTCCTTGGCGTCGTCACCGAGTCCGACGTCGTGGCGCTCGTTGCCGAGACGGATGACCTCGGTACGGTCGCGCGATGTATGAGTTCGCCCGCCGTCACCATCCGTCCGACGGCGACGGTCAGAGAGGCCGCGGCGCGCATGTGCCGTGACGGGGTGAAACACCTGCCCGTCGTCGACGAGCACGGCGAGTGCCGCGGCGTCGTCTCCCGGTCGTCGCTCGCGCCGTACTGCTCGCGCCGGTCGCTCGCCGTCCAGTGGCACGACGACCCGCTCACCGTCGACTCGCCGGACGCTGCTGGCGTCCCCGCCGGCGACTGACTTTCTCGGTCGTAACTACGGTACCCAGTGGCCGCTCCCGGCCGATGACTTGGGCGTGACACAGTCCGACGGCGGTCGAACGTACCGCCTGTGCGAATCTGGCTGGGTAGATATGGACGAATACTGTCCTTAATTACCCATATCTGTTCCCATGTATCGAAAACAACCAATTAAATTACATCATCCCGGAGAGAAATTCGACGTGTGTACGATAGAATACTCTTCCCGACGGACGGGAGCGACGGCGCGGCGACGGCACTCGATCACGCACTGGACCTCGCGGCGGTTCACGACGCGGCGATACACGTGTTGTTTGTCGTCGACACGACGTATCTCGGGGGCGGCGCCGCGGACGCCACGACGGTCGAGTCGCTCCACACGGCCGGTGACCGGGCCGTCGAGGAGGCGGCCGAACGGGTCCGGGAACGCGGCCTCGACGTGACCACGGAGACGCGTCGCGGTGAACCGTATCGAACGATCCTCGACTACGCCGACGAGGCTGTTGTCGACGTCATCGTGATGGGAACGCACGGCCGACGCGGCCTGGACCGATATCTCCTGGGGAGCGTCACTGAAAAGGTCGTCCGGGCCGCGACCGTTCCGGTGCTCACCATTCGCGCCGACGAGGCGGATTAGCTCGGTCGGGCCCCGGAACCAGGACGAACTGTCTCTTCCGTGGGCCGCGCTGTCGGTACCATCGCTTCCGTCAGTGGCTCCGCGCCACACCGGTCAGTCGCCTTCGAACTCGAACGACTCCGTCATCGTGCACGGTCACCTACGCGCTGACGGTACGCGGGATGCTGTACAGCGATCGGAGCAACAGCACGAATCCGGGTGCGACCAGCGCGCCCTGGACGAACAGGGTTCGCTCGACGTCGAGGCCGACCACGAGGCCGGCGACGCCGCCGACGAGCAGCCCCAGCGTGATAGCGCCGAAACCGTAGCTGAACAGCCGGAGTGCTCTGGACGTGTGCCTGTCCGCGGCTCGAAAGGCGAGGAACGATATCGTGGCGCCGATGACGACTGCGACGGTCGTCACGACGGCGATCAGTGGGGTGAGCGTGGCGTGGGGTGTCATGATCTCGTCTCGTGGGTGGAACGTCTGGTTCGTGGCCCCGATACCGGGATGCCCGGGCCCAGTGATACGACCGCTGCATCTACGAGCGACTTCTTCTGGATACACCTTCAAGCGGGAGCGCCGTTCTCACACGCCGGGAAGGGTCCCCGTCTTCGCGGCCGCTGGCCGGTAGAAAATCACGTGGCAGCGCCGCGATCTCACGCGACCACCGTCGCCGGCGCACACCCCTACCGAGGGACGCCGGCTACTAGTGTCCTCCCGGGGATTTTCAGCAGCCGGGAACCCCCTCCAGTTTATACCTGTGATGAGGGCCGAGTCGTACATGTGAGACACACAGATGTCTACTAACACAGCCAACCCCCTGGCGGGCGAGTTCGAGTTGGCCATGGACGGGCCGCTGACGGCGTACTGGCTGGCGATCCTCCGGGTGCTCACCGGCTGGTGGTTCTTCCACTCCGGCGTGACCAAGCTGCTGGAGGGCGGCCTCGCGTACAGCTACGGGCCCATCTACATGCAGGGCATGGAGGGGACGGCGCTGGGCCCCATCCCCGTATGGATGGGGAACAATCTGGCGTGGCTCATCGCGCCCGGCGTGCCGCTGTTCGAGACGCTGATCGGCCTGGCGGTCATGGCCGGCGTGCTGACCAGGCTCGCGGCCTTCGGCGGGGCGTTCTTCATGGTCCTGTTCTGGACCGGGAACGCCGGCTTCGGCCACGGGCTGGTCAACAGCGACCTGATGGGCCTGCTGCTGTTCGTCACGGTGATGATCCTGGCCGCGGGGCGGTACTACGGCCTAGACGCCGTCATCGAGAAGATGCAGTTCGTACAGCAGCGGCCGAAACTCCGATACCTGCTCGGCTGACGAGGTGACCAAACAATGACACACACCAAAACGGCGATCGACAGGGCGGCGATGGCGGTCAGCGGCGGCCTGATACTGCTGGGCGTCGTCGTCCTCGGACTGATAGAGACGCTGGCGGGCCAGCCCTACGGGGCGGCACCGCTGACGAACGACGCGGGCGAAGTGGTCGCGATGCCGCTGATCGACCCGAACCTCCGGACTGGGCTCGTGATCCTCGGGTTAGTGGTCCTGCTACTGTGGGGCCTCTACAAGCTCGCGACGCCTATGGCCGGGGGCAACACGGAGACGGCTGCGGTCGAGACTACGGCCGACTAGCCCGAGAGAGTCCGCCACTCGCTTGCTTTTCTTCGGACGCTGGACTGGCAGCTGCTGCCCGCTCGGCACAGACGACGGGACATTCGACAGCGCCGCCGGTCCCGGGGCCGTTCTCACTGCGGAATCTGACTACGGAAGTGTATGCACCTACATCGAAAATATATTTAGAACGACTGCACAATTCTGCCGAATCCGTTATGTATGTCCTATAATATGGGATTGTTCTAGGACATTCCACGAAACACTCAAGCCCCTTCGAGAGTCAGTTGCTATCATGATTCACGGAGGTGGTGCGACCCGAGCGTGAGACGGACTCACTCGTCGGATTCGGGTCGTTGGCGCCCGAACTCTGTCGTATCGCGTAATCGTCGAGCCCAGTACCTGTTGCCAGCACCGGCATCTACCAGACGCTACGTCTCATTCCGGCCGAACTGACGTTCGTCTGGAGCGGGCCAGTCGCCGTCCGGTTCGCCTCTCCCGGAGGAGACCGACGGTAGCGCCTGCTCTTCACCGTATGCGTCTCTCGGAGCGACGGCCCGGCCCGCCATATGGCTGTCACTGATCCACATCGGTTTCCGGGCACGTTCGGCCCGTCGCTTTCAGTCTCGCTTTCCGACAGGCGATTACCGGAATTTGACGAATGGGGTGATTAAATACACGTTCGTTTTCCAATTCTCGCACTTGTTCTCCCTATATTAGGTCTTATGAGGATCAACCACACGATTATGGTATTTGTTGGCAAGCGTTATACCGGATCGGAACCCCACGACTCACCGTGAACGAATCAGTCGAACTCGCCGCAGCTGACGACGTCGCGATGGCGAACGAACCGACGGCGGCCGACGGGGCGGCGTGACGTGAGCGACGCGACGACGCACCCGCGGATACTCGAACTGCCCCGAGAGGAGACGGGACTGGCGACGTCGAAACCGGCAGTCAGGCGGATACAGCAGCTCCTGCCCGCCTTTCTCGAAGACTGCGTCGCCGACGCGAGCGCCGACGGCCTCGTCGTCCGCCTCGACGGAAGCGTCGAGACGGCGGTCGCCGCCGCGCTCGCCGTCGACGCGGTCGGCGCCGACCGGGTAACCGGCCTGGTCATGCCCGTCCAGTTGAACGATGAAGCGCCCGCGCGGGACGCCGAGGCCGTCGCGTCCATACTCGACGTCGACTACCGGCGCGTCCCGTTGCAACCCCTCGTCACCGCGTTCCAGCGCGTCGTCGGGACGGCCGGGGAGCCGGCCGACGACCTCGTCGCGGTCGGGAACGCCAGCGAGCGCTTCCGGATGACCTGCGCGTACTACGTCGCTAACACGACGAACCGGCTCGTCGTCGGGACCGTCACCCGCACCGAGCGCCTGCTCGGCTCCGTCACGAAGTACGGGGAGAACGGCGTCGACCTCTCGCTGTTCGGCGACCTCTACCGGACCGAGGTGCGGGCGCTCGCCAGGGAGATGGACCTCCCCGAGGTCATCCTCGACGGCACCCGGCGCCGGACCGGGAATACGGAACCGACCGACGCGGAGAAACTCGGCGTCGAGCAGACGACACTGGACAGTCTCCTCCACGTCTCCATCGACGAACAGGAATCCGACGCGGCGGTCGCCGAGCGGGTCGACGTCGACGAGTCCGTCGTCCGGCGAGCGCGCCAGTGGTGTGCACGGACCCGGCACAAGCGTCACCAGCCGCCGAAACCGTCGATGGCGAACTGAACGGGCCGGCCCTGCCGATCTCCTCGATTTGCCGCTGGCCGGCGTTCGAACCGCGTGCCCACGGCAGGATATCGTGAAAAAAGCGCGGTGGTTACCGCTCTATTCGAAGTGGGCGAGGCACTTCTCGTACTCTTCGGCGGCTTTCTCCCAGTCGACGACGTCGAAGAAGGCGTCGATGAAGCTGCCGCGGTCGGGACCGTAGTCGTAGTAGTAGGAGTGTTCCCAGACGTCGATGGCCAGGATGGGGTGGGAGCCCCAGAGCGCGCCCTGGTCGTGCTTGTCGACTGCGACGTTGCGGAGCTGCTTGGCGACCGGATCGTAGACCAGCAGCGCCCAGCCACCGGCGGCGCCGGCGGCGGCCTCGAACTCGCCCTTCCAGCCCTCGTAGGAGCCGAAGTCCTCGGCGATACGGTCGGCGAGGTC
>Ga0075105_1000250_pt1 | contig 32189 bp, 35 predicted proteins | sample AntDeeMetag02WF5_FD_69800 | JGI IMG/M metagenome (GOLD analysis project Ga0075105, IMG submission 69800) | Saline lake microbial communities from Deep Lake, Antarctica - Antarctic Deep Lake Metagenome 02WF5 | ecosystem: Environmental > Aquatic > Non-marine Saline and Alkaline > Saline | place... | reverse complement strand
TGGACCTCGAACCCCGTCGAACGACTGATGGGCGAGGTCAGCAAGCGGTGCAAGAACCAGTGGATGCGCTGGACAGCAGAGGGATTGGAAGCGATACTCCAACTTCGGTTGGTGAAGTACACCGACCCCGAGTACTACCAAGCGTTCCTCGACGAACTGCTCCAGCGTTCGACCAAAACAGCAATCAACTGTGACCTCTCAATTGAGAGTACCAGCGGCAAAGTCTAGACCGCTTTGCGACACGACCAAAAACTTGGGGAAAAAGCACTCCTCGCTCCCGGTGGTCGGTCGTCGGCCCGAGCGCTCCGCGCTCGGTGAACCGCTTCGCTCGGGTCCGTTGGACCGCTCGCTCGCGGATGCTCGTATCGGCGTCTCTCGTTTCTGAACGACAAGTCAAATCAAAACTCGTAGCGGCACTAGGCGTCCAGTTCGCCCGAACACGATTGACCAGCCGGTAGCCTGGTGGATTGAAAGCCCTCGGGCGTCTGCACGAACCCCGACGATGCAAGCACTGGAGTGAGCGCAGCGAACGAAGGGCGCAGCGAGTCGCGGGAGTGCAGACGCCCGAGGGCTTTCCAGCCGAGTAGTTGCCAGCCGCGAAGTAAGAGCTTCCTAACACGAACCCTCGTAAGACCTTTGGCGCGGGGCACGTAGGGCCGGGCGATGGAACTGGAGGCGATTCCCGGCGTCGGCGCGAAGACCGCTGACGCTCTCAGGTCGCTAGACGACCCCGAGGACGCCCTGGAGCGCGGTGACGTGGCGGCCGTCGCGGCCGCGCCGGGCGTCAGCGAGGGGCGGGCCGCGCGCATCGTCCGCGGGGCGATTCGCGCGCGCCACGACGACGACAGCGGCTTCCTCGCCACCGACCGGGCGCGGGAGGTGTACGAGGTAGTCCTGGAACTGCTCCAGGAGCGCGCGGTGACGACGTACGCGGGCCAGCGCCTCCGGACGTTCTACCCGAGCGCCGCCGACTCGCGCATCGCGGAGGCCAACGAGTTCGCCGAGCGCGCGATGGCCCGCGACCCGGACCCCGCGGTACTGGACGCACTGCAGGAGGTCGAACCGCTGTCGCGGCCGGACAGCCTCGCGGTCCGGGACCGCTGTCTCGCCACGACCGACGCGGAGCGGTATAGCGCGGCCCGCGAGACGTTCCCCGAGCTGTCCGTCGAAGTCGTGGAGGACGCCCGGGGGCTCGCGGACCTGGCGCGGGGCTACTCGACGGTGGTCGCGCTCGACGAGGCGTTCGTCGGCGTCGAGGTGGACGGCGACGTGCGCGTCGAACCCGACGCTCTCGACCGACCGGAGGAGGTCGTCCCGGAGCGCGTGCTCTCCTTCTTCGCGACGAACCGCGACCGCATCCGGGCGGCCGTCGCCGTCCACCAGGCCGCGGGGCTGGAGGCGGACGTCGACCTGGGCGAACTCGACGCGGCGCTCGAACAGCTCGAATCCGACGGGAGCGTCGCGGGCGACGAGGAACTCGACCGCCTGTCGACGGCCGTCGACGACCTCGACGCTGCCGTCTCGACCTCCGAGTCCGTGGCGAACGACCGACTCCGGGAGGCGATTCAGGAGCAGGATGTGACCATCGAGGGCGCGGACCTCCTCTCGCTCGTGGAGCGCGGCGCGGGCGTCGACAGCCTGCTCTCCCGCGAGCTCGCCGACGAGTACGCCGCGGCCGTCGACGCCGCCCGCGACAACCTCGTGGACGCCCTCGAACTGCGGGACGGGGAGGCGGAGGTGGCGCGTCGGGCGTTCGGCGACGACCCGACGTTCCCCGTGGCCCACGACGAGGAGGCCGTCACGCGGCTCCGCGAGGACCTCACCGCGGCCCGGGACCGGCGCGCCGCCGAGCGCAAACGGGACCTCGCAGCGACCCTCGCGGACCTCCGGGAGCCGACGCGAGCGCTCGTCGACCGCGCGCTCGAACTGGACGTCGAACTGGCGGTGGCGCGGTTCGCCGACGACTTCGACTGCGTGCTCGCCGAGCGCGGCGGCCGCGGCTTCGACATCGACGGCGGGCGCTCACCCATCCTCGACGTCGACTTCGAGGAAGTCGAACCCGTGGACTACGGCGTCGACGGCGTCTCCCTGCTGTCGGGCGTGAACTCCGGCGGGAAGACGAGCACGCTGGACCTCGTAGCGGTCGTCGTCGTGCTCGCGCACATGGGCCTCCCGGTGCCCGCGGAGTCCGCCCGCGTCCCCGACGTGGAGGAACTCCACTACTACGCGAAGTCCCAGGGGACCCTGGACGCGGGCGCCTTCGAGGCGACGCTCCGGGACTTCGCGGGACTCACGGAGGGCGCAGCGAAGAAACTCGTGCTCGTCGACGAACTCGAATCGATTACGGAGCCCGGCGCGTCGGCGAAGATCGTCGCGGGCATCCTCGAGGAACTCCACGAGGCGGGCGCTTCCGGCGTCTTCGTCTCCCACCTCGCGGGTGAGATTGCCGAGCAGTGCGGCTTCGACGTGACCGTCGACGGCATCCGCGCGAGGGGACTGGAGGACGGCGAACTCGTCGTCGAGCGCTCGCCCGTGAAGGACCACCTCGCGCGCTCGACGCCGGAGCTCATCGTGGAGAAACTCGCAGAGAACGGCGGCAGCGACTTCTACGGCCGCCTGCTCGAGAAGTTCTAGGCGGCAGGCGGAGGCGTCCGTCGCGGCCGCCAGCCCGAGTCGTCGGCGCTCCACGGACGCGACTACTCCGGTCGCGGGAGCGCGGTGAACGAGCGCTTCACGATGCTGAACGGGTCGTAAGCGGACTGGTGGCAGGGGCAGTACGCCTCGTCTTCGGCGTCGAACTTCACGCCCTGTGGCGACTTGAACTTCGGCGTGCAGCAGTAGTGCGTGCACTTGTTCAGCACCGCCATGAACCCCTCGGCGGTGCTCTCGGCGAGCCACGCTGCGGCCTCGTCGTCGCCCCCAGCGGCCTGCTCGATGCGCGTGCTGCGGACGATCTGGACCGGAATCGGCGTGTCGACGTTCTGTGAGCGCCAGGTGGCGAACGCGCCCTTCCCGAGGCCGTCGGTGCCGACGCCGTTCGTCCACGTCTCGTAGTCCGCGAAGTCCTCGACGGCAGCTTCGACGACCGGTCGTTCCTGCTCGCGCGAACGGACCCCGCGCTAGCGTGGGGCCGAGACTGCTTCGAGTTCGGCTGGCGAGTGGCGACGCCTCCCGAGGAAATCGCCGTGAACAGGCGGTAACGCCCCTCGTTACGGCCTCGTGGCGAAGCGTTAAGTAGCTGTGAGAGCGTGGTGAAAGTGATGGACGACGACCCCGAAGAGGGGATGCTGGGCTGGGACGAGACGGTCTTCCGGGACGAACACGTCCTCGAGATAGACTACGTCCCCGAGGTGTTCCGCCACCGCGAATCCCAGCTACAGACCCTCCAGTACGCGCTCCGACCGGCCGTCCGGGGGTCGCGGCCGCTGAACGTGATGGTCCGCGGCCCGCCGGGCACCGGGAAGACGACCGCCGTACAGAAGCTGTTCGGCGAACTCGGCGGCCAGCGCGGCGTGCGGACGGTGCGGGTCAACTGCCAGGTCGACTCCACGCGGTACGCCGTCTTCTCCCGCGTCTTCGAGGAGATATTCGAGTACGAACCGCCCTCGTCGGGCATCTCCTTCAAGAAGCTGTTCGGGCAGGTCGCCGAGCGCATCGCCGAGGAGGACGAGGTGCTCGTCGTCGCGCTCGACGACGTGAACTACCTGTTCTACGAGGGCGAGGCCTCCGACACGCTGTACTCGCTGCTGCGCGCCCACGAGACCCACTCCGGGGCGCGTGTCGGCGTCATCGTCGTGTCCTCGGACCTCGACCTCGACGTCATCGAGAACCTCGACAGCCGCGTGCAGTCCGTCTTCCGGCCCGAGGAGGCGTACTTCCCCTCCTACGACCGCGGCGAGATCACGGACATCCTCCGGGACCGCATCGAGGTCGGCTTCCGCGAGGGCGCGGTGCCGACGACGGTGCTGGACAAGGTGAGCGAACTTACCGACGACGCGGGCGACCTCCGGGTCGGCATCGACGTGCTCCGGCGCGCGGGCCTCCACGCCGAGTCCCGCGCGAGCAAGACCGTCGAACCGCAGGACGTCGACGCGGTCTACGAGCAGGCCCGGCACATCCACCTCTCGCGGAACCTCCGCGCGCTCTCCGACCAGGAGCGCGCGCTCGTCGAGACGGTCGCGAACTTCGACGGCGAGCAGGCCGGCGAGGTGTACGAGGAGTTCCGCGAGCGCACGGACCTCGGCTACACGCGGTACACGGAGATCGTCAACAAACTCGACAAGCTCGGGCTCATCGAGGCCGAGTACGAGCAGCTGGAGGGCCGCGGCCGCTCGCGGACGCTCCGACTCGCCCACGACCCCGAGACAGTCAGGGAGCAGCTCTAGACGCACGTTTTCCAGCGAGAGGGCACCAGCGGCTCCCTCCTTTGCAGAAACTTGCGGAAGAAGCACAGCGTCACTCCCGTCGCCGCCTCCGGCGGCGGCGGTGGTCGCTCCTCGGCCCGCGCTCGCTGTGCTCGCGAGGACTCCGACCGCTCACTCGCGGATGCCAGAGAATTACTTTGCGAACGGTCCTCGAACGCCAGTCAGTGCGACGAGGATTCGAGAACGACGTCGAAGACGTCCTCGAGCGTCGTCATCACGTCGTCGCCGTGCGCGCCAGGGTCGACGTGGCAGTGGAGCGTCCCGCCGGCGGCGCGGACGCGGCCGACGCACACCTTCAGGAAGCGGTAGACGCGCGTCGGCCCAGTGTACTGCAGGAGCGTGGTGAGCGAGTCCAGGCAGACGGCTGGCGTGGCCTCCGCCGGGAGCGCGTCGAGGAACTCGGAGACGGCGATGGCGATGCCGGTCAGGTCGCCGGGGTCGGAGACGGTGCGGACGCAGTCTGGGTGGGGGTAGGTGGCGACGAACCGCGTGGGCGGCAGGTCCGCCGGGCGGTCGTCGAGCCAGCCCCCCGGCGACTGTCGGAGCGCGACGACGAAGGCGGCGTCCGCGTCTGCGAGGCGCGCACAGCAGGCGCCCTCGCCGTTCTCGACGCCCGACGTGGAGAGCAACGCGAGAGCACCGTCGTCCGAGCGCTCGCTCGCCTCCCCCGGGCGAGTTGCGCGTGTCATTCGTTCGTCTTGCGGCGCCTAACCACCTTAGTTAACCACCTGGTAAATCCGTTCAGACAGTGGTTTCGGGGCCGTCGAGTGGTCGCCATCCGTCGAGCGCGTGGGTTTTTGGTCGGGCGCGTGCCACACTCCGCCATGAAGAACACGGGCGGCAGCGAGGCGGCGAAGCGGCGGGCGGGGGAGGCCGCCGCCGAGGAGGTGGCCGACGGGATGGTGGTCGGCCTCGGGACGGGGAGCACGGCGGCGCACGCCATCCGCGCCCTCGGGGACGCGGACCTCGCTATCGAGGGTGTCCCGACCTCCTTTCAGTCCCGGCAGCGCGCCATCGAGGCGGGGATTCCGCTGACGACCCTCGAGGAGGCGTCCGTGGACATCGCCATCGACGGCGCCGACCAGGTGGCGGGCGGGCACCTCGTGAAGGGCGGCGGCGCGGCCCACGCCCGGGAGAAACTCGTCGACGCGAGCGCGGACCGCTTCGTCGTCGTCGCCGACCCGTCCAAGGAGGCCGACGTGCTCGACCACCCAGTTCCCGTCGAGGTGCTGCCGGACGCCTACACGGTGGTCGCCGGGCGCGTCCGCGACCTGGGCGGCGACCCCGACCTTAGAGACGCCGGGCAGAAGGACGGACCGGTCGTGACGGACAACGGCAACGTCGTGCTGGACTGCGCGTTCGGACAGATTGGGAGCCCTGCGGCGCTCGCGGCGTCGCTGTCGGCGCTCCCGGGCGTCCTCGACCACGGCCTGTTCGTCGGCATGGCGGACGCCGTCTACGTGGGCACGGCGGACGGCGTCCGCGTCACGGAACCGTAGCTATGGGTCTCGCTCCCGTGCTGTCGACGGCGCGAGCGCTACGCGGCGCAAAAATATCGAGAAGGATTGAACCGAGTTACAGGTCGCGCGGCTGGACGGTCTTTCGACCGTTGGATTCCGCGCGGTCGGCGGCGTCTTCGAGGAGTTCCGAAACTTCCTCGTCGAGTGCCTGGTAGAAGTCGGAGGCAACGTTCTTGTCGTTGAGTTCTTCCTTCACAGCGGCCTTGACGATGAGGTCTGCCATACAATCGGGTTTTTTCCTGCCCTCCTTATAAGGCTTCCCATAATCGGCGGCCTCATCCCTCCATTGGGCCCTGTTCACACCGATATCGGGAAGGACCAACGGGGGTACCCTCTGGAAGGAACTGTCTCTGGGGCCGCTGTCGGGGTCGACCACTCGCCCGCGACAGCCACTCCATCGGCCCTCGACCGACGTGCCGGCACACACGAACCGAAGTTCGGGTTGGGGGAAATTATGTTCCAATTTGGGAAAACTCCTTTAATCGCGTGTGGCGTATTCACACAGTGCCGGCGACCCGTCGGCACACCCCCCTATGCCCCGCTGTGACCACTGTGAGAGCCACGTGTCCGAGGACTTCGCCCGCGTGTTCGCGGACGAAGACGGACGGCTCATGGCCTGCCCGAACTGCTCGGCGAACGTCGGAATCGCCGAAGTGTCCCGCGACCGGGGGCGAAAGGCCTGACCGAAACACAGGTTACGCCCCACTGCAACGCTTCTGCCGTGCACTACGTCTACGTCCTCGAGTGTAGCGACGGCACGTACTACACGGGCTACACGACCGACGTGGACCGCCGCGTCGACGAACACGACGCCGGCGAGGGCGCGAAGTACACCCGTGGCCGGACGCCGGTGGAACTCCGGCACGTCGAGTCCTACGAGACGAGAGCGGCGGCCATGAGCCGCGAGTACGAGATCAAACAGCTCTCGCGGCCCGAGAAGGAGCAGTTGTTGTAGCGGTCACCGTCGCGTTCAGCCTCTCAGTCGTCGGCCTCGGTCTCCAGTTCCGCGGCCCGTTCGCCCGCGAGCAACCGGCGGCATGTGGCCGCGAGAACTCCGTCCACCATGTCCTCGATGCGGTCGGCGATGGCGTCGTCGACGAGCACGCCGTCCTCGAACTTCGAGGAGGCGTCGAGGATGCCGACCTGCTCGGGCACGACGTCGGCGTGGACGCCCCGCATCGTCACCCGCATGTGGTCCAGCGGGGACGCGATGGTGCCGCCGCCGGCAACCACGAGCAGGCCGACGACGGTGTCCTCGTACTCGTCCCAGCCGCAGTAGTCGTGGAAGTTCCGGAACGTCGAGGAGTAGCTCCCGTGGTAGTTCGGGGAGCCGATGATGACGGCGTCGGCCCGCCGGACGCGAGCGAGCAGGTCCGCGGCCTCCCCCGACTCCTCGACGGACCGGTCGGGGTGGTAGAGCGGCAGGTCGACGGCCCCGAGGTCGATGTGGTCAGTCTCCGCGCCCGCCCGCTCGGCGACTGCGAGCGCGTGTTCGATGGCCTGTCGCGTGTAACTGCCGGCGCGGCGGCTCCCGGAGACGCCGACGACGAGTGGGGGCCCAGTCATTACCGTACCGTTGGGGATTGCCGGTTAAACCCGCGGCGGTCACTGTGGGAAATCACCGGAAGTCGATTTCCGTACGTGCGCTGATACGTCCGGCCGACCGCAGGGATTTTCACGCGACACAGCGACGTTGGGACCATGGACGCCATCTCCTTCGGCACGGACGGCTGGCGCGCCACGCTGGACGTGTTCACCAGCGAGCGCGTCCGTGTGGTCGCGCAGGCCACAGCGGACTACCTCGAGAGCGAGGGCCACGCGGGCGGGACGGTCGCCGTCGGCTACGACGCCCGCGAGACGTCGCGCGGGTTCGCCGAGGACATCGCGGACGTGCTGGCGACGAACGGCTTCGACGTCCTGCTGCCCGAGCGGGACTGCCCGACGCCGCTGGTCTCCCACGCCATCGTCGAGCGCGACCTGGCTGGCGCGCTCGTGGTCACCGCCTCGCACAACCCGCCGGAGTACAACGGCGTGAAGTTCCTCCCGGAGGACGGCGTGCCCGCGCTCCCCGAGGTGACGGAGGCCATCGAAGCGAACCTCCGCGAACCCGAGACCGGCGAGCGCACGGGCGAGGTGCGGGACGTCGACTTAGTCTCCTCGCACGCCGAGCACTGTCTGGACCTCGTGGATGCGGACCTCTCGGGGCTCACGGTCGTCTACGACGCGATGCACGGGAGCGGCCGGGACGTCACCGACGCGCTGCTGGAGCGGGCTGGCGCGGATGTCGTCCGCCGGCGCTGCGAGCGCGACCCCGAGTTCGGTGGCACCCCACCGGAACCCGACGCGGAGAACCTGGCGGGACTCGCGGACGCCGTCGGGGAGCACGACGCAGACTTCGGTGTCGCCAACGACGGGGACGCCGACCGCGTCGCCGTCGTCACGCCCGAGCGCGGCGTCCTCGACGGCAACCGCTTCTTCGCGCTCGTCTACGACTACCTCCTCGAATCGGACACCGGGGCGGCCATCCGCACCGTCTCCACGACGTTCCTCGTCGACCGCATCGCGGAGGCCCACGGCTGCGACGTCGTCGAGACGCCGGTCGGCTTCAAGTGGGTCGCGGCGGCGATGGGCGAACACGACGCGCTGTTCGGCGGCGAGGAGTCCGGCGGCTACACGATGCGCGGCCACGTCCGCGAGAAGGACGGCGTGCTGATGGCGCTCGTCGCGAGCGCCGCCGCCAGCGAGCGTGACCTCGACGACCGCCTCGACGCCATCGCGGCCGAGCACGGCGAGATCCACCAGGACAAGCGCAGCGTCGACTGCCCCGACGACCGGAAGGCCGCGGTGCTCGCGGACCTGGAGAGCCGGCTGCCAGAGGAGGTGGCGGGTGTCGCCGTCGAGCGCGTCAACGACACGGACGGGTTCAAGATCCTGCTCGCGGACGGCACGTGGCTGCTCGTGCGACCTTCCGGCACGGAGCCGAAGATGCGTGTCTACGCGGAGGGCGACAGCGGCGACCGAGTCGACGAACTGCTCGACGCGGGCGTCGACCTCGTCGAACCGCTCGTCTGAGGCTCAGTCGCGGACGCCGCGGTAGCGGTCGCCTCTTCTCTCGCAGTCGAAGCCGAGCGCGTCGTAGAACGGTTTGACTGGCGGGTCGAAGTCCGCGGTGAGCGGCGTCCACCGGTCGGCCGCGGCCTCGACGAGCGCGGAACCGATACCGCTCGCGCGGCGCTTTCGGCGGACCGCGACGGCCTCGACGTGGGCGCCCTCGTCCCTGAGCATTGCCACGAGCGCGCCGACGATGCGGTTGTCGTCGTCCGCGACGAGGACGGTGCCGGCCTCGATGCGGTTCTCGGCCGTCGCCGCGGAGAGTTCGAGGTTCGCGCCGTCGAGCACCCGCATCACGCCGAGGTGGTCGCGGGTCGACGCATCTCGAACCTGCACGCTACCCGCCACGGATGAGTCGCAGCACCCGCACGTGGTCGGCCTCGACCGGCTGGTCCTCCGGGACGGGGCGGCCGTCGACCATCACGGAGACCTCGTGCGGACTCAACTCGACTGCTTCGAGGAGGTCGGCGTACGTCTCGTCGGTCACGTCGAACTCGTGGGTGTCCTCGCCGACCACCTCGACGGTCACCTGCATGCACCGGGGTAGCCGGCGGGCAACCTTCAGCCGTGCGGTCAGGACTCGTCGGTGCGCATCGTCGCCTCGGTGTCTCGGCGCCGGCGTCGGCGACGCCCCCAGCCGACGAGGGAGAGCGAGAGCCCCCCGAGACCGAGCAGGAGGACGACGAACTCAACGATACCGCCGAGGATGGGCACGCGGCCGAGCACGAACACCACGAGCACGCCGACCACGAGCGCGGCCCAGCGGTTGTCGTAGTCCCCCAACGAGAGCAGCGCCGCGCCCACCGCGTACTCGCCCCAGACGAACGACAGCAACAGCACCACGACGTACAGGAGCAACCAGAGGACCGCCAGCGGGATGCCGACGATCGTCACCAGCAGCAGGACGAACAGCAGCGGGCCGGCGAGCAGCGCGAGGAAGCCGACTCCGAGCGTGCGCAGCGTCGAGGAGATGGCGCGCTCCGCGATGGCCGCGGAGGTGCCGGGGAACACGGCGAGCAGCAGCGCGCCGACGACCAGCGTCAGCAGGATGCTGAACAGCGTCGCCAGCCAGCCGACGAAGGCCGGAATCCCCGGGAAGACGTCGAGGGCGAGGTCGGGGTCCTCTCGGAGTTCCCCGTCGACGGTCGCGCCGCCCGCGCGGGTGAGTTCGCCGTCGTAGACGAAGTCGCCCCCGACGACCGCGCCGTCGGCGAGCGTGATGCTGCCGGCGCCGACCTGCACTGACCCCTCGACAGTGCCGTCCAGCAGGAACGACCCGGCGGCGGCCTCCACGTCACCGCCGACGGTGCCGGACTGGGCGATGGTGAAGCTCCCGGCCGCGACCTCCACGTCCTCTTCGACGGTGCCCGCGATGCGCACCGACCCGGCCGCACCCTGGAGGTCGCCGGTGACGGTGCCGGTCTCGGCTATCTCGACGTTACCGGCGAACGCCTGGAGGTCGCCCTCCACGGTGCCGCGCACGACCACGGTGCCACCCGTCGCCTGCAGTCCGCCGGTGACCGTCTCGCCCTCCTCGACGACGATGGTGCCGCCCGCCCGCTCGTCGGCCGCCGCGACGCCCGCGAGCAGGGGCATCGAGAGCACGACGAGGACTGCGAGGGCGAGCGCTCTCCGGGGTCCAGTTGAGGACGTGTCCATGGCGAACCTATCAACAGTGATGCACATAAGCGTATCCGCAGCGTGGGGCCGCGTCCGCGTGCCTCGCGGGTCGCTTCGCTCACCGCTCGTTCGAACCGCGGCCTCCCGTTGGTCGACCGCGCGGCTTGCGGCTCCGTAGTCGCCGCTCGTTCAAACCGCGGCCTTACTTCGTTCGTCCGCGTGGCCGCCGCCCGTCTCGCGGAGTTTAAGTCCGGGTAGTGCCACGCAGACCACATGGCAGACGCCGCCGGCGGACGGCAGGAAATCTGGGTCGAGAAGTACCGGCCGGAGCGACTCGAGGACGTCGTCGGCCACCCCGACATCACGGAGCGCCTCCAGAGCTACGTCGACCGGGACGACCTCCCGCACCTGCTGTTCGCGGGCCCCGCCGGCACCGGGAAGACCGCATCCGCCGTCTCTATCGCCAAGGAGATATACGGCGACGACTGGCAGGAGAACTTCCTCGAGTTGAACGCCAGCGACCAGCGCGGCATCGACGTGGTCCGGGACCGCATCAAGAACTTCGCGCGGGCCTCCTTCGGCGGCTACGACTACCGCGTCATCTTCCTCGACGAGGCCGACGCGCTCACCGACGACGCCCAGTCCGCGCTCCGCCGCACGATGGAGCAGTTCTCGAACAACACGCGGTTCATCCTCTCCTGCAACTACTCCTCGAAGATCATCGACCCCATCCAGTCCCGCTGTGCCGTCTTCCGGTTCTCCCAGATCGACGACGACGCGGTCGCCGCCCACCTCCGGGACATCGCGGGCCGCGAGGACCTGGAGTACACGGAGGCCGGCATCGACGCGCTCGTCTACGCCGCCGACGGCGACATGCGCCGCGCCATCAACGCCCTGCAGGCGGCCTCCGCGACCGGCGACGCCGTCGACGAGGAGGTCGTCTACGCCATCACCGCGACCGCCCGCCCCGAGGAGATCGAGGGGATGGTGACCGAGGCGCTGGACGGCGACTTCACGGCCGCTCGCTCGACGCTCGACGACCTGCTGACGAACCGCGGCCTCGCGGGCGGCGACATCATCGACCAGATCCACCGCTCGGTCTGGTCGTTCGATGTCGAGGAGGAGGCCGCGGTCCGCCTGCTCGACCGCCTCGGCGAGGCCGACTTCCGCATCGCGGAGGGCGCCAACGAGCGCGTCCAGCTAGAGGCACTGCTGGCGTCGGTCGCGCTCCGAGCGCAGGACTGACAGACGGTCGCTCTGGCGCGACCCGTCGAACAGCAGGATTCTTCCCGGCGCGTCGGCACCGTGGAGGTATGGCAGACCTCAACGAATTCCAGCAGAAGACCATCGAGGCAGTCACGGAACTCGACGAGATACCGATGGCGGTGCTCTACCACGCGCCCACCGGGCCGGAGCTGTTCATCCAGAACGACCCCCGCGACCGGAGCGACTTCTCGCCGCACGTCAGCCTCATCGCCGGCTACGTCATGCAGATTGCCGACGGGATGGACACCGACACGAACGACATCCTGCGCTCCATCGACGACCAGCTCCGCGAGTGGGACCAGCAGGGAATCGGCGTGAACGCCGAACACCGCGACAGCACCGAGAGCGACGACGAGGACGCCTGACCGTCAGTTCAGCGCCCAGAACGCGTAGTTGAGGTAGGCGGCGAACGTGACCCAGGCGAGATAGGGCACGAGCAGCGCGCCCGCTGCGGGCCGCACCCGCCAGAACGCCGCGAGCGTCGCGACGATGAGCGCCCAGAGCGCGGCGATGACGGCGAGACCGCCGCCGATGTCCTGGCCCCCGAAGAAGACGAGCGTCCACGAGACGTTGAGCACGTACTGCGCGACGAACAGACCGAACGCGACCGCTCGCTGGCGGCCGCTGGCGTCACGCAACACGAGGTAGACGGCGACGCCGAGCAGCGCGAACAGCGTCGTCCAGACCGGTCCGAACACCCAGTTCGGCGGGGCGAGCGCGGGCCGCAAGAGCGTGTCGTACCACGTCCCCGAGCCGGTCGCGGTGACGAGCGCGGGCGCGGCGCCGACCACCTCGCAGATGACGATGGCGACGACGAGACCGGGGAGGTCGTCGCGTGAGAGGTCCATACGGGGACGACGACGGCCCGCCGTAAATTAGTTCACTGCCCCAGCGCCTCGGGCGGGCCGCCGGGGAGTTCGTCGCGGTCGTGGGGAGCGAAGAAGTCGGGGTCCGGCCCGACGGGCACGATGCGCTTGGGGTTCAACTGGGCGTGGCTCCGGTAGTAGTGGTTCTTCACGTGGTCCATGTGGAGAGTGTCCTCGACGCCCGTCGACTCGCGAGTCGCTTCGCTCCCCGTTCGTTTGTTCGGCGTCCCCTCACTCCGTTCGGCGGCGCCCAACTGGCAGAGTTCGCGGAGGTACGGCCAGAGGTTGTCGTAGTCCGCGATCTGCTTGTGGTTGCACTTGAAGTGCGTGTGGTAGACCTCGTCGAAACGGTACAGCGTGGTGAACATCGCCACGTCCGCGAGCGTGAGGCGGTCGCCGGCGAGGTAGCGCTGGTCGGCGAGCAGGTCGTCGTACTCGTCGAGCGCCGCGAACAGCTCCTCGACGGCCTTCGTGTAGGCGCGCTGGCCGCCCGCGAAGCCCGCGCGGTAGACGCCGTTGTTGATGGGGGTGTAGATATCCTCGATGCGAGAGTCGATCTCGTCCTGGTAGCCCTCCGGGTAGAGGTCGACGTCCCGGGTCGCGAGCTCGTCGAAGGCGCCGTCGAACATCCGCATGATCTCCTCGCTCTCGTTGTTCACGATGGTGTCCGCCTCGGTGTCGTAGAGGACTGGAACCGTCACCCGGCCCGTGTAGTTCTCGTCGGCCCGGGCGTACACCTCGCGAAGGTACTCCGAGTCGAACAGGTGGTCAGGAGTGGCGCCTGGTACGTCCGCGTCGAACTCCCAGCCCTGGTCGTAGCGCACGGGGTCGACGACGCTCACGGAGATGGCGTCCTCGAGGCCCTTCAGGGCCCGCACGAGCAGCGTGCGGTGGGCCCACGGGCAGGCGTAGGAGACGTAGAGGTGGTAGCGGCCGGACTCTGCGGGGTAGTCCTCGCCGACCCAGTCGCGGAAGCTGGTGGTGTCGCGCTCGAACTCACCCTCGTCGTCGTGGTCGATCTGTTCTTCCTCGGTTCGCCACTCGCCGTCGACCATGCGTCCCATGCGTCGAACAAGGAGTTCGCGCGGTTTATCGCTGCGGGAGGCGGACCCACTCGCCCCGTCGTGGCGGACGAGCACGCGGGCGGGAGCAGCCCCCGCTACACGTACGCCCGGACGTAGTTGTCGTACTGCCCGCCGGCGGCCTCCTTGATGCAGATGCCCGCGTACAGCACGTCGTCGACGACGACGGGGGCGCCGAAGGAGCCGTGGAAGACGCCCACCTCGAGGTCGAAGGTGACGGAGCCGTCGGTCACGTCGAGGGCGAACAGCGGTTCGCCGCCGACGTACAGCGTCTCCTCCGCGACGGTCATCCCCGTCATCTGGGTCCGCTCGCTGCCGGCGCGCCACAGTTCATCGCCCGCGTCGTCGTAGGCGACGATGTCCGAGGTGGTGAGCACGAACAGCCGCCCGTCCGCGTACGTCGGCCGGGTGTACACCCTCGCGCCCGTGTCCGCCGTCCACGCCGCCTCGCCGTCGAGGGAGAACGCGCGGACGGTGCCGCCGCGGGCGGCGAGGTGGACGCGGTCGTTCGCGACGACAGGCGCGACGGGGAGCGCGCTGTCGGCGTCCCGCGACCAGTTCACACTGCCGTCTTCGGGGTCGAGGGCGTACAGCGCGCCGGTCTTCGAGCCGTCGTCCGCGACGTGCGTGGCGGCGACGAACAGCGTGCCGTCGGCGTACGTGGGCGTCCCCGTGACGTAGCTCCGCGAGGCGTCGGGGACGTCGAATCGCCAGCCGGGGTCGCCGGTCTCGGCGTCGAGCGCACGCACGTAACCGGTCCCGGACTCCTTCGCGGCGACGTAGAGCGTCTCGCCGTCGTGGGCCACCGTCGACGTGACCGGGAGCCCCGTGGACCACCGTATCCCGCCGTCCTCGGGGTCTAGCGCCCGCACGTAGCCCGGGGCAGTGTTGTTCACGCCGCCGGACTCCTTGGAGACGACGTAGAGCGTGTCGTCTGCGTACGTCGGCGGGTACTGGTGGGGCATCGAGCCGAGGTCGGTCTTCCAGGCCTGGTCGCCGTTCGTGGCGTCGAACGCCCACATCGACTGCTCGCTGCCCACGTAGACGCGGCCGTCCGCGACGGCGGGTTCCCGGAGCGTGTAGATGCCCTCGACGTACGACCCCCACACCTGCGTCGGGTCCGCGTCGGGACCGGCGGCATTCGGGTTGTGGCCGCTGTGGCCGGGGTCGTATCCGTAGGTGGTCCAGGCGTCGTCGCCCGAGAGCGAGATTTCGGGGTCGTCCGTGCCCTCGCTGTCGGAAGACGGTCGCTCCGTCGTCCGCTGGGACCGCGAGGGTGCGGTACAGCCGGCGGTGGCAGCCGCCGTCGAACCGAGCGCAGCGAGGAGGGCGCGCCGCGAGAGACGGCGTCGTGTCATGGCCGGACGGTTAGGATGGACGTGGCGTAAGGCTGTCGCTCACCGCTCACGTGGCCCGAGATGCCGCGTTAACGGTGCTAGCAGGCGTCTCGCGCTCCCGGAACTGTTTTACTCGTCGGTCGGCCACCTACTGGCAATGAGCGAGCTTGAGTCGGAGTACCGCCTCGACTACTTCGAGGAGGAGGACTTCGAGCGGAAGGAGTGCACGGAGTGTGGCGTGTACTTCTGGACCCGCGACCACGACCGAGAGACCTGCGGCGAACCGCCCTGCGAGGACTACCAGTTCATCGACGACCCCGGCTTCGACGAGTCGTACTCGCTGACGGAGATGCGCGAGCACATCCTCTCGTACTTCGAGTCGGAGGGCCACGAGCGAATCGACCCGTACCCCGTGGCGGCCAACCGGTGGCGCGACGACGTGCTGCTCACGCAGGCGTCCATCTACGACTTCCAGCCCCACGTCACCTCGGGGGCGTCGCCGCCACCCGCGAACCCGCTGGTCGTCTCCCAGCCCTGCATCCGGATGCAGGACATCGACAACGTCGGGAAGACGGGGCGGCACACGATGGCCTTCGAGATGCTCGGCCACCACGCGTTCAACGCCGACCCGGACACCGACTACGCCTACGAGGGCGAGGTGTACTGGAAGGACCAGACCGTCGAGTACTGCGAGGGACTCCTCGAATCGGTCGGCGTCCCCCTCGAGGACGTGACGTTCATCGAGGACCCGTGGGTCGGCGGCGGCAACGCCGGGCCCGCCTTCGAGGTCATCTACCGCGGCCTGGAGCTGGCGACGCTCGTCTTCATGTCCCTCGAACAGGACCCCGATGGGGAGTACAAGATGAAGGACGGGAACCGCTACTCGCGGATGGACCGCCGGGTCGTCGACACCGGCTACGGCGTCGAGCGCTGGACGTGGATGAGTCAGGGGACGCCGACCGTCTACGAGGCGGTCTACCCCGAGATGATCGAGTTCCTCAAGGAGCAGGCCGGGCTCGACTACTCCGAGGAGGAGGAGCAGCTCGTCCACCGCGCGGCGAAGCTCTCGGGGAACCTCGACATCGACGAGGTCGAGGACGTGCAGGCGGCCCGCGACAACATCGCCGACAAACTCGGCGTGGAGACGGCCCGCCTCAGCGAACTCGTCGAACCGCTCGAGGAGATCTACGCCATCGCGGACCACTCCCGAGTGCTCGCGTACATGTTCGGCGATGGCATCGTCCCCTCGAACGTCGGTACGGGCTACCTCGCGCGGATGGTGCTGCGGCGCACCAAGCGCCTCGTCGACAGCGTCGGCGCGGACGTCCCGCTCGACGAACTCGTCGACATGGCGGCCGAGCGACTCGGCTACCAGAACCGCGACACCATCCGGAGCGTCGTGCGCAGCGAACTCGAGAAGTACGCCGAGACGCTCGACCGGGGTGGCCGGAAGGTGCGCCAGCTGGCCGAGGAGTACGCCGAGCGCGGCGAAGCCGTCCCGACGTCGGAGCTGATCGAGCTGTACGACTCCCACGGCATCCAGCCCGACATGGTCGCGGACATCGCCGAGGACGTCGGCGCCGAGGTGGAGACGCCGGACAACTTCTACTCGCTGGTCGCCGAGCGCCACGACACCGACGGCGCCGTCGCGGGCGACGACGCGGGCGACGACCGCCTCGCCGACCTCCCGGAGACGGAGGCGCTCTACCACGACGACGCCTACCGCTCGGAGTTCGAGGCGGTCGTCCTCGACGTGTTCGAGCGAGAGGTCGACGGCGAGACCACCTACGACGTCGTGCTCGACCAGACGATGTTCTACCCGGAGGGCGGCGGCCAGCCGGCCGACCACGGCTGGCTGTCGACGGACGACATCACGGCCGACGTGGTGGACGTCCAGAAGCAGGGCGACGTCGTCCTCCATCGGACGGAGAAGAATCCGGGGAAGGGCGGGTTCGTGCGCGGCCAGATCGACATGGAGCGCCGCGAGCGCCTGATGACCCACCACACCGCGACCCACGTCGTCGGCTACGCGGCCCGGCAGGTGCTCGGCGAGCACATCCGGCAGGCCGGCGCCCAGAAGGGGACGGACAGCTCCCGCCTCGACGTCCAGCACTTCGAGCGCCTCGACCGGGAGACGGTGAAGGAGATCGAGCGCGTCGCCAACGATGTCGTCCGCGAGAACACGTCCGTCCAGCGCGAGTGGCCCCACCGCCACGAGGCCGAAGAGAAGTACGGCTTCGACCTCTACCAGGGCGGCGTGCCGACGGGGGAGAACATCCGCCTCGTCCACGTCGGTGAGGACGTCCAGGCCTGCGGTGGCACGCACGTGGCCCGCACCGGCGAAATCGGGACCATCAAGATTCTGAACGCCGAGCGCGTCCAGGACGGCGTCGAGCGCCTGACGTTCGCCGCGGGCGCGGCTGCCATCGAGCACGTCCAGTCGACGGAGGACGACCTGCTCGCGGCCGCCGAGACGTTCGACGTCTCCCCCAACGAGGTGCCCGAGACTGCCGAGCGGTTCTTCACGGAGTGGAAGGACCGCGCGAAGACCATCGAGGACCTGAAAGAGCAGCTCGCGGCGGCCCGCGCCTCTGGCGGCGCCGACGGCGAGGAGGTCGACGTCGCGGGGACGACGGCGGTCGTCCAGCGCATCGACTCGGACATGGGCGAACTGCGCGCGACGGCGAACGCGCTCGTCCAGTACGGCAAGATAGCGGTCGTCGGCTCCGGCGCGGACGGCGCGCAGTTCGTCGTCGCGGTGCCGGACGGCGTGCCCGTGAACGCGGGCGACGTCGTCGGCGAACTCGCCGGGATGGTCGGCGGTGGCGGTGGCGGCCCCGCGGACTTCGCGCAGGGCGGCGGCCCCGACGGCTCGAAACTCGAGGCGGCGCTGGACGCGGCGCCCGACGTGCTGCGCGAAGTCGCGAGCGCCTGACCGCGGCAAGAACAGACTGTTCTACTGCGTCTCGAGTTCCCGTAGTCGGTCGGCGAGGGCCTCCAGGCGCGCGTCCGAGCGGTAGCGAATCGTCTCGCTGCGGGCGTCGTGCTCCACGAGACCGGCGTCCGCCAGCATAGGGAGGTGGCGGTGGCAGAGTCCGAGTTCGACCGCGTCGGGGTCGAGTCGCTCGTCACGCTTCCGCCGGGCTTCCGCGACGACGTGGTCCGTCGCCGCGTCGAAGGAGCACGCCCCGTCCGACTGCTCGCGCAGGAACGCGAGGAGATATCGGCGGTGGGCGTTCGTGAGTACTGCCAGCAGCGTCTCCACCGACGGCTGGCTGTCCGCCGGGGCGGACGCGGCGTCGGGCCCGGAGTCCCCCGGACGACCACCAGCGTACGTCATTATCTTTCGTGTGGTATAGGCGGGGGGTACTCATAGAACTTTCGGCAGAAGTGGCACGCTAGCGTCGAGCGCACGTCTTCGCCGACCACGGGACGGCCAGTCTCGCTCCCTACTCCGTCGGGTCGCCGACGCCGCCGAGTCCGAGTACCCGCTCGGCGGCCGCCGCGACCTCGGCGGTCTGCTCCTCGGGCGCGTAGACGCCGAACCGCCACTGCACGCGCTGGGACTCCTGCATCCCACGGACGAGCGGCGACTGCTCGTGGAGCGGGCGGACGTCGCCGCCGACAGCGACCCGCACGGAGGACTCCGGCATCGACGGCGATCCGGGGTTGTCGACGACGACGGACCGCTCGGGGACGTCGGCGGCGTCGGCGATGTCCCGTTCGAACTCGCGGACGTCGTGGTAGTCCGCCGCGACCACGTCGTCTGGAACGTCGGCGCGCTCGGTCCACACCGCGCGCTTGAACAGGTCGCGGTCGTGGATGCGGCGCGCGGCGTCCGCGGTTGCGTCGCGGTCGCGGAGCGCGCCCAGCAACTCGGCGTCGGTCATCCGCGCGAACGTCGCCGGGTCGAGGTCGGTTCCGTCGAGCAAGCGCTCGCTGGCGCGCTCCAGCATCGTGCCCGCGATGCGGGAGACGTGGTGGCGGTAGACGGTGGCGTTCATCAGCGCGCGGCCGACGAGCACGCTCTCGGCGGTGGCGACGTTCCCCTCCGCGAGCACGAGGTCGCCGTCGCGGAACGTGAGCGCGCGCAGCAGGCGCCCGTGGTCGATGGTGCCGTAGGGGACGCCGGTGTGGTGGGCGTCCCGCACGAGGTAGTCCATCCGGTCGACGTCGAGTTCGCCCGCGACGAGCTGGCCGAGTTTGCCGTCGCCGCGCACCGTGGCGGCGACGCGGTCCGGGTCGAGGCCGTGGTCGCGCAGCGTCTCGCCGACCCGGCCCCCGGTGAGCAACTCCCCGACCTCGTCGTGGTGGCGACCGAGGCGGCGCTGGATGATGCCCTCCGTCTGGTGGCCGTACGGCCCGTGCCCGACGTCGTGGAGGAGCGCGGCGGCGCGCACCGTGTCGGCGCGGGCGCCGGTGACGTCGAGGTGGTCGAGCGCGCGGTCGGCGAGGTGGTAGACGCCCAGGGAGTGCTCGAAGCGCGTGTGGTTCGCCGACGGGTAGACCAGCCGGATCGTGCTCAGCTGTTTGATGTGCCGGAGCCGCTGGACGGCGGGCGCGTCCAGCAGCGCTTCGGCGACGCCCGCGACCTCGATGTAGTCGTGGACGCTGTCCTTGATGGCGCGCATTCGTTCGGACGTGACGGCGTTCCGTCAAAGGTGATTCGGAGCGCACCGCGACCAGCGGTTGGGCCCGTACGCCCCGGTTACGCGCCGGTAAGGGCGGATTACCGGGTTCTCACCCCCACCCCAGCGACCCGGAACCCACCGCCCGCCGGCGAAACGACCTTTAAGCTGCAGCTACTACTCGTGTCTGAATGACCCGGCCCCGCGTCGCGTTGCTGAACGCCGCCCACGACTCCACGCACACCACCCGGAACTTCCGCCGGGAGCTCGACGCCGAACTCGTCGAGTTCCACGCCGTCTCGGAGGAGCTCCCCGAGGACACGGACTACGACGGCGTCGTGGTGTCGGGCTCCCGCGCCTCGGTCTACTACGACGAGGCGTGGATCGACCCGCTCGTCGACTACGTGGCTGACGTCCACGACGCCGGCGTCCCCCTGCTGGGCGTCTGCTTCGGCCACCAGGTCATCGCCGCCGCGCTGGGTGGCGACGTGGCGACGATGGGCGAGTACGAGATCGGCTACCGCGAGGTCGAGGTGACCACGGACGACCCGCTGTTCGACGGCGTCGGCGACTCGTTCACCGTCTTCACGACTCACTCTGACACGGTCGCAGAACTCCCGCCCGGCGCGCAGCTGCTCGCGGAGAACGACTACGGCGTCCACGCGTTCCGCGTCGGCGACTCGGTCGGCGTCCAGTTCCACCCGGAGTACGACACCGAGACCGCAGAGAGGGTGACCCGGCGGAAGAGCGAGTTGAGCGACGAGCGCATCGACGAGGTGCTCACGGGCATCGACGAGGAGAACTACGCAGCGTCCTGCGAGGCCAAACAGCTGTTCGAGAACTTCACGCGCGACGTCACCGGCCCGCAGGCGGCCGACTGACCCGGGCGCCGCCGATTCTCGGAGCGTTCGAGAACGACTAGCAGGCTTTTTGCCCGCCGCTCGCCGACTAGCCCACATGCTCGACTACGTGGGTCTGGAGGCAGACCTGACCGCCGAAGAGCGGCTCATCCGCGACACCGCCCGCGAGTTCGTGGCGGAGAACGTTCAGCCGGACGTCGGCGAACATTTCGTCGAGGGGACGTTCCCGACCGAACTCATCCCCGAGATGGGCGAACTCGGCTTCTACGCGCCGAACCTCGACGGCTACGGGCTGCCCGGCGTCGGCGAGAAGGCCTACGGCCTCCTGATGCAGGAACTGGAAGCCTGCGACTCGGGGCTGCGCTCGATGGCGAGCGTGCAGGGCGCCCTCGTCATGTACCCCATCCACGCCTTCGGCAGCGAGGAGCAGAAGGAGCGCTGGCTGCCGGCCCTCGGCGCCGGCGAAGCCGTCGGCTGCTTCGGCCTCACCGAACCCGAACACGGCTCGAACCCCTCCGCGATGGAGACCCGCGCCGAACGTGCCGGTGGGCACGCAGGCGACGAGTACGTCCTGAACGGCTCGAAGACGTGGATTACGAACTCCCCCATCTCGGACGTCGCGGTGGTCTGGGCGAAGGACGCCTCCGAGGACGGCACCGTCCGGGGCTTCCTCGTGGAGACCGACCGCGACGGCGTCACGACGAACAAGATCGACGACAAGCTCAGCCTCCGGGCCTCCATCACGGGCGAGATCAGCCTCCAGAACGTTCGCGTCCCCCAGGAGAACCGTCTGCCGGGCGTCGAGGGGATGAAGGGACCGCTGTCCTGTCTCACGCAGGCCCGCTACGGTATCGCCTGGGGCGCCGTCGGCGCCGCCCGTGACTGCTTCGAGACTGCGCGCCAGTACGCCACCGACCGCGAGCAGTTCGGCAAGCCCATCGGCGGCTTCCAGATGCAACAGCAGAAGCTCGCCGAGATGGCGACCCAGATTACGACGAGCCAGCTGCTCGCCCACCGCCTCGCGGACCTCAAGGAGCGCGGCGACCTCCGCCCGCAGCACGTCTCGATGGCCAAGCGCAACAACGTCCGGATGGCCCGCGACCAGGCCCGCGTCGCCCGCGAGATGCTCGGCGGCAACGGCATCACCACGGACTACCCGCCGATGCGCCACATGGCGAACATGGAGACCGTCTACACGTACGAGGGCACCCACGACATCCACACCCTCATCCTCGGCGAGGACCTCACCGGCATCCCGGCCTACGAGTAGCGCTTTTTCCAGCACTCGTGGACGCTCGTCGCGGAGTTCCCCGCACGCTAAAGGGAGAACAGGCCGGGACGGTGAAACCGCATCAGGCAAAGCACTTACCGCCGGACCGGAACCGTTGGGTGTGACTTCTCGCAGGAACGTCCTCCGGGCCGGTGGTGCTACGCTGCTCGCGGCCGTCGCTGGCTGCACGAGTGGCGACGGTTCGGGCGACGAGTCGACGACTGAACGGACCGGGGCGGACAGCTCCACGACGGACAACACCAGCGGAGGCACCACCACGACCGACGAACGCAAGCCGTACATCGAGGCCAGGCGAGTCGACCCGACCGAACTCCCCGACGGCGCCAGAGTCGCCGTCGCTTCGCCGGAACTCCACCAGCTAGTCGTCGAGGCCACCGAGACGGACGGACCCGTCGACCTGGTCACGGAGGGTCCGGCCGATTCGGAGACGACGCTCGCACTCGGCCAGTTCGACTACGTCAGGTTCCAGATATCGAGGTACGAGGCGACCGCGTCGTTCGCCAGCTTCGCGGGGGAGGCGAGCTACCAGTACAGCCTCGAGGAGGTGAGCGACGGCGACGGCGACGTCCTCGACTACGCGAGCCTCACCGACAGCGAGCGCGCCATCGCCGACGAGATGCTCGAGAGCGGGTCCTACAGCGTCGGCCACCACGAGGAGCTCCCGGCCGCCGCCGAGACGTTCGAGGCCGGGAGCTACCTCCGGGCAGACGGGACGACGTACCGCATCCAACAGACCGTCAGCGACCACTCGGCCCACCACATGCTGGACCTCGAGGAGGGGAGCCCCGGCTCCGAGGACCAGGTCGTCAGCGTCTACGACCGCGCGCCGTCCGCCCAGGTCGCCGAGGCGCTCACGACGGCCGCCGAGTCCGGGTCGGCGACGCTCGACGGCATCGGCCCCGTGAGCGAGTACATCCAGACCGCGAGGTACATCCTCGCCGTGGACACCGTGTTCACGCTGAGTATCTTCGAGCCCACGTAGGCGACAGTCAGTCCCGCGCTGGCGGGTCGTCGCGGACGACCTTCCCGAGCCAGTCCCGGCGATCGGCGCCGAAGCGGTAGAGCCGCTCGCGGAGCCAGTCGTAGCCGGGAATCAGGCAGAGGACGGCGAAGACGGGGCCGAGGGCCGGGAAGTCGTAGACGAGCGCGCGTTCGACGGCCTCGCCGCAGGAGTACGCCGCGTCGTCCGTGAGGAAGTGGGTGCAGGTCTCCCAGTCATTGGGGAGGCGGGCCAACTGGTCGGGCGTGAGCTCCTGGAAGCCCACGGTCTCGACGTCGCCGTGGCGGGCAGCCCAGTTCGCACACCAGGTGCAGAAGCCGCAGTCGTCGTCGAAGACGACCCGGGGCGGGTGGTCGGGCATCGTCAGTCGAAGCGGCCGGTGACGGTCCCGCACTCCTCGCAGACCGCACGGATCTCCGAGCGGTCGTCGGCGAGTTCCAGTTCGTGGGTCGTCTCGCCCCCGCACTCCTCGCACTCCCGGAGGATCTCGGTGTCGCCGGCGTCCTGCGGGGCGCCGATGGCGAGCGCGCGGACGCGCTCCTCGCCGCGGTTGACGCCGCGCTGGAACTCGCCCGGGGCGAAGCGTACGACTTCGCCGGCCGTCACCTCGACGTCGTCGTCGAGCGTACGGAACGTGACCGTGCCGTCGAGGACGTAGAATATCTCCTCCTGGTTCTCGTGGGCGTGGAAGCCGTACGCGAAGCTGTCGCCGGGCGCCAGTTCGTAGAAGTTGAGCGCCGCGTCGGCGACGCCGAGCGCGTCGGTCAGCGGGAGGCTCCGGTCGGCGGGCCCCATCCGGGAGTCGAGGTCGTCGAGGCGTACTTTCCGCATGGGGCAACGAAGCCGGGGCTGGCGCATAAGCCTACTCGTCGCGAGCGCCGACCACCCACCCGTAGGGTTGATACCGCGGGACGACGGAGGCGTAGTATGGCTATCGACCCGCAGTTCACGGAGAACCGGGAGCAGGTGGACACCCACAAAGGGCACGACGTCTGGGGCCCCGTCGAGGAACCCGAGAAACTCGGCATCCACGGCACCCACGTCGCCGTCGACTTCGACATCTGTCTCGCCGACGGCGCTTGCCTGGAGGACTGCCCCGTCGACGTCTTCGAGTGGGTCGACTCCCCCGACCACCCGGAGAGCGAACTCAAGGCCGACCCCGCCAACGAGAGCCAGTGCATCGACTGCATGCTCTGCGTCGACGTCTGCCCCGTCGACGCCATCGACGTCGACGCCGGCCGAACGTAGCGACTGGTCGCGAGCGGACGCGAGAAGAACTGATTCGTGCTGTACGTGCGGTTACGACCGCTCTATCTCGAGTTGCTCCCGGAGTCGCTGGAGGGTCTCACTGTCCGACAGCTCGTCGAGCCGGTCCTGGAAGTGGTCCTCGCAGACACCGACTTTCACGCCGTCCTTGTCGACAGTGACGTCCGCACTCCCGTCGCAGTAGTGACACTGCATACAGCGTCGTTGGGGCTCGGGCTACATGACCCTCACGGCAGCGGAACTCACGGGAGGCGGCGCCGCACTGCCCGGTACGCCTCGCGGTCGAGGCCGGCCGTGCCGAGCGTGCGCTCGTGGGCGTCGCTGCCGCCGGTGGCGAGCAGGTCGTGTTCCTCGATGGCGTCGCGGACGAGCGCGGCGCCGTCGTCCGCGGGGTCGCCCCCGACCGGCCGGTCGTAGGGGTAGTGGAGTTCGACCGCGTCGAGGACGCCACAGCGCGCGAGCGCGGCCTCCGGGTCCGGGTAGCGCAGGGGGTGTGCGAGGCCGACGAGGCCGCAGGCCTCGGAGAGCAGGTCGACGCCCGTCTCGAAGTCGGGGACGTCGCGGGCGACGAAGCAGGGGCCGTCGTCGCCGATGAGGTCGTCGAAGACGGAGCCAATCTCGTCGTACTCCGTGTCGGGGTGGGCGACGACGCTGCGGGCGACGTGCGGGCGGCCGAGTCCCTCCCGGGGTTCGACGTCGAGGGTGACGCCGAGTTCGGCCTCGACGTTCTCGATGATGCGGCGGCCGCGCTCGACGCGGTCGCGCTGGATGCGTTCGGTCTCGGCGGCGAGCGCGTCGGTCGCGGTGACGCCGTAGCCCAGCAGGTCGAGGCGCTGGTCGCCGGCGTCCACGCGGAGCTCGATGCCGTTGACGAGTTCGACGCCGTCGCGCTCGGTAACGGGGTCGTCGAGGTCGGGGTGGAGGCGGTCGTGGTCGGTGATGGCGACTGCCTCGACGCCGGCCTCGCGGGCGGCGGCTGGTACCTCCGCGAGCGCCAGCGTGCCGTCCGAGTTGTCGGTGTGGACGTGGAGGTCCGCGTAGACCATACCGGGTTGGCGGCGCGGCGACACCTAAACCGCCCGGTCCGGCCCGGAACTAAGGCCCCTAGAACATTCATTATTGTTCATCCAGAATCTACTTGTGTGGCGTCACCCACAGCACGGATGATGACGCTCAGAGACACCACCGACCTGCTCGCCTCCCAGTCGTACCCGCTGACTGCCAGCGAACTCGTCGCGGCCTGCGGCGACCACGAACTCGACGAGGCCGACGGCGGCGAGACGCTACGCGACGTCATCGAGCGAAGCGGCGACCGGGAGTTCGACAGCGCCCTCGACGCGACGTTCGCCGTCTACGGCGCCGTCGGCCAGGACGCCGTCGGGCGCGTCGGCTACAGCGACCGCGACCCCACGCCGATGGGCGTCGACGGCCCCGACCAGGTCTCGTTCTGACCAGCCAGGGTGTGAACGTCCGTTACATTCATGGTTACCAGCTACAAACGTGTGGGTAAGTACCATGTCAATGGGTGCCTATGATGATGACGAGCACGAACGCCGCGAGGCGAAGAACAACAACGTCGAAGTCGCCGACGACGACACCCGGACGACCTACGAGGGCTCCGTCGAGTTCGACTCCGGCGACTCCGCGGACGAACTCCTCGACAAGTTCCAGCAGATGAAGAACTAGTCCGGCTGTTTTAGCGCGTACTGCGACGCGGTAGTGACGACAACCACCGCCACTACGTGACCCGCGACGGCGACGACCAGCAGGTCGTGTCCCCAGACGAACGGTACCAGCACCGCCTGAAGCAGGCCGAACTGCCGCGTTCGGCGGTCGACCGTCGCCAGCGACGCGGCCGCCGCCTCGTCGATGTCGCCGACGACCGACCGCCAGAGCGCGACGATGGCCGCCCACCACCCCGTGCCGATGCGGTAACAGACGTCCCAGAGCACGAGCAGCGCGAGCGCCGCGGGCAACACCGGCGGTCGCTCGCCGAGCAGCGCCACGAACAGCGTCGCGCCGTCCCGCGGGTCCCAGACGAACAGGTAGGTGAGGAGCGCGACGTAGGAGACGACGCCGAGCACCACCTCGATGCTCGAGGAGAACAGCAGACGGCGATACTGCTCGGGGACGCCTGGCTCGCGGGCGCGGGCCCCGATGTCGAGCATGAACGCGCTCCCCGCGGCCGCCACGACCACCGCGGCCGTCCCCGGCAACACTGCACCGGGGAGGTCGTAGACGGCCGCGAGCGCGAGGACGCCCACCTCGAAGACGAGGAACTGCAGGAGGACGGCCGTCCGGTCCGAGACGTCGACGCCCGGAACCGCGCCGACGATGCTCTCGTACACCCACGCCTCGCCGTACACCGTAGCGCCCGTGGACGCGGTCGCTGCCGGCCCGGCGTCCGCCTCAGTCATCGACAGGTACCCCGTAGCCGTCGAGCGCTGCGCGCGCGGCCTCGTCGAACGGCGTCAACTCCACGTCGACGACGTCCCGGATGCTGTCGTCGGAGACGACGACAGGGTTCTTCAGACCGTGGATGAGCGGGTGGGCGACGCTCCGGGGCACGTCCGTGACGAGGTCGACCCAGTACGTCGAGAGCGTCGGGGAGAGCACGGGGACCGGGACGACGAAGAGGCGTCTGCCCGCTAGCTTCGCCGTGCGCTCCAGCATCACCTGGTAGGAGAGTACCTCGGGGCCGCCGACCTCGTACGTCTCGCCGGCGCTCTCGGGCGCGTCGAGGACGCCGACCAGGTAGGCGACCACGTCCCGCACTGCTATCGGCTGACAGGGCGTTCGCACCCACTTCGGCGCCACCATCACGGGGAGGCGGTCGATGAGCTGGATCACCAGGTCGAAGCTCGCGCTGCCGGCGCCGACGATGACCGCGGCGCGCAGCGTCGTCAGGTCGAACGCCGCGTCGGCGAGGACGGCCTCGACTTCGCGGCGCGAGCGGAGGTGCGGGGAGAGGTCGTCCCGATCCTCGCCGAGACCGCCGAGGTAGACGACACGGTCGACTCCGGTGCCGTCCGCGGCGTCGACGAAGTTCCGGGCGGCGCGGCGGTCCCGTTCGGCGAAGTCCCCGCCGGTGCCCATCGAGTGGACGAGGTAGTAGGCGGCGTCGACTCCCTCGAAAGCGCCGGCCAGCGACGCCGAATCCAGCAGGTCACCCCGGACGACCTCCACGCCCTCGGGCGGGTCGTACCGCGAGGGGTCGCGGACGAGCGCCCGGACGTCGTGGCCGGCCGCGACGAGTTCCGGGACGAGACGGCCGCCGACGAAGCCCGTCGCGCCCGTGACGAGTACGTGCACGCTCGTCGCATCGGGCGACGCGGGGTTAAGTCTCGGGCCTCGCGTCGGGACGCTCGGCGAGTGTGTGCTATATAGAGGTACTGCTGGACGGGTACCGTTCTGAACCCCAAGGTACGGTCAGTAGCCGTCAGAGCCGACCGTACCCCTATTATAAACGAGTTTAGTAGTTCACCACCCCTCTCCAGGCGATGACGCCTGACTCAGAGCGTCTGTCCGACCTGGTATCACGGCGGAAATTCATCGCGACGGTGGGGGCCTCGGGGGTTGCGGCAGTCGCGGGCTGTTCGAGCGGCGGTGGCGACGACACCACCGAAGAGTCCGGCGACGCGGACACACAGACCACCGACTCCGGGAGCGACCAGGAGACGACGGCGGGCGAGCAGTCGAACCAGATGGACACCAGCGTCCTGACGGCCGACGGCTCCTCGACGGTGTTCCCCATCACGAACACCGGCGGGAGCTACTGGAACTCCAATCCGGAGGCCGGCGACGGCGACTACTGGCCGACCGAGTGGGCCGAGGAGTACGGCACCGACATGCGCCTCGCGGACTACTTCGCGAGCCAGTACGGCTACGAGCCGACCGGCGAGCGCTCGAACCCGCCGTTCCGCGCGAGCATCGCGCTCAGCCACTCCGGGACGGGCGTCGAGGGCGTCATGGAGGGCCGCGTCGACATCGGCGACTCCAGTGCGCCAGCCGAGGCCGAACTCGCCGGCAGCGACGTCTCCCAGGCGACCCTCGACAAGTTCACCGACCACGTCGTCGGCGTCGACGGCCAGCCCATCGTCGTCAGCCGTGAAATCACCGACGCCGGCGTCGAGAGCATCACCATCGAGGAACTGCGCGCCATCTACCGCCAGGAGATCACGAACTGGTCGGAAGTCGGCGGACCCGACCGTGACATCCTCGCGCTCGGCCGCGCCGAGGGGTCGGGCACCGATACCGCGTTCCGCAACAACGTCTTCGGCGACCCGAACGCGCCCATCAGCCCCGAGCAGCGCTTCGGCCAGAACCAGCAGCTCCAGCAGGCCATCGGGCAGGCCGACAACGCCATCGCGTACATCGCGCTGGCGTTCGTCGAGGCCGACGGCGCCACGCCGCCCATCGGCCTCGAAATCGACGGCACCCGCTACGAGTACGGGAAGAACCTCGGCGCACAGGACTACCCGCTCTCCCGGGACCTCCACGCGTACACGTGGGAGGGCACCTCCCGGAAGGAGGCCGCCTTCACCAACTTCCTGCTGAGCGACTTCGGCCAGGAGGTGTTCGTCTCCGGGAACAACTACTTCCAGCTCCCGGCCGACCGCCTCGCGACCCAGCGCGAGAAGGTCGCCGCGTCGAACTACGAGTGAGTTCGACCGGGCCACGGACTGACGCGACACTTTCGGCCACCACAAATCGACCATGATTCGACAACTACGGCGGCGAGTGGAGGGACTCCCGGGGCGTCTCCGCGGACGCGTCGCGGACTCCGGCGAGCGGCTGACCCAGGGGGCCAGCGACTACCGGTCGCGGACTGCCGACGGCGCCATCGCGATGCACGCCCTCGTCACGGTCTGCGTCGTCGCGACGTTCGCGCTGTTCCTGGACGGATCGCAGTGGACTGTCGTCCCCGTCCTGGGATTCCTCGCGACGCTGACCGTCGGCTGGCTCCGCCACCAGGCGGAGGCCGCGAAGGCGCTGACGTTCCTCACGACCGTCGCGACCGTTTCGATACTCACACTGATCGTCGCCTTCCTCCTGTTCCGCTCGGAGCCCATCGTGCGCCACATGGGCCTCGACCTGCTGACGCGCACCGAAGCGCCGCTGTGGACGTCGAACGAGGGCGGCGTCTACTCGCTCGCACCGATGATGGTCGGCACCGCGCTGACGACGGTCATCGCCACCGCAATCGCCGCACCGCTGGGCGTCGCGGGCGCCGTCTACGTCAGCGAAATCGCCTCCGACCGCGTCCGCGAGGTCGTCAAGCCCGGCATCGAGTTGATGGCCGGCATCCCCTCGATCACGTACGGGTTCATCGGACTCACCATCATCAACCAGTACTTCTACGCCGAGTTCCGGACGCCGACCATCGGGATGTACTTCTCGGCCGGCGTGGTCATCGGGCTGATGGCGCTGCCGACGGTCGTCACCGTCGCCGAGGACGCGCTGTCCACGGTGCCCGAGTCCATCAAGAGCGGGTCGCTCGCGATGGGGTCGACGCAGTGGCAGACGACCAAGAGCGTCACCCTCCCCGCGGGCCTCTCGGGGGTCTCCGCGGGCGTCCTGCTCGGCGTCGGCCGCGCGATGGGCGAGACGATGGCGGCGACGGTGATGCTCTCGCACACCAAGGGGTTCCCGTCGCCCGTCTTCGACGTGTTCAGCAACTACGGGGAGACGCTCACGACCGTCATCGCGTTCGAGGGTGGCAACGCCAGCGGCATCCACATGAGCGCGCTGTTCGCGGGCGGCGTCGTGCTGTTCGGGATGGTGATGGTGTTGAGCGTCGCCTCCCAGTACGTCGAGTGGCGGATGCACCGCAAGCTCGGGGGTGACCAGCAGTGAGCAACGTCCGACGCTCCGAACTGTCCACCGCCACGTCGGCCACCGGCGAACTGGTCGCCACGGCGGTGCTCGGCGCCGCGTTCCTCGCGTTCGTCGCGTCGTGGCTGCTCATCTTCCAGTGGGTCGACGAGACGGCGGTCTACGTCGGCATTCGCGTCCTGGACCTGCTGGGCGGCGTGCTCGTCGTCCTCGGCGTCGGCGTCGCGGGCGTCGGCGTCGGGTCGCGGCTCGGCTACGTCGACACGACGCCGTCGGCGACGGCCGGCGCGACGGTCGGCGTCGTCTTCGGACTGCTGTGGGCCGTCCTCGGCGGCGTCCTCGGCACGCTCGTGCTCGGGAACGCCGTGCTCGCGTGGCTCCCGGTGGCGGTCGTGTTCGGTGGTCTCGGGCTGCTCGCGTCGGTGTTGCCACGCGAGGACGTCGGCTCCACCGTCCCCGTCGCGGTCGTCCTGGGGCTGCTCGGCGCGGCCATCGGAGTGGGCGGCCTCGACGCCGGCTGGACGTGGGCGCCCGCGTGGTCCTCCGCGGTGTTCCCCGGCAGCGAACTCGTCCCCCTGCTCGTCGTCTTCGGGTCGCTGCTCGGGGCGTGGAGCGCGGCGAAAGCCAGGGCGGGCTTCGGCGCGACGGGGCGTCAGGCGGGCGCGTTCTACCTCGTCCGCACGATGGTGTTCGGGATGCTCGGCGTGCTCGCGCTGCTCGTCGGGTTCATCGTCGTGAACGGCGTCGACACGATGCTCACCGGCGCCGGCCTCGGCGGCCATCTCGCGGTCCCCGTGGTCGGCGTGACGCTCCCCTGGGTCGAGTTCCCGTTCCTCCTGAACGACACGGGCGGGCTGTTCGTCGAGATTCCGGGCGTCCTCCCCGCGGTGGTGGGGACGCTCTGGCTGGTGTTCGGCGCGGTCCTCTTCGCCGTCCCGCTCGGCGTCGGCACGGCCGTCTTCCTCACGGAGTACGCCGAACGCGAGCGGGTCACGCAGATCGTCGAGGTGGCGACCAACGGCCTCTGGAGCACCCCGAGCATCGTCTTCGGGCTGTTCGGTCTGGCGTTCCTCGTGCCCCGTATCAGCGGCGGGAACTCCATCTTCGTCGGCCAGCTCGTCCTCGGATTCATGCTGCTCCCGCTGGTGCTCATCACGAGCCGGGAGGCCATCCTCGCGGTCCCGGACGACCACCGCGGCGCCAGCGCCGCGCTCGGCGTCACGAAGTGGGAGACCATCCGCAGCGTCGTTGTCCCGGCCGCGATGCCGGGCACCATCACGGGCGTCATCCTCGGCGTCGGCCGCATCGCCGGCGAGACGGCGCCGCTGCTGCTCGTCTTCGGCGGCGCCCCGTACCCGAACAGCACGCCCGACGTCATCGGCGCCTTCGAGTTCAGCGCGCAGCCCCCGTTCGTCACGAACGACGTCCTGCTGTCGCCCGCCAGCGCGCTCCCCTACCAGCTCTACTCGACCATCACGGCGGGCGTCTTCCCGAAGGACGTCTTCACCAACGCCGAGTTCGGCTGGGGGACCGCGCTCGTCCTCCTGCTCGTCGTCGTCGGCCTCTACGCCGTCGGCGTCGCCAGCCGCCTCTACTTCCGGCGGAGATTACACCAATGAGTAACACCCAGACGAACCACGGCCCCACTCAGCACGCACAGCCATCGACGACCAGCGGCGAGACCGCAGAGGACGTCCGCGAGGAGTGGACGGAGTACGGCTTCGAGGGCGACGCCAAACTCTCCGTCGAGGACCTGAACGTCCACTACGGCGACGACCACGCGCTTCGGGACATCGCCATCGACGTCCCCGAGGAGAGCGTGACGGCGCTCATCGGTCCCTCTGGCTGCGGGAAGTCGACGTTTCTCCGCTGTCTCAACCGGATGAACGACCGCATCGACAGCGCCCGCGTCGAGGGGTCGGTCGAACTCGACGGCCAGGAACTGTACGACAGCGACGTGAACCTCGTCGAGTTGCGCAAGCGCGTCGGGATGGTGTTCCAGGCGCCCAACCCGTTCCCGAAGTCCATCCGAGACAACATCGCCTACGGCCCGCGCAAGCACGGCGACATGGACACTGGCCTC
>Ga0075105_1000231_pt1 | contig 33517 bp, 32 predicted proteins | sample AntDeeMetag02WF5_FD_69800 | JGI IMG/M metagenome (GOLD analysis project Ga0075105, IMG submission 69800) | Saline lake microbial communities from Deep Lake, Antarctica - Antarctic Deep Lake Metagenome 02WF5 | ecosystem: Environmental > Aquatic > Non-marine Saline and Alkaline > Saline | place... | reverse complement strand
TTAAAGTTAACGACCAGGTCGTGGAATATCCGGCGATGCCAACGAACGTGGTTAGTGGAGGGGTTGTCGGCTGTATCCCCGCCCTGAAGGGCGGGGTTTTAGCCTTGCAACTTCCATAACAAATCGAAAGTCCCCTCCCGCTCGGGTCGGAGGCCCGCGACTGCGCTCCTCGGCTTCGCCTGCGGTGCTTGTCGGGGCCGCCTTCCCCGAGCAGTCGGCCCCTTTCATTCCCACCACACCTGGATCGGGTCACTGGCCGAACCCTTAAGACAGATGACGGGGCCACCAGGGAATGCCCGGGCCGGTGTCCCGCCTATCCATCACCGTCCACCGGGATCGGCCCGGGCGCTGTTTTGGGGTCAGGGGCATGGGGCTTCGTTGCCAGTCGGAGTCCTTCGAGGGTGGGGTCAGGCACCAATAGTTGCCAGGGAAGCGAACGAGTCCGCGAGACGGCGGTCCAGGTCGGTGCCGAAGAAGTCCGGGGCCGGGTCGACGTCGACGGCGTAGAACGCCTCTCGCGTCGCGACGAAGTCGACGGCGACGGTCCGGGCCCCGAACCGGTCGAGCAACTCGCGGACGCGGGTGGCCAGTTCGACGTCGACGTCGGCCTCCTCGGCGGCCGGCCGGTAGCCGTCCAATTCCGACCGGACGACCATCGCGTGGACGTGGGTTTCGACGCCGTCGTCGACCGCGTAGTACCGGTAGGTCACCGGCTCGGTTCTGACGTGCTCGAGGAGGACGTCCGCCCGCGAAGCTGGTGGTTGGTCCCAGCGAAACCGGGCCCGCCTGACGGTGTCGCGGCTAGTTTCTGCCGTTCCGGTCGCCGGCACGTGACAGCCCAGCCGTTCGAGCGCGTGCAGCGCGAGGAGGCGACAGGAGAGCATCGTCGTCGGTGCGTACCCGTTCCAGGTCTCCACGCCGGCCCGGTCGGCGTGGCGTAGCGCCGCGAAGGACCAGGGGCTGAGCGTTGTGTTGGCGAGCGCGTCGAGTCCGTCCAGCGCCTCGGCGCCGAACGGCTCGCCAGGTGGGAAGAACTCGACGCCGAACCCGCGTGCTGCGAGGCGTTCGGCCGCCCGCCCGAACACGGGATGGTCGGCCTCGCAGACGATCCCGATGGTGTCCATATCCGCCCCACGAAGGGGGAAAGGAAAAGAGTGGGGACGGCACCGTCAGTCGCTTTCGAGCGCGAAGGGACTGGGGTGCTCGCGCCAGGGCCACCCCGGCAAGCGCGTCTGGAAGCCGGCGGCCAGCGCGGCGTCCAGGTCGTCGAGTCCCGCTCCGGCGTCCGGGTCTTCGGGGTCGCCGTGTGTCCGGATGTCGGCATAGTAGAACGTCGCCTCGGCCAGCAATCGCAGGGGCTGGCCGCCGGCTATCGTCGCGGCGAGTTCCCGACCGATCAGTTCGTCGACGACGAATCCCGGGTAGTCGCCCTCCACGTCGAGGTCTCGGAGAATTGCGGTCATGGCGGCGACGTTGACCGCGCGGTCGCCGTCGGCGAAGACGGCGTCGACCGCATCGTCGACCTGGGCCTCGGTGACGGTGTCGACGTCGACGTCGAACTGGTCGCCAAGGCCCGCGCGCACTTCGTTTATCAGGTCGATAACGAACGGAGTCCGTTCCCGGATCCACTCCCGCTGGTCGCGCACTGTCTCTCGTGTCACGTGCATAGGGACGATTCGTCGCCACTGGGCAACTGTCTACTGACTGCCAGCGGGTCGTCTATCGGAACCACCGTATTGCGAAGGCTTTTATATTGGCAGGAGATACGCTGAACCATAGGCCGGTTTTCCGGACGTTCGACGGTCCGGAGACGTTACCGAGAGCCGATTACAGAGTTTCAATGATGTTCCTAGACCGTGTCGAACCTGGGTCACGTTGGGCTTCGGGTCCACCCGCCACAGGCGTCGCCACAATCGCTTCTGAGTTATGAGTACGGTAGACAAGCAGCTAGAGACGGTCCGCGCAACGATCGCCGACGAGATTCCGAACCGAATCTCCATCTCCGACGTGAAATACGAGGGCCCCGAACTCGTCATCTACACCCGCGATCCGAAGGAGTTCGCCAGCGACGGGGACCTGATCCGCCGGCTCGCGAGCAAACTCCGCAAGCGGATCACCGTCCGTCCGGACCCCGAGGTACTCTCGCCGACCGACCAGGCCCGCGAGGAGATTTCGGACGTCATCCCCGAGGAGGCCGGCGTCACCGACCTCGACTTCCACGCCGACACCGGCGAGGTCGTCATCGAGGCCCAGAAGCCCGGGATAGTCATCGGCCGCAACGGCGCGACTCTCCGGGAGATAACCCAGAAAGTCGGCTGGACGCCCGAAGTCGTCCGGACGCCGCCCATCGAGTCCTCGACGGTCCAGAACGTCCGCAACTTCCTCAAGCAGGAGCGCGAGGACCGCCGGGACATCCTCGAACGCGTCGGCCGCCAGATCCACCGCGAGCCCATGTCCGACGACGAGTGGGTCCGGATCACGACGCTGGGGTGCTGTCGCGAGGTCGGTCGCGCCGCGTTCATCCTCTCGACGCCCGATACTCGAATTCTCATCGACTGCGGTGACAAGCCCGGTGCCGAGGACGAGAAGCCCTACCTCCAGATCCCAGAAGGGCTCGGCTCTGGTGCGACGTCCATCGACGCGGTCGTGCTCACCCACGCACACCTCGACCACTCCGCGTTCGTCCCGCTGCTGTTCGAGCACGGCTACGACGGCCCCATCTACTGCACCGAACCGACGCGGGACCTGATGGGCCTGCTCACGCTGGACTACCTCGACGTCGCCTCAAGAGAGGGACGCACCCAGCCCTACGACTCCGAGATGGTCCGCGAGGCGATCAAACACACCGTCCCCATCGAGTACGGCGACGTCACCGACATCGCGCCGGACGTCAAGCTGACGCTGCACAGCGCCGGGCACATCCTTGGCTCCGCCGTGTCGCACTTCCACATCGGCGACGGCCTCTACAACGTCGCCTTCTCCGGGGACATCCACTACGACGACACGCGGCTGTTCGACGGCGCGGTCAACGACTTCCCGCGCGTCGAGACCCTGGTACTGGAATCCACCTACGGCGGGCGCAACGACTACCAGACCGACCAGGCAGACTCCGAACGCGACCTCAAGCGCGTCATCAACGAGACCTACGAGCGGGACGGCACGGTCCTCATCCCCGCCTTCGCCGTCGGCCGCTCCCAGGAGATAATGCTCGTCATCGAGGAGGCGATGCGCAACGGCGACATCCCGGAGATGCCCGTCCACCTCGACGGGATGATCTGGGAGGCCACCGCCATCCACACGACCTACCCCGAGTACCTCCGCGACGACCTCCGGGACCGCATCTTCGACGAGGACGAGAACCCGTTCCTCGCCGACCAGTTCAACCACATCGACGGCGGCGAGGACGAACGCCAGGACGTCGCCGACGGCGAGCCCTGCATCGTCCTCTCCACCTCGGGGATGGTCACTGGCGGGCCGATCACGTCCTGGCTCGAACACCTCGGCCCCGACCCGGACTCGTCGATGGTCTTCGTCGGCTACCAGGCCAGGGGCACCCTCGGGCGTCACATCCAGAACGGCCAGAACGAGATTCCGGTCGGCGACGCCAGCGGCCGCGCCACCACCGTCTCGATGGAGATGAACGTCGAGACCGTCGACGGCTTCTCCGGCCACGCCGACCGCCAGGGCCTTGAGAACTTCGTTCGGACGATGAACCCCCGCCCCGAGAAGGTGCTCTGTGTCCACGGCGACGAGTCCGCGACGCAGGATCTCTCCTCCGGACTCTACCACGAATTCAACATGCGCACCTTCGCCCCGCAGAACCTGGAGACGTTCCGGTTCCTCTGAGCGGGACGGTTTCGAGCGACGGCGCCATTTTCGAGCGCTTCGATGGGCCAGAACAGCTCCTCACTGTCCAGTAACCCCGAATTCTCGACGACGTCAGGCGAGGTCGGCCAGATCGCCGTCCCACAGGTCCGTAGGGATGGTCTCCGCGTACGCACTCCGCACGCATTCGTCGAGTACGCCTACCGTTTGCAGGCCATCCCGTCCAGTGGTTCGATTCGACGCGTCGTCCAGGAGCACGGCCTCCACGTGACTAATCAGACCAGTGTGGGGCGCGTCTGGCACGTCGAATTCGAGACGACCACTTTCGTTCACTGTTTCGTACGAGAACGCGCCGTCGTCGAGCACCTCGGCCGTGATGTGTCCATCCGTTCCGGAGACGGAGAAGCGGTCGGCCGTCTCGCCACCGACGAAGTCGCTAACGACCGTACAAAGCGTACCGTCGGCCATCGAAATCGTGAGCGAGACGACGTCCTCGACGGCTTTGCCCTCCTCCATGCTTCTGACCGTTCCGCTCGCGGCCGTCGGTGGTCCCAGGAGGTCACAGAGCAGGTCGACGCGGTGAGACGTCGCGTCCACGAACCAGCCGCCGCCGCTGATGGCAGGCGTCTCACGCCAGCCGCTGTCCGCCGGCGTCGGGAAAGAGAAGTCGACGACCGCCCGCGTCGGGGTCCCGATCGCGTTCGCCTCGAGGAGTTCCCGCATCTTTACGACCTGCGGGTGGAATCGGCGGTAATACGCGACGAACAGTTCGACGTCGTGCCGGTCGCAGGCCTCGATCATGGCTCTCGCCTCGCTGACGCTCCGACCCATCGGTTTCTCGACCAGCACCGGCTTGCCCGCTTCGGCGGCAGCGACGGTGTACTCCTCGTGCGTGTTCGGCGGCGAGGCGACGTACACCGCGTCGATTTCGGGGTCAGAGATGACCTGATCGGCGTCACCAGTGGCGAACGGTACGTTGTTCGCCGCCGCGTACGTCTCGGCCGAGGCCCCGTCGCTGGAGACGACGGCCTGTACGTGGCTGCGTTCCGCGTCGAGGAGAGCGGGTCCACTCTTGCGCTCGACGACGTCGCCACATCCGATAACGCCCCAGCGGATCGACCGAGTCGGACCGCTCATCGTCGGCCACCGCTCGGATCGAGGCGTCGAGTGAACGGCATCGGTCTGCTGAATCCCGGACCCGGTTTACTGGTCATGACGTATTTGCACTGAATCCGCCCGACAATAAAGCCGCCAGCCCGGGCCGGTCTTCGTCGACCGACGGACCCTTCACGTCGCTCGTTCGGTCCTCGGGAGGCCGGAAAACTTTGGTCACCGCGGGCGAACCCGCTCACATGCCAGGGAAGTACTACGAGGGGTTCGAGGTCGGCGAGACCATCGAGCACCCCCGTTCTCGAACTATCTCCGAGGCCGACAACCAGCGCTTCTGCGACCTGACCATGAACCAGCAGCCCATCCACCTCGACGCGGAGTTCGCCGCAGACACCGAGTTCGGCGAGCGCGTCGTCAACGGCCTCTACACTATGTCGCTCGCTGTGGGGATGACAATCCCCGAAACCACCGATGGCACCATCGTCGCCAACCTGGGCTACGACGAGGTGAAACACCCCACGCCCGTCTTCCACGGCGACACGATCCGGGCGGAGACGACGGTGCTCGACAAGCGCGAAACCGCCGACGGGAAGCGGGGCGTCGTCACCATGGCAGTCGAGGTACGCAACCAGGACGACGAAGTGGTCTGTTCCTTCGAGCGAACGGTACTGTCCGAACGGGCGGACTGAGTCGACCCGTCCGCGTCGTCCCGGCCGACAGAGTTTTTACGACGATTACCCGATTCGGCGATAGATGAGCAGTGGTGACAGCGACGCCGTGGCACCGAGTTCCTACGCGCTGGTCGTGCTGGGCGGCGTCAGCTACCTGCTCCTGATGGCCAACTGGTTCGCGCTCGCGGCGTTTCTCGACCCGATCAGCGAGCAACTCGGGTTCACCGGCGCCCAGGCCGGCGCGCTCGTCGGGGCGATACCGCTGACGTACGTCCCCCTCTCGCTGCTCACGGGACTCGTCCTCGACCGGGTCGGCGCGCGAACCGGCATCGCGGTCGCCGTCGCGGTCTTCGGCGTCGCCCAGTTCCTCCGTTCGTTCACCGTCGGCTTTCCGGACATGTTGGCGACCACGGTGCTGCTGGCCGTCGGCGCCACGGCGATAACCTTCGGCCTGCCGAAGCTCGTCGCCGGCGTCTTCCCCGCCCGGCTGCTCGGGACGATGTCGACGGTGTACTTGCTCGGTTCCTACGCCGGCATCGCCGCCGCCTACAGCGTCGGTCGCGGGATTCTCGGACCGCTGCTGGGAGGGTGGCGACCGACGTTTCGCGTCCTGGCGGTCGTCTCGCTCGCGTTCCTGGCGGTCTGGGTCCCCGTCGCCTGGTGGCACGCGCGCAAGCACGGGACGCCCTACGACGAGGGCAGCGATTCGGCGTTCTCGCTCAGGTCCTTCCGGGCCGACGTGGCCCGGGTGTTCGCCCATCGCGCGATGCGACTGCTCGTCGTCGTCGGGACGGCCTACCTCCTCCTCTCTCACGGCCTCCAGGGATGGCTCCCGACGATCCTCGAATCACGCGGCCTCGACCCGAGTCTCGCCGCCACCGTCGCCACGCTGTTCGTCGTCGGCCAGGCCGCCGGCACGCTGGTGATCCCGCCCGCCTCGGACCGACTCGGTCGACGACGCCCGGCGGTCGTGGGCTGCGGCGTCGCCGCCGCTGCCGGCGTCGGCTGGCTCGTCGTCACCGAGAGCGTCGTCGGCGCGGGCGCGGCCGTGCTCGTCGCCGGCGCGGCCGTTGGCGGCGTTTCGCCCCTGATCCGGGCAATTCCCACGGAGATCGAGGACGTCGGCCCGGCGCTGACCGCCACTGCTGTCAGCCTGATCTTCGCCGTCGGCGAACTCGGAGGGTTCGCCGGGCCGTTCCTCGTCGGCACGCTCCGCGACGTCACGGGGTCGTTCGTCCCCGGACTGGTCGCGCTCGCAGTCGGCGCGACGGCGATCGTGGTGGCGGGAATGGGCCTCCCCGAACGCGCCGAGTAAGCGGGATTAGGGCCAGGACCGTGTCCCAGACCCGTCGTGACCCGAGCCCACTGCCCAATTCTCAGCGAATAAGAATCGGCGGGCAGCTATAACCCCGCGCACGTCCCACCAGCAGATAGAGGGGCCAGACCATGTCGATACGCCACCGGGAACGGAATCGGGAACCGCCGCAACTGACGGGGTACGTCGAGGAAGAGTGCGACGGGACGGCGACGTACACCATCGCTCCCGACGACGTGAACGGGTACGACCAGATGAGCCAGTGGATCACGGCACCGGCGACAGTCGTGCGAAGTCTCGACGCGATGCGATAACGGCCAGGAAGACCGTCAGGCGAGTCCCGATTCGGGAGTCTCACCAGTAAGAGGATTTTTACAGCGATGCCCGGACGTGGGCCCCTACGCCAGCGTGACGGCGTTGAGCGCCACGGCCGTCAGCCAGGGGACCGCCAGTCCGAGCGGGATGACCGGTCCGTGCCGTGGATACCGCCACCGCACGAGGCCGGCGATGCCGAGTACGGCCACCTTGCCGAGGGCGAGGGCCTCGATGCCCCCCGCAGCGATCGCCCACCGGGCGACCGGGTTGCCCTCCGTCAGGCCGTACTGGAGTCCGAGATGCGTCAGGTGCACGTCCGCGACCAGCGCGAAGACGACGACGAGCCAGAGGTGTCGCTCTATCTCCCCGCGGTCGACGTCGGACGCCACCACCCGTTCCGTCAGTGAGTCGACCCAGTTCGTCACCGGAGACTCCGACGTGTTGCGTGCGTCCATTCCTGCGACGGACCACCAGTCACCGTCTTCCCACCGGGTGCACCGTGGTCCACCCGATACGTGGGCGCAATATATCAAAAAGCTACCTGTTATTTCGCAGCCCGGCCAGCGGGATGAGAATCGGTAGCACGCCCGGAGTACCGTTAAGAGCCGGTCTCCCGACGTCCATCTATGAGCGAACTCTTCCCGGCGCGACTCCAGACAGACCGCCTGGAACTCGAGGCGCTGACGGACGAAACTATCGACCCGCTAACACTGTACCGGATCGCCTCGCGTCACGAACCAGCCATCGACGAGATTACCCGGTACCTCAACTGGGCACCCCACGAGACCCCGAAGGACTCCCTGGAGTTCATCGAGATGGTCACGGCGGAGCGGGAGAGCGGGGACGGCGCCGCCTACCTGATCCGACCGAGAGACGGGGAAGACGGCGCCGGTGAACTCGCCGGCTGCGCCGGCCTCGACGTCGACTGGGAGCGCCGCCGCGGCACGCTCGGCACGTGGCTACGAAAGCGATTCTGGGGACGCGGGTACTCCGGCGAGCGCGCGGCAGCGCTGTTCGAACTCGCCTTCGAGCGGCTGGACCTCGAAGTCGTCGGCGTCACCTGCCACGAGGACAACGAGAAGTCACGGCGCGCCATCGAGAAGTACGTCGAGGCCCACGGCGGTACCTACGAGGGCCTGATCCGGAACGAACTCGTCCGCGACGGCGACGGCCCGGCCGACGTCCACCGCTACAGCGTCACCCGCGAGGAGTACGGCGCGGCGACGGGCGGCGAGTAGCGGACCACCGGTGGAACCGGTCAGATCACCGTCCCGTGTTTCTTCTCGGGGAGGTCCTTCTCGACGGTCTCGTAGAACTCGAACCGGGCTGCGAGCTGGGCACGGAGGTCGCTCGGCGGGACGATCTCGTCGATGACGACCTCGCTTGCCATCCGGTGGACGTCGATGTCCTCGCGGTAGGCCTCACGGAGTTCGGCCTCCATCCGTTCGCGCTCCGCTTCGTCCTCGACGTCGGCCAGCCTGTTCGCGTAGACGGCGTTGATCGCCGCTTCGGGCCCCATGATGGCGATCTCTCCCGATGGAAGCCCGAGCGTCGCCTCCGGGTCGTACGCCGGCCCGGACATGGCGTAGATGCCGGCGCCGTAGGCCTTCCGGAGGACGACGCACTGCTTGGGGACCGTGGCCGACGATGTCGCGTAGATCATCTTCTTGCCCTGTTCGAGGATGCCCTCCTTCTCGACCTGTGAACCGGCCATGAACCCCGGCGTGTCACAGAGGTACAGCAGGGGGACATCGTAGGCGTCGCAGGTCCAGACGAACTGGGCGGCCTTCTCGGCGGCGTCCGGGAAGATAGCCCCGGCACGCTGGTTCGGCTGGTTGGCGACGATGCCGACCGGCCGGCCGTCGATGCGGGCGAACGCCGTCAGGATCTCTTTCCCGTACTCTGGCCGGAGTTCGAGGACGGAGTCCGCGTCGACGACGCGGTCGATCACCCGGCGGACGTCGTACCCCTTGTTCGGGGCGTCGGGGATAACGGAGTCGATGCCGGCTGGAGGCTTCGCGGGGTCGGTGCCGTCGCTCATCGGCGGCGAGTCGTCGGCGCTGTCGGGGAGATAGGTGATCAACTGGGCGACCAGTTCGCGGGCGTGTTCCTCGTCCTCGGCGACCAGGTCAGCGCTGCCGGAGTGACGGGCGTGGATCTCGGGGCCGCCCAGTTCGTCGAGGTCGATCTCCTCGCCGGTGACCATCTCGACCATCCGCGGGCTGGCGATGGCCATCGCCGACATCCCCTTCACCATCACCGTGAAGTCTGCGAAAACCGGGGTGTAGGCCGCACCGGCGATGCAGGGGCCGTAGAGGACGCAGATCTGGGGCACCCGCCCCGACAGCATCGAGTGGTTGTAGTAGTACTTCCCGATTCCCTCGCGGTTTGCGAAGAAACCCCGCTGCTGGTCGATGCGGCCGCCGGAGGAGTCCATCAGGTAGAGGACTGGTTTCCCGGTCTTGAGCGCTCGCTGTTGCATCCGGAGGAACTTCTCGACCCCCTTCTCGGCCATCGACCCGGCCTTGACAGTGAAGTCGTTGGCCATGAAGAACAGGTCCCTGCCTTCGAAGGTCACCGCGCCGGTCAGCAGGCCGTCCGCCGGCAGCCGAGTGTCCGGGTCAGCCTCGTCGATTTCGGGAGAATCCTCGTGCCAACCGTCGAAGTTGGCGAACGTCCCGTCCTCGAAGTGGACGCCGTCGTCTCCGAACCAGAGGTCGAGACGGTCGCGGACGAACAGCTTCCCCTGCTCGCTCAGCCGGTCCCGGTACTTCTCGGGGCCGCCCCGGTGGATGTCGGCGATTTCGTCGCGGAGGCGGCGCTCGCGGTCTGTCGGGCCGAGGTCCTCCTCGCCGTCGTCCGTGGCACCGGCCGATCCGGACGTTTGCCCGTCAGTCGCGGGGGACGCGTCGACGTCGTGGACGACAGCGGGCTCATCGCCGTCGCCGAGGAACACCTCAACCGTCTCCCCGACGTGCTCCGCGACGGCGGCGGCGATGGCCGACGCCTCCTCCTCGCTCGCCCCGGCCGCAACGTGCACCTTCATACCACACAACACGGCCGCGGTGGTTACAATGTTTGTCCTCTCTTCGATCCAGTCCGGTTATCACCAGTTGTAATCGCGCCGGTTTATTGATGCTATGGGGTGGGAAACACCGGGGTAGTGAATGCCTCGTCTCCGTCAGCGGCGCCGTCTGCCCCGCCCAGCGAGCGGTGGCGAGCGCGGCTCGCGGTCCTGGCCATCCTCGCGATTCTGGTACTACTGGCGAGTCCGGCCGTCGCCCAAGAGTCGGACGCGACGCCGCCGACGCTGGCCGGCGGGGAGCGGGTCAACGCCACCACCATCCAGGTCACCGTCGCGGACGATACCGACGTCGACGAGGGGTCAATCCAGGCCGAGGACTTCTCGCTCAGCGACGGCGACCTCGAGTCGATAAACGTCACCGAGAGCGGATCGAACGCGACGGTGAATCTATTCCTCGACTCCGGCATCAACGCAGACACCGTCACCGTCCGGAGCCCCGCTGACGGCAACGTCACCGACGCCGCCGGGAACGCGCTCGCGGACGACTCGGTCACCGTCACCGGGATGGACAGCCGGCTCCCCTACCTCAGGGAGTTCCGGCTCGAGCGAGTCAACGAGTCGGCCGCCAAGATACTCGCCCGGTCGAACGAACCGCTGGCCGGGCTCAGCGTCGAGGTCCGCGGCCCGACGTCGGCGAACCTGACCCGGAACGACTTCCGCGCCGTCGACGACAACGTCTTCGGCGTCCCGCACGTGCGGACCGTCCGGTTCTCGGCTGACGGCGTCTATCGCGTCGGCGTGACCTCGCTCCAGGACGAATCGGGCCTCTTCGTCAACCTCACCACGACGGAGACGTTCGTCCGCGACGCCACGGACCCGACCGGGAAAATCGACGGTCCCAACCACGTCGAGGCCGGAGATTACGGCCGATTCAACGGTTCGGCGAGTACCGACAACGTCGGCGTCGTCTACTACGAGTGGACCGTCGACGGCGAGACTGTCGGTAACGGGAGTACCTTCGAGTACGCGTTCGCCGAGCCCGGAACGCACCAGGTCGGCCTGACCGTCGCTGACGAGGGCGGCAACGAGGACGCGGCGAACTGGTCGGTCACGGTTCACGACGCCCCGAGCAAGCGCGGCGTCACGGTCGCGAAGACCAACGACAGCGACAGGCGCGTCGTCGCGGTGAATTCGAACCGGACCGAGGAGCGCGTCCGCATCGCCGACGAGTACGGCCGCCTCGCTGGCGACGACGACGTGACGGTGCGCTCGCTCCAGGTCACGCTCCCGACGAACGAGACGCTTCGCCTGAACGTGTCGGGCAACGCCACGGCGCCCGGCTTCGAGTCCACGACGGCACGCGAGGCGCTCACGGCCGTCGCCATCGAGCACGGCAACCAGAGCGTGGCCGACCCGACGTTCCGCTTCTCCGTCTCCGCCTCGCGGCTCTCCCGGGCCGGCATCTCCTACTCGGACGTCGCGCTGTACCGCGACGACGGCAACTGGACCGAACTCCCGACCGAGGTGGTCCGCGCGACGAAGTCGACGGTCGTCTACGAGGCAGAATCACCGGGACTGTCGACGTTCGTCGTGGGCGCGTCGGGCGCCCAGCGCGACTGGGAGTCGGCCAGCGACGGAGCGTCGGTGAACAGCGATGGAGGCAACGGAGGCGACGTTCGAGTCGCCGACGCGAGCCTCGTCCGCGACTCCGTCCCACTCGGTGAGTACCTCGTCGTCGAAGTGACCCTCGCGAACGACGGGACCGAGCGGGGCTCGTTCCTCGCGGGACTCGCTGTCGGTTCCCAGGTAGTCGATACGCGGCAGGTGACGGTCGACGGGGGCGAACGGCGATCCGTCTCGTTCGCGACCCGTGCGGTCAGCGACGGGACTGTCAGCGTCAACGGCACCGTCGCGGGCGACCTGCGAGTCGTCGAGGGAACCGAGACGCCGACAGCGACGGCGGAGAGCGGTGGCGGGCTGTTTTCGAACGGCGACGAGAACGATACCAGCGAGGGGGGCAACGAGAGCGAGGACGGTGGCGACGGAGGGGGATTCGACGTCCCGATACCGAACCCGCTGGCCCTCTGGCCGGACGGGCTGGTCGGAACGATCCTCACCGGCGTTATCGGCCTCCTCGTCGGCACCTACGGCGTGCTCAAGGCCCTGGCACTCTACCTGGGGTACTGACCGGAAATCGAGTGGGAACGCGGCAGGGAATCAGTCCAGCGTCGCTTCGAGCCGGTCGATGAGATCGGTGTTCCCGACGTAGAGCGGCGTCCGCTCGTGGAGTTCGTCGGGTTCGACGGCCAGCAGGGACTCCTCGCCGTTGGAGGAGCGACCACCGGCCGCCTCGACGACGTAGCCCATCGGCTGGCCCTCGAACTGGAGGCGCAGTTTTCCCTCGGGGGCGTCGCGGAGCGCGGGGTACGCGAAGATGCCGCCGTAGGTGAGCACCTGGCTGATGTCGGCGATCATCGCGCCGCCGTACCGGAGTTTGAGTGCCTCGCGGATTTCGTCGGCGTACTCGACAAATTCGTCGGTCCAGTTGGGTTCACCGCCGCCGAAGCCGTACACCGTCGGGTCGTCGGGCAGGGTGACGTCGTCGTCGACGACGCGGGACTCGCCGTCGTGGAGGAGGTACTCCGTGACGCTCCCGTCCCGGGCGACAACCATGCTCGTGACGGGGCCGTAGATGACGTACCCCGCGGCGACGAGGTCGCGACCGACCGTCGGCGGCTGGGTCTCGTAGACGCCGAATATCGTTCCCATACCGCTGTTGGGCTTGAGATTCGACGAGCCGTCGAGTGGATCCATCGCGACGTGGCGGTCGCCCTCGTCGGTGGCCACGTCGTCACGCCCGTCGGTGACGACGTCCTCGCGCTCCTCGCTGGCGTAGCTCGCGACGCCGTCGATGGCCAGCAGGCGCTCCTCGAACAGCTCGTCCGCGCGGACATCTGCGGCCAGTTGCTGGTCACCGGTCGCGTTGGAATCGGCCGTGTACTCGCGCTCCTCGGCGATGGCCGTCCGGACCTCCGGCGCAGTTTCCGCTATCGTTTCGACGACGGCGTCGACGGTCGAGTCTGCCTCGTCGCCGAAAACGTCGAGCGATCTGTTCATTGGAGCGCGGCGTCGACGGTGGCGTCCTCGAAGATGACGTCTTCGAGCTCGTCGAGCAGGCTCTCTGGGTCCTGGCGCTGCCAGACGTTGCGTCCGACCGCGAGTCCCGCGCCGCCGGCGTCCATTACCGCGCGCACGCTCTCCAGGAACGCCTCGTCGGAGACCTTCGAACCGCCGCTCATGATGACCTTCGACTTGCCGGCCATCTGGACGGCCTGCTCCATCCCCTCGCGGCTACCAGGGTACTTGACCTTCGTCACGTCGGCGCCCAGTTCGAGGCCGAGGCGGGCGGCGTAGGCGATAGTGCTCTCCTTCGTGTCGTTCTTGAGACCCTGACCGCGCGGGTACGACCACAGCACGACGGGCATGTCGTACTCGCGGGCGGTCTCCTGGGCCTCACGGAACTCCTCTACCATCTCCGTTTCCTTGTTGGAGCCGGGGTACACCGTGAAACCGATAGCGTCGGCCTCCAGCTGGGTGGCCGCGTACTCGACGGAGCAGGTGACCGACGAGTCGGGCTCGCCCATCCACATGTTAGAGGTGCCGTTGAGCTTCGCGAGCAGCGTCACGTCGTCCTCGTAGGAGGGGTAGTACGCCTCAGCGGGCCCCTTCTGGACCGCGAGCGCGGTGACTGCGTCGTGTGTCGCCGTCCGGAAGATGGATTCCGGGTCGGCGCTCTCCGGGCGCTCTTCGAAGTCGACCGGGCCGTGTTCCATGCCGTGGTCGTAGGCGAGAATCAGCACGTTTCCGTCCCGAGCCAGTGGGGTGTCGTCGATGGGCCGCATCAGGTATCGGTTCTCGGCGACCGACCAAGTATTTTGTTACTGACATTTACTACGAAGCGAGTCAATCCGGTCCCGTCGCGGCAGGTTTCGCCAATATCCCCGGACAGAGTGGGGTTCGTGGTAGCAATTCACTCGGACGACCCGCGCCCTCGTTTGACGGCACCTCTATACGACAGGCGATCGACCATTCGCGCATGACGCGAGTCGACAGCATTCGGACCGTCGGCGTCGTCGGCGCGGGGACGATGGGCGCCGGCATCGCACAGGTCGCCGCGACGGCCGGCTACGAGGTGACCATGGTCGACGTCGAATCTGACCTGGTCGACGCCGGCTTCGACCGCATCGACGACAGCCTCGACCGACTGGTCGGCAAGGACGAACTCACGCGCGAGGAGGCCGATGCCGCACGCGATCGGATCGACGGGTCGACAGAGACCGAGGACCTGGCCGACGCCGACCTGGCCATCGAGGCCGTCGTCGAGTCGATGAACGTCAAGCGCGACGTGTTTGCCGACCTCGACGACGTCTGTGCCTCCGAGGCCATCCTGGCGACAAACACCAGCACGCTCTCGATTACGAGCATCGCGAACTCGACGGACCGGCCGGCACAGGTCGTCGGCCTCCACTTCATGAACCCCGTCCCCGTGATGCCCGGCGTCGAAGTCGTGGATGGCGAGAAGACCAGCGAGGATGCGCTCCGAACGGCACACGAGTTCGCCGAGTCTCTCGACAAGGAGACCTGGGAATCCGACGACAAGCCCGGCTTCGTCGTCAACAGAGTGCTGATGCCCTGGATCAACGAAGGGATCCGGGCGTACGATGAAGGCGTCGCGACGAAGGACGACGTCGACCGCGGGTTGAAACTGGGAACCAACGTTCCCATGGGACCCCTGGAACTCGCGGACCACGTCGGCCTCGACGTCTGTCTCCACGCCTCCGAGACGCTCCACGAGGAACTCGGCGACCGGTACAAGCCCGCCTACCTGTTGAAGCGGAAGGTCGAGGCCGGCGATCTTGGCAAGAAGACCGGCCGCGGGTTCTACGAGTACGACTAAGAAGTACTCTCGCTGGGAACCGCTAGGACGGAGACGACAGTTCGGCGTCCGACCTGAAAGCCCCACCCAGATTTTCCGTCTAACCAGCCGAACCGGGTGAAATGAAAGGGGCGGCCGTCTCACCGAATCCCGGGGACGCAAGGACCGCAGGCCGGAGTCCACGTGAGCGAAGCGAACGAGGGCACTTCAGAGCTTTGCTCTGATGGCGGGCGAGGACCGCAGCGAGCCGTGGGAGGTGAGACGGCCGGGGCTTTCTGGTTGTTGTTTTGGCCGATTCCGTTGCTCCCGGACGCAGCGTCCACAGTTCACAGGCAAACAGTCAAGAGCCGCGGCGCGATACGTGCTAGCATGGATTTCGCGCCGACGCAGGAACAGCGTCAGATCCGGGAAATGGTCGCGGAGTTCGTCGACGAGGAGGTCGTGCCACGGGCGGCCGAAATCGACGAGACCGACGAATTCCCCCGCGACCTTGTCGACCAGATGGCCGAACTAGGGTTGATGGGGATGCCCATCTCGGAGGAGTACGGCGGCGCGGGACTGGACTACCACTCCTACGCCATGGCGCTCCAGGAAATATCGCGGGGGAGCGGCGGTCTCGGCACCATCGTCGCCGCCCATATCTCCCTGGCGTGCAACATGCTCGACGAGTTCGGCGACGAGGCACAGAAAGAGGAGTACCTCGTCCCCCTGGCCGACGGCGAGGAGGTCGGTGCGTTCGCCCTCTCCGAGGCCGGTGCGGGGAGCGACGTGCCGGCGATGGAGACTACCGCAGAGCCCGTCGGTGTCGACGACGGAGACAGCGACCCCGACGAGTACGTCGTGAACGGCGGCAAACTCTGGATTTCCAATGGCTCCGTCGCGGACACGGTCGTTCTCTTCGCCAAGACCGACCCCGAGGCCGGGAGCAAGGGCATCTCGTCGTTTATCGTCCGACCGAACGAGGACGACGGCTTCCACGTCGAGGGGACCGAGCACAAACTCGGCGACAAAGGGTGTCCGACGGCGGAGTTGCGTTTCGACGACATGCGACTCCCGGCGGACCGTCGCCTCGGCGAGGAGGGACGAGGGTTCGTCCACGCGCTCAAGACGCTCAACGGCGGACGGATCACTATCGCCGCCCGTGGCGTCGGCATCGCGCAGGCTGCCCTCGACGCGGCGCTGGAGTACGCCCAGGAACGCGAGCAGTTCGACCAGGCGATCAGCGATTTCCAGGCCATCCAGCACAAACTGGCCGACATGGACACGAAGCTCCAGGCCGCCAGACTGTTGATGCACCGTGCCGCGGACCTGAAGATGCGCGACGAGAACTTCGTCAAGGAGGCCGCGCAGGCCAAGCTGTACGCCTCGGAGATATCCCGCGAGGTCGCCAACGAGGGAATCCAGATCCACGGCGGTTACGGCTACACCAAAGACTTCCCCGCCGAGCGGTTCTACCGCGACGCGAAGCTCAACGAAATCTACGAGGGGACGAGCGAAGTCCTGCGAAACACCATCGCCGACCAGTTGCTCGATTAGGGGAACGAGAGCAGACCCTCCCAGACGAGCGCTCGCACGAAGTAGAACCGTTTCCCGTCCCGGCGGTACATGTTGGCGCTTATCGACGCCAGCACGAGCAGGACGGCAACGCCGACGAACGCGGCGATGGCAGCGACGAGGGTAGAGGAGAGGCTCCCTGCCAGCCCGAACACGACCGCGGCGATGCTGGCGAGTACGGCGAAGGGGAGGGCGTCGAGGCCGGCGACGAGCGCAGTACGAACAGACGACATACCGAACGTCGCTTCGCCACCGGACATAAATCCACCCGATACGCGGCACTGGGACGGCGTTGCGGTCCGCCGTGAGGACGAGGGAGAACTGGTCAGTCGAAAGGATCCCCATCGCGTGAGCGTGTGTGGACAATCCAACGGACGAAGCCCGCGATAGTGATGTTACGCCAGCGGAGCCAGTACACCGTCGTTCCAGTCCCTGCCATCCCGAGCGAGATAGCTTCGGGGAGGTCTGTGAGTACGAAGGCGAGCGCGCCGGCGACGGCCAGCAACCAGAACAGCATCGTCACGCCGTCGCCGCCAAGCTGGAGAATTCGATCGATCGGTGTTATCAGACGCATGGGTCGGCTGGTCCGTCCCGTCGTATAAACCTGCGGTCAGGGCCACCAGAGCAATGCGTTGATGGCCGCTCGTATCAGCCAGAATCTGGTCCCGTCGGCGACGTACCGACTCGCGCTGAGCGTCGCCAGGAGCGCCCCGACGCCGGTGCCGAGGAGGAGGGCGACGAGTAGCAATCGACCCGGTGCGAACGTCTCGCCGACGCTCCACACGGCGATGGCCAGGCCGATAGCGAACGGCGTTGCGTCGAGAATACCGTACATAGCTGCCTGTCCCCGTCCCATGGCCGTCCCTCATGGAGGCCCGTGAAAAGTCATTCGTCGGGTGTTCGCCCTACTCGTCCACCTGTTCGTCCTCACTCGTCCAGGTGCTCGCTCATCCACTCGTAGTGGTCGTAGAGGCGGCATTCGCCCGCGTCAGTGAGCGCGTAGACGTCGGCGATACCGTCCTCGTGTTTCTCCACGAACCCCGAGTCGACCAGCGCCGAGAGCGCACCGTAGAAGCTCTTCGGGTCGATGCGCGTGTCGTAGTGGCGTTCGAGGCGGGTCTTGAGCTTCTGTCCCGTGAGTTCGCCGTCGCTGGCGAGGAAGACGCACATATCTCGCCGCCGCCCGCTCTGGAGCCACCTGGTCATGGACAGCCGAACGGTACTGGGCCAGTAGTCCCTTGCGCTTCCAGTCGGGCACAGACGGGTCTCAACAGTCGCCGCGCCAGACGACGCTCCCCTCGCTTCGGTCTGGGCCACCCAGCACGGACTCCTCGTCGACGCGTTCGATAGCGACTGAGCGAACCGTCTCGTCGCCGCTGGCGGTCCAGCGGCGGCAGACGTCTCGCCCCAGCGCTGCCAGGAACTCGTCCTCGTCGCCCCTGGCGACGTTCGAGGCGAACTTCCGCCAGCGTCCGCGTGGATACCTCTCGCTACCGTCCGTTTGCCCGCCCCAGCGCGTCGCCGAAAGGTGGCCGGACACGTTGCGCCCAGAGTCGAGCGTCGCATGTGCGACGTACCAGCTCTCCGACTCGGGCGGGTTCCCGAACATGTTCCAGGATCGGTCTTCCACGGCCTCGGGGGTACTCGCCGGGGCATCCACGACACCGACGGCGACGGCGTTGAGGAGGAGCATCGACGCCAGCAGACCGGCGAGGAGCACCGAACGAGCGGTCCGGAAGCGCCGGCCGGCCGGGAGGGAAATTCCCCGCGGATCGGCAGAGGGTAAGCCAGTCAAGAGGTGCGTCCGCACCGGTTCGGCGGTCGCCTCAACGCGGTCCCACACCGACGGCGGGAGGAAGGGGAGCAACGCCGTGAGGGAGACGAGCGGGAAGATACCCAGGTCCATCGTCAGGAACATTCCGAGGTGTCCCGACGCAAGCAGCGAGGCCAGCAAGAGCCGGGCTCGGCCGGTGAGGACGAGGAGGAGCGGCGAACCGCAGAGCAGCGCGAACCAGCCCAGCGCGGCCAGTTCGAGCAGGGTCGGGTACTGCGCGACGACGGATGCGAGGCCGACCGTAAACTGGTCCAGTTCGAACACGTACCGGATGGCGTCCCCCTGGAGCCAGACGTCGGTCCGCAGCTTGAACGCGACGTTGGCGAAGTACACGAGCACCACCTGCACCAGCAGCGCCACGGTGGCGACAGTCGCGACCCGGTCACGTTTGCTGTCGGCGGTTCCAGCGGTGTCGGCGGCGAGCGCCCACCGGGCTCCGAGGGGGAGGAAGAGTCCCCAGAACAGCAACCTGCGGAACAGCACGTCGCCAGCGTTGAGGACCATCGGATTGCGGGCGTGCAGGGAGACGAGCAACACCAGCGACGCCAGCGTGGCGAGCCGGGTCCGGTAGCCGACGAGCAGCGCCGTCGCAAACGCCGCGGCCACCAGGAACAGGAGGGCCTGCACCCAGACCGCACCGGAGATGGCGTGGATGGACACCGAGCCCATGGCCGGATAGTGGTGGGCCAGGGCCGACCGCGGGAACACGCCGACGTCGCTGTAGAAAGTCGCCAGGTCGCGCGCTCGCAAAGCGAGGTCGAGAAGCAGGAGCGCCGCCAGCGAGATGCGCAACGCGGCGAGCGCTCTGGGGTCGACGCCGAACCGGCGGTCGAGCGCGTCGCGAACCCGGGCGAGCGTCGACGGATAGGGGGTCCTGCGGTCGGTCACGGGAACGTTCTCGGATGGTATCTCCCCACGTCAGGTGAAAAGTCTTCTACTCCCGCGTCGCCAGCCGGTCGGCCGCGGACCGACAGCTTTCACTCCCCCGCCGTCGAACGTTCTCGCAATGACCGACGCGGAGGCGAGTGCGAACGGCGTGACGGGCCGCTACTACGAGACCGACACCGAGCGCGTCCTGGCGTTCGAGGGCGAGGGCGACGGGGTGACGGGGACCGCCGCCATCGCGCAGAATCGCGAGGGGTACGCGATGCTCAAGGTGCGACCGACCGCCGACGGTGACGAACTCGAACGCTACTACGGGTTCGACATGGCGCTGGACCACGCCGGCGAACTCCTCGGCGTCGACCCGACGGCGCTGCCCGTCCCGGAGGCCGCCAGCGACATGGGTATGTAGGCCGCAGCGGCGACGCGAACCAGGGCGCGTAGATACGGCTTACCGCAACTTCCTCGCTATCTCGGTAGCCCCTCTCAGGAGCGAGAACTGGCTCGCCGGAATTGGGGACCCATAACAAAGCCGGATCCGCCGGACGTCACCGTATGGAATCGGAACACCGTTCGGCGATTAGCGTCGTCTTCGTCCTCCTCCTCGCGGGGACGATGACGGCCGTCGCCGTCGCGCCGGAGCCCCAGGCACAGACCGCCCAGGTAGGCAACGCGACCGGATCCGCGACCACAATCTCCGTCTCGGCATCGGGTGACGTCCAGGCCGAACCCGACGTCGCGGTCCTCCACCTCGAATCGGCCGCGACCGCCGAGGAGCCCCAGACCGCCACAGACCGCCTCGCAGCGAACACGTCGCGACTGCGGAGCGCCCTTCTTGACGCAGGCGTCTCCGAGGACCAGATTCGGACGACCGACTACAACCTCTACGACGAGTCCGAACGGGGTAGTCCCGAGCAAGCCCCGAACCAGACGCGATACGTCGCCCAGCAGGGGATTGCCGTCGACGTGACGAACACCAGTCGCGTCGGCGAACTCGTCGACGTCGCCGTGGCCAACGGCGCGACGGGCGTCCGCAACGTCGAGTTCACGCTCTCCGAAGAATCCCAGTCAGAGCTTCGGAACCAGGCCCTCGAAGAGGCGATGGGGAGCGCGCGAACCCAGGCCGAGACCCTCGCCGCGACCGAAGATGTCCAGCTAACCGGCGTCAGTTCGATTTCGACCAGTTCCGAGGGCCCCCAGCCGTTTGCCTCGCAGGACGTCGCCGCGCTCGAATCCTCGGGGACCCAGATAGACAACGGTCCGGTCACCGTCCAGGCGACCGTGCAGGTGACCTACAACGCGACCAACTGAGGATCGGTTTCCGTTTCAGATCAGCGCGTAGGGAACGAGAAACAGCAGGACGAACAGGGCGAGCAATATCAGTCCGTAGCCGGCGACCGTCGCGGCGGCCGTCAGCCACGTCGGATGGTCGAACTGCTCGGTGACGTTGGCCATAATCGCAGTTTGTAGCGGTAGCCCTTAGTTGTGAGTCACCAGAAGAGCATCCCACCACGGTAAGCATACTGCGCCGAACGAAGTGAGGCGCAGTTTCCACCGGAAGCGCCTGCGGCGCTTCCGGCTTTTTTCCCGACGTTTTTCGAGGAGTGGTTCGAGCGCGGCGAAGCCGCGACTCGAACCCGACGACGAAAAAGGTCGTTAGGCGAAGGTCTTCGAGACGTCCTCGTCCTCGTCCTCTTCGGCCTCGATCTTCTCCCAGGCGTTCCGGAAGTCGTCCATCTGGACCTCCGTGCGGTCGTCGCGGATGGCGAACATCCCGGCCTCGGTGGTGATGGCCTTGACGTCGGCACCGGAGACTTCGCCGGCCTCGTCGGCGAGGATTTCGAAGTCGACGTCGTCGGAGAGGTTCATGTTGCGCGTGTGGATCTTGAAGATCTGGACGCGGCCCTCGTAGTCGGGCTTGGGGACCTCGATGAGGCGGTCGAAGCGGCCGGGTCGGAGGATGGCGCGGTCGAGCATGTCGAAGCGGTTGGTGGCGGCGATGATCCTGATTTCACCGCGCTCGTCGAAGCCGTCCATCTCGGAGAGGAGTTGCATCATCGTCCGCTGGACCTCGGCGTCGCCGGAGGTCTTGGAGTCGGTCCGCTTGGCGGCGATGGCGTCGATCTCGTCGATGAAGATGACGGCGGGCTCGTGCTGGCGAGCGAGTTCGAAGAGGTCGCGGACGAGCTTCGACCCTTCACCGATGAACTTGTGGACGAGTTCGGAGCCGGCCATCTTGATGAACGTCGCGTCCGTCTCGTTGGCGACGGCCTTCGCGAGCATCGTCTTCCCGGTGCCCGGCGGGCCGTGGAGGAGGACGCCCGACGGTGGGTCGATGCCGACGTCCTCGAACATCTCGGGGTGTTCCAGCGGCATTTCGACGGTCTCGCGCACCTCGTCCATCTGTTCTTCGATGCCGCCGATGTCGGCGTAGGTGACCTCGGGGCTCTGGTCGACCTGCATGACCCGGGCGCGCACGTCCGTCTCGTCGTCGAGAGATTTCACGATAGAGAGGGAGTTGTTGACGGCGACGCGGCTGTCCGGTTCGAGTTCAGAGCGGAGTTCGTCGGTGACCTCGGTCAGGGCCTCCTGGTTGTTGCCGTGTTGCTTGATGACGACGCCGTCGTCGGTCATCTCCTGGACGGTGGCGACGAACAGCGGTGACTGCTTGAGCTTCTTGTTCTCGTGGGTGAGCCGTTCGAGCTTCTGCTGGTACTTGTTGTTCTCCGCGTTCGCGTCGAGGAGCTTGTCCCGCATCTCCTCGTTTTGCCCCTCCAGCACCTCGAGACGTTCCTGGAGCGCCTCGATTTTCTCCTGTTGCGACGTTTCGTCCTCGTACGGCATATCCACGTCGTCGACGGTGTCGGTCATTACCCCTCGCTAGCGGGTCAGCCATTATGAGGTTTCGGGTCGGGTCACCGGCCGACAGTTGCGCTATCGCCGGTTCAAAAGGCCTACCAGGGTCGAGCCAGCGAGAGGTAATATTGCCGTAACATTCCCAGCAGTCATAAAATCGAACGGGAAATATTATTAAGCTGTATCCGCAACGGGAGAGTATCATGAGTGCACCCAAGGCGACCAACGCCGACGCGGAACCCGCCGAGGCCGACTGGAGCGCCGTCCGAGAGTTACCCCCCAGCGCGAAACTCGTCGCGAAAGTACTGGAGTACGACGGCACGCTCACCCAGAGCCAGCTCGCCGACGAGACGCTCCTCCCGCCGCGGACCGTCCGGTACGCGCTGAATCGGCTCGAAGACGTCGGAGTCGTCGACTCGCGGTTCTCCTTCGCCGACGCGCGCAAGCGCATCTACACGCTCACTATCGAGTGACCGCTCGCACCACCACTGACAGATCACCCGGCGCGACCACCAGCCAACCAGGCTCCGTTGACGAACCTTTTTCAGCAATCACGCGACATCCCGCCCTATGTCCGACGACGCCGTTCGACGAGCACTCGCGAACCTGGCGCGCTCGACTGGTTCGGGGTCAGAGACAGTCGATGCCTCGACCATCAACGATCAATCGGGAACGTACCACGAAACGATCGAACGCGCGTGCGTCGCCGTCGAAGACCTGGACACGGCGGCGGCGTTCGTCGAAGACGACGGGGTCGACGAACTCGAACGGGCCGTCGAGCGAGCTGAACAGTCCGTGAGCGCGTGCGCCGAGGACGGCCGGCGTGCCCTCGCCGCGTTTCGCGAGTTCAGGGACGCCGTCGAGGGCACCAGCGCGAGCGAAGCGAACGGTGATCGCAGCGACGACCACGAAGGGGCCAATGCCGACCACTTCCACCCCGGTCACGGAACCTCTTTAGGAAGTGCTGACTTAGGCCCGAGCGAATGACGAGGGTGATACACACCGGCGACACCCACCTTGGGTACCAGCAGTACCACGTGCCCGAACGCCGACGGGACTTTCTCGCGGCGTTCCGGCAGGTGGTCGACGACGCCGTCGCCGACGACGTCGACGCGGTGGTCCACGCTGGGGACCTCTTCCACGACCGGCGGCCGACGCTGTCGGACATCATGGGCACGCTGGACGTGTTGCGGAACCTCGACGACGCGGACATCCCCTTCCTGGCCGTCGTGGGCAACCACGAGGCCAAGCGCGACGCCCAGTGGCTCGACCTGTTCGAATCGCTCGGCCTCGCCACGCGACTCGGCGACGACCCCGAGATAATAGGCGACGCCGCCTTCTACGGGCTGGACTTCGTCCCACGGTCGAAACGCGACGACCTGAAATACACCTTCGAGGCACACGACGCCGACTTCGCGGCGCTCGTGACCCACGGGCTGTTCCAGCCCTTCGAACACGGGAACTGGGACGCCACCGAAATCCTCGACGGCGCGAGCGTCGACTTCGACGCGATGCTGCTCGGTGACGACCACGTCCCCGACACGGCACAGGTCGCGGACACCTGGCTCACCTACTGCGGGTCGACCGAACGCGCGAGCGCGGACGAGCGCGAGGACCGCGGGTACAACATCGTCACCTTCGACGACGACGTCCAGATAAGCCGGCGCGGGCTCGATACGCGCGAGTTCGTCTTCTGCGAGGTCGAACTTGCCGAAGACGAGGGCGTCTCCCGCGTCCGCGAGGCCGTCGGGCAGTACGACCTGACCGACGCCGTCGTCATCGTCCACGTCGACGGCGACGGCGAACCAGTCACGCCCGCCAGCGTCGAGGAGTTCGCCCTCGAAGCGGGCGCGCTCGTCGCCCGCGTCACGGACCACCGGGAACTGGCTGACGACCGCGAGGTGGAGGTGAACTTCGCCGACCCGGACGACGCCGTCCGAGAGCGCGTGCGCGAACTCGGCCTCAGCGAGGCCGCCCGTGACATCGACGAGACCATCCGGGCGTCGAAAGTCGCCGGCTCCAACGTCGCCGACGAGGTCGAGTCCCACGTCCGGGAGCTCGTCGACGGCGAGGACCCGTCGGTGTTCGACGCAGCGCCGGAGCTGGCGGACGAAGGAGCCGAAACCAGCGACGATGGGGCCGAGCCAGTCGACGAAGGAGCCGCGACCGGCGAAGAGGACGGCGACGCCACGGAGAGCGATTCCGGGGCGGACGCGCAGACGGCAGCGGAACAGGCGGCGGCCGACGCGGAGGCAGACGGCGGCACCGAAAGCGACGGCAGCTCCACAGACGACGCTACGACCGAAGACCACGAATCAGGTGCCGAGACGCGACCGGAACCGGACGCGGGGGACGGCCAGTCGTCGATGGAGGAGTACCTGTGACCCGGAAGAGCCAGAATGGAGGTGGGGTCTGATGCGCTTTACGCGCATCCGAGTCGAGAACTTCAAGTGCTACGCCGACGCCGACCTCCGCCTCGACCGCGGCGTCACGGTCATCCACGGGCTCAACGGCAGCGGGAAGTCGTCGCTGCTGGAGGCCTGTTTCTTCGCCCTCTACGGGTCGAAAGCGCTGGATGAGACGCTCGAAGACGTCGTCTCCATCGGCGCCGAGGACGCGGAGGTCGAACTGTGGTTCACCCACGCCGGCGGTGACTACCACGTCGAACGCCGGGTCCGCGTCCGGGACGAACGGGCCGTCACGGCGAAGGCCGTCCTCGAGACGCCCGAGGGGACCTACGAGGGTGCGCGGGCGGTCCGCCAGCGGGTCACCGACCTGCTCCGGATGGACCACGAGGCGTTCGTCAACTGCGCGTACGTCCGCCAGGGTGAGGTGAACAAGCTGATCAACGCCTCCCCCGGCGAGCGCCAGGACATGCTCGACGACCTCCTCCAGCTGGGGAAACTCGAGGAGTATCGCGAACGCGCCAGCGACGCCCGCGTCGGCGTGAAACGAGTCCGAGACGGAAAGCGAGACGTCCTCGAAAATCTCGATCAACAGATCGAGGCCAAGGAGGACAAGGACCTCCACGAGCGACTGAACGACCTCGGGGGCCGGGTCAACGAGGTCACCGAGGAAAGAGAGCGTATCGAGGCCCAGCGCGAACAGGCCATCGAGACCCGGGACGACGCCCAGTCGGTGCTCGAAGAGTACGAGGAGAAACGCGAGGAACTGAACGCCCTCGAGGAAGCGATCGAGGAACTCAGGCAGACCATCGCCGAGACAGAACAGGAACGCGATGACCTGAACGAGCGGATCCGCGACCGGCGGGAGACGCTCTCCGAGAAGCGCGACGAACTGGACGAGGCCGTCGCCGAGAGCGACGTCGAGGAAGCCGACCCCGAGGCCGTCGAGACGAAGATCGACGAACTCGAAGCGACCGACGACGAACTCCAGGAACGGATCAAAGAGCAGAGCGTCCAGGCCCAGGAACACGACAGCACGGCCGAGTCGCTGCGCGAACAGGCCGAAGACCTGGAAGCGCGTGCCGACGCAAAGCGCGAGGCGGCCGACGAGACCGAAACCGAACTCGCCGAGGCGCGCGAAGAGATCGAACAGAAACGGGCGCAGCTCGAATCACTCGAGGAGACGATCGACGAGCTCTCTGGCGAGTTCGAGGACGCGCCAGCCGACAGGGAGTCGGTCGGCGACCACCGCGACGAGGTGGCGAGCGAACTCGACGAGGCACGCCAGACCGTCACGGAACTGGAGACGACGCTCGAAAACGAACGCGAGGCGCTCGAAGAGGCCGAACACCTCCGAGACCAGGGGAAGTGTCCCGAGTGCGGCCAGGACGTCGACGGCTCGCCGCACGTCGAGACCATCGCGGAAGACAGGGAGTACATCGCGGAACTCGAGGACGTACTCGAAACCGCCGCAGAGGAGCGCGACGAACTGGAAGCGAAGCTGGAGCGCGCCGAGGAACTCGACGAGACGGCGACGAAACTCGACCAGCTGGAGACCAACCGCGAGACGGTCGAGACGCTGGTCGAGGAGAAGGAGTCCGGCCTCGGCGACGACGAGGAGGCCATCGAACAGCGCCGCGAGGAGGCCGAGGAACTGGAAGCGACGGCCGAAGAGAAGCGCGAAGCCGCTGCGGAGGCCGAGGAAGCCGCCGAGGAGTGCCGCGGCGTCGTCGCGGAGTGCAACCAGGAACGCCAGAAACTCCGCGAGCGCGTCGAACGACTGGAGCGGGTCGAGACGCTGCTCGACGAGGTCGAGACGCTGGAGGAGACGCTCGAACGCCTGCGCGACCAACACGACCAGAAGGGAGAGATCAACGACGAGCGGCGAGAACGGCTCGCCGACAAGCGCGAACGGAAGCGTGCCCTCGCCGAGCAGTTCGACGACGAGAGGGTCGAGCAGGCCCGGAACGAACTCGACCGCGCGACCGACTACGTCGAGAAGGCCGACGCGAAGCTCGAAGAGCTCGAAGAGCGCCGGTCGGAGCTACAGAGCCAGATCGGCGCCGTCGAGAACGAGATCGAGGAGCTGGAAGGGCTCCGGGAACGGCGCGAGCAACTCACGGCGACACTGGAGCGGCTGGAATCCCTCTACGACGAGGCCGACGACCTCCAGGAGATGTACGGCACCTTGCGGGCGGAGTTGCGACAGCGCAACGTCGAGACGCTCGAACGGATGGTCAACGAGACGTTCGACCTGATCTACCAGAACGATTCCTACGCCCGCATCGAACTCGACGGCGAGTACCAGCTGACCGTCTACCAGAAGGACGGCGAGGCGCTGGACCCCGAACAGCTCTCCGGCGGCGAGCGCGCGCTGTTCAACCTGAGCCTGCGCTGTGCGATCTATCGGCTCCTTGCGGAGGGCATCGAGGGCGCCGCGCCGATGCCGCCGCTCATCCTCGACGAGCCGACGGTGTTCCTCGATTCGGGTCACGTCACGCAACTGCTGGACATGATCGAGTACATGCGCGACGACGTCGGCGTCGAACAGATCGTCGTCGTGAGCCACGACGAGGAACTGGTCGGTGCGGCGGACGACCTGGTGCGGGTGGAGAAGGACTCGACGACCAACCGATCCTCGGTCGAGCACGTGGAGACCGGCGTCGTCTCCCAGCTGGCCGACTAGTCCCGCAGTCGGGCCGATTACTCCCGTAGTCGAGCGAGCGCGTCGTGACCATCGTCGGTGATCCGGTAGCCGCGACGACCGGCGACGTCGGTCTCTTCGACGAGGCCGGCGGCACGAAACTCCGCGAGGAGTCCGTGGAGGTCGCTCTCGCAGAGGTCGTACGCGTCGAGCAGGACGTGGACGTCGAGCGGGCCGCGGCCGTCTATCTCGACGAGGAGCCCGAGCGCCCGCCTGTCCGGGACGGCAGTGACCATGCGCCTGGCAGCCTCGGGAACGGCGTTCGCAGCTGTCTCCAGGGGCGACTCGCCGTCGACCGGTTCGAGTTCCTCGTTCGGGACGTGGCGCTCCTCGCCGGTCCCGGGGTCGCGGACGCGGCTGGATTCGGCCGACTCCTTCAGGAGAATATAGCGGTCGCCGTCGGCGTCCCGGACGGTTCGCATGGATCGGGCTTACCGCTCCGGGAGGTTAGCCGTTGTGCTACTCGTCTCCGTCCCGTTCCTCACGGAACCGGTAGTACCGAAACAGACCGTAGGCCATGGCGAGGACGCCGACCAGCGTCACCTGTAGCCCGCGGTCCCACCAGCCCTGGAAGGCGATCATCATCAGTCCGATGGCCAGCGCGGCGACGGCGACGTTGAACACGAGCACGAGGACCCAGAACAGCCCCCTGACCGTTCGGTCCGCCTGGTCGGGGTCCGGCGGCGACGGCGCGCCGGGCCCCGGGAAGTCCCCGTCGTCTTCCTCGGGGAGCAGCGAGAAGTCGAGATCGGATCCGCCGTACCGTTCGGCATACTGTTTGGCGAGGTTTCGGTCGTCGCCCTGATCGTCCGACTGGCTCACGAGTCGTCGTTAGCGGGCGGGCGCAAAAGGCGTTCGCCTACGCCCGGTCGCTCAGGCGAACGGCGGCATCGGTCTGCAGCCACGCAAGCGGATTCTGGGCGTCGTAGAACACCGTCCCCTCGTCGGTCTGGTACGTCTCCGTGGACTGGATCGCATCGGGCAACTCTGGTTCCGACGTCAGTTCTATCGCGTCGTCCGTTTCTCCACTGGGTGCGTGGTTCGACATTGGGGCGTCGAAAAGTGGTATGCCATGGCATGGCATATACTTTCCGGCTACAGCAATACCGTCCTCGCGGCCGGCCCTGCTGCATCTCCCGTGGATTGTCCCTGAACTCTCTCACTCGGCCTAGTCGTGCTTGCCTCCAGTTTTCCCCTTATGGCCGTGCTTGTTCCCACGTTTGCCCTTCCCGTTCGTGCCTCCATTCTCCCCCTTTCCGTGCTTGCCCCCCTTCTTCCCTTTCCAGCCAGGACCCTTTGCGTGGTCGTCATCACGGCCAGAACCGCACTCGACGTCGTCGTCCGATTCGTCACCGTCGGAATCACTGTCGTCGGACGGAGAGAGTTCGACCGTCACCGTGTCTGTCTCGTCGTCGAACGTCACTGTGGTCTCACCGGTGAGAGCGCCCTTCTTCGCCCGCACCACGTAGTCGCCCCTGAACCCACGCGTCTCGTAGACGCCGTCGTGGTCAGTCCGGCCGCGTTCGTGGGTCCACCACTCGTCGAAGACAAGGTTCTTGAAGACTTCGCCGTTTTCACGGAGCGTCCAGTCGGAGTCGAAGTAGGCGCCGGTCGGTCGCCAGTGGTCCTCCTCCCAGAAGCCCCAGGACATGACGCCCTCGACGGCCTCTTTGCTGAACGCCATCGTGAGGAAGTCACGCGTGTAGTCGGCCTGGACCGCGACGTCCTGGGCGTTGCGCCGACTGAAGATCTCGATGTCGAACTCGGTGATGAGCAGCGGCAGGTCGAAGTCGGCGAACGCGTCGAAGCCCTCCTCCATGCTCCGGTCGCCCGTGATGGGGAGCATCTGGTTCCACTGCTGCTGGTGGTGACCCATGAAGCCGATTCCGTCGACCGGGTAGTCGTTCTCGACCAGATGTTCGATGTAGTCGAGGTACTGGCTTCGCTGCCACGCACCGCCGATGGCGCCCATCTCGTTGGTGTACAGTTCGTTGTCGGTGACCTCGTTGGCGGCCTGCCACCAGTGGTCGATCGCGTCCCAGCCGAGGCCTTCCGTATCGCGGAAGTTGCGCTGCCAGATGGGGTGGTTGTGCATGTCCCAATCGGCGACGTCGTCCTCGAACATCTCGGCGTGGTTGCGGATCTTCTCGGCGACGAGTTCCTCGATCTCGTCTGTCGAGAGTTCGTCGGCGTTCTCGATGTACATGCCACCGCCCCCGTCGGTGGTGTACTCTTCCCACAGGAGGTAGTGGCCGCGGGTCGGGACGTCCCGTTCGTCGAGCCAGTCGAGCGTCGACCGGATGTCGTCCTGGGACATGTCCCAGCCACCCTCCCAGGCGGGGTACTTTAGCCCATTCTCGACGACAGCCCTGTTGAAGTACTCGAGGAAGGTCTCCCGGTAGATCTCGTCGGCCTCCTCGTCGCCGGTGATGTGGTTGACGGAGACGGCGCTGCCGAAGTCGAACTCGTGATCCTGCATCTCGACCTCGACTCCGGCGCGGTTCATCGACTTGCCGCCGGGACCGAGGACCTCGACCTCGACGTCCGTCTTGCGGATCTCCTCGATCCGCTCGCGGGCGTCCTCGCGCCACTCGGCGTCGGGCGACCGACCCTCGTAGTCGTACGGCGGCAGCGTCGCCAGGTCGACGTCGTCGTCGCTGTAGTCGATCAGCGCCATCCCGCCGAACTCGACCGTCTGGTCTCCGTAGCCCGTCCAGAACTCGAGGAAGGGGGCGTGGTCCGTCCCGTCGGGTTTCGCGCCCACCTCGATGGGGAAGAAATAGCGCAGCCACTCGTCCGTCGGGTCCATCTCCGCCCCTCGCTGGACGAAACTGTCGCTATAGGACGTCTCTCCGTCCGTGTCGGTGTACTCGTAGTTGAACGACGCCTTCGCCTGCGCGTGATCGGAGTCGCTCCGGACGTACGCGACGCCCAGGAGGAGGTCACCCTCGCTCAACGACCGGTCCTCGACCGGCCCTCTGTACGATACCTCGTACGGTCGATCCCCGGATCCCGAGACGTCCAGGCGCTCCGCCGTCGTGATCGGGACGGTGTCGGTGTCGACCGAAATCGTCGACGTTTCGCCGTCGCCCTGTAGCGAGAAGGCTTCCAGTGCCGCCTCCTCCGTCGTGCCGTAGACGTACTCTCCTGCCGGGAGCGTCCTGTTCCCCCCGCGACCCGTGAGGTCGTCCCGGAGCGTCTGGTGGTAGTCGTCGAGCGAATCCGACGACTCCTGTGCCGTGGCGACCGACGATCCGACCGCCGTGACCCCCACCGCCCCGATCGATTTCAGGAACGTTCGCCGCCTGCTCTCGAACCCTGTCCGTTCGTCTGGCATGAATATCCATTCAGTTCGGAGTAGTGGCCGTTACTTAATCAGCCATAATCGTTCAACTAATGGCCAGGCATCGTCTAGTTACGGCCTAATTTCAATAGCCGGATCCGGAAGTTCGACCGCCACGGCGGACTTAGCTACCCTTTAACATCGTTCACAGGCAGGAGAATGTTCCGTCGGTGGACGGCCGGCGATGCGCAGGGGAACCGCTGGTTGCGGCCAGCGGCCCACGCACACTCGGCTGCGTTCCCCGGCGACCGTTCGAGCGACCGGACCGCCGTAGTTTTTACCGGGCGTCGCAAAGGTCGTCTCAACATGACCGACGAGGGCCAGCAAGGCCTCGGCGCGTTCGCCACGAACGACGGGGACGCCGGAGAGCGGGACGCGACGGCGGAGGCGGAAGCCATCGCCGGCAACGGCGGGTCGACGGCCGACGTCGTCGACGCGAGCGAGCACCTGTTCCCGGACGTCGACGGCCACGAGGAGTTCGTCGTGACCCAGGTCGACTACACCATCGAAGGGAACGGAGACGACGAGTACCCCGTCGTCCACGTCTTCGGCCGGACGAGCGAGAACGAGGCGGTCCACGCCCGCGTCTACGACTTCAAACCGTACTTCTACGCACCGGTCGACTCCGTCTCCGACGACCGACTCCGCCAGTACGACCGGATCACCGACTGGGAGGAGTTCGGCGACGACGGCGAGCCCTACGAGTCCATCCGCGGGGAACAGCTGGTGAAGATTTTCGGCCAGACACCCCGTGACGTCGGCCAGATCCGCGACGAGTTCGACCACTACGAGGCGGACATCCTCTTCCCCAACCGGCTCCTCATCGACAAGGGCATCACGAGCGGCGTCCGCGTACCCGTCCGCGAGGAAGACGACGGCTCGTTGCAAGTGCACCACGCCGAGCTGGAACCGGCCGAGGTTCAGGCCGACCCGCGCGTCAACACGTTCGACATCGAGGTCGACGACCGCCACGGCTTCCCCGAGGACGGCGAGGAGACGATCATCTGTCTCACGAGCCACGACTCCTACGACGACGAGTATATCGTCTGGCTCTACGAGGACCCCGACAACGTCGCGGGCCCAGAGACGCTCGAACGCTACGAACCCATCAGCGGCGAGTTCGACGCCGACGTCCGCATCTTCGAGGAGGAGGAGGCGATGCTCGAAGCCTTCCTCGACTACATCGACGAGACCGACCCGGACATCCTCACGGGCTGGAACTTCGACGACTTCGACGCGCCGTACTTCCTCGACCGGCTGGAGGAGCTCCAGGACTACAACCACGACTACGACCTCGATTCGGATCGGCTCTCCCGCATCGACGAGGTGTGGCGCTCGAACTGGCAGGGGCCGAACGTGAAGGGCCGAGTCGTCTTCGACCTGCTGTACGCCTACCAGCGCACGCAGTTCAGCGAACTCGACTCCTACCGGCTCGACGCCGTCGGCGAGGTGGAGCTGGGCGTCGGGAAGGAACGGTACAAGGGCGACATCGGCGACCTCTGGGAGGAGGACCCGGAACGCCTGCTGGAGTACAATCTCCGCGACGTCGAACTCTGCGTCGAGTTGGACCGCGAGCAGGGCATCATCCCGTTCTGGGACGAGGTACGCCAGTTCGTCGGCTGCAAAATAGAGGACGCGACGACGCCCGGCGACGCGGTGGACATGTACGTCCTCCACAAGCTCCACGGCAACTACGCGCTCCCCTCGAAGGGCCAGCAGGAAGGCGAGGAGTACGAGGGCGGCGCCGTCTTCGAACCTATCACGGGCGTCCGCGAGAACGTCACCGTGCTCGACCTGAAGTCGCTTTACCCGATGTGCATGGTGACGACGAACGCGAGCCCGGAGACGAAGGTCACCCAGGACGAGTACGACAGCGAGGCAGCCTTCGAAGAGCACACCTACCGCGCGCCCAACGGCACCCACTTCCGCAAGGAGCCGGACGGCGTCATCCGGTCGATGGTCGACGAACTCCTCAGTGAGCGCGAGGAGAAGAAGTCCCTGCGCAACGACCACGACCCCGATTCGGACGCATACGGCCGGTACGACCGCCAGCAGGCCGCGGTGAAGGTCATCATGAACTCGCTGTACGGCGTGCTGGGATGGGACCGGTTCCGCCTCTACGACAAGGAGATGGGCGCCGCCGTCACCGCGACGGGCCGCGACGTCATCCAGTTCACCGAGAAAGCGGCCAACGACATCGGCTACGATGTGGCCTACGGCGATACTGACAGCGTCATGCTCTCGCTGGGCGGCGACGTCTCCGTCGAGGACGCCATCGAGCAGTCCTTCGAGATAGAGGACCACATCAACGGGGCCTACGACGAGTTCGCCCGGGAGGAGTTGAACGCCGAGAACCACCGCTTCCAGATCGAGTTCGAGAAGCTCTACCGGCGGTTCTTCCAGGCGGGCAAGAAGAAACGCTACGCCGGCCACATCGTCTGGAAGGAGGGCAAAGACGTCGACGACATCGACATCACCGGTTTCGAGTACCAGCGCTCCGACATCTCGCCCATCACTAAACGCGTCCAGAAGCAGGTCATCGACATGATCGTCCACGGCGAGGACCGCGAAGCGATCAAGGACTACGTCCACGAGGTCATCGAGGACTACCAGGCCGGCAACGTCGACCTCGATGACGTCGGCATCCCGGGCGGCATCGGCAAGCGCCTGGACAACTACGACACCGACACGGCCCAGGTCCGGGGCGCGAAGTACGCGAACCTCCTGCTCGGTACGAACTTC
>Ga0075105_1000225_pt1 | contig 34076 bp, 29 predicted proteins | sample AntDeeMetag02WF5_FD_69800 | JGI IMG/M metagenome (GOLD analysis project Ga0075105, IMG submission 69800) | Saline lake microbial communities from Deep Lake, Antarctica - Antarctic Deep Lake Metagenome 02WF5 | ecosystem: Environmental > Aquatic > Non-marine Saline and Alkaline > Saline | place... | reverse complement strand
CGGTTACCCCACATCACTGGTTCGACGACCAGCGGGATATCGGTGCCGCGCAGATCCTCCGCGAGCTGGCTGACGTATTCGACGTTCCTGCGGAACGTCTCGTTGTCGTCGCGGCCGAAGACGAGGACGACCTTGACACCGACCGGGTCGAGTTCCCTCAGCAGTTCGACGTCGAACGCCGGTGTCCAGAGGTCCTCGCCGTCGTCGTGGCCCGGACTCGTCGACCAGGTCACGACGTCTGCCGTCAGCACGACGTCGACGTCTGCCCGGTCAAGACGGTCGCTGTACCGACGCGCGAAGTGCGGACCGACGAGCACGGCGTCGGGCCCGCCTTCGAGGACGCGGTCGAGGGTTTCGACGGGATTCTTGAATCCGTCCGGCGCGCCGAGACTCAGACCGTGGTCGAGCGCGACGACGACTGCGTTGCCAGAGGGGGTTTCCAGCAGCTTGTGAACAGACATGTACCTTCGTCTTGGGAGACCACTTCCACCTATAAAATAGTTTCCCGCGCCGATCAGATTATCGACCACCCGCCGTCGACCATCAGCATCTCCCCCGTGACGTACGCAGCGTCGTCGCTCGCGAGGAAGAGCACTGCTCCCGCGACGTCGTCGGGCGTTCCGGCGCGGCCTGCCGGGACCGGTTTGATGAGGTCGTCGCTGGCCGCGGCGGCCGGCGCGTCGTCCGACCATCCATCGATGAACTCCGTGGCGATCTGGCCCGGACCGACCGCGTTCACGCGGATATCGTGGTCGGTGAGTTCCAGAGCAGCACCCCTCGTGATCATCTTGATCGCGCCCTTCGTCGAATCGTACTGTATCTGCTCGCGCTGGGCCAGGAACGAGCTGATCGACCCCGTGTTGACGATGGTACCCTCGACGCCCCGATCGATCATGTCCGCGGCCGCTGCCTGGCAGCCGAAGAACACGCCCTTGGCGTTGACGTCGTGGATCCGCTCGAACTCCGACTCGGTAACGTCGAAGAGGCTGCCACCGACGAAGAGACCCGCGTTGTTCACCATCACGTCGACACCACCGTACTCGCGCGCTTCGTCTACCACCGCGCGGATCTCGTCCGCGTTCGAAACGTCCGTCCGGACGAAATCGGCCGTTCCACCGCGCTGGCGAATCGTCTCGTGAGTCGGCGTCTCGGCCATCTTCGGGTCCTCCTCGACGTCGGCGTTGAGGACCGTCGCCCCCTCTTCAGCGAACCTGAGAGCGATCTCTCTCCCGATCCCCGAGGTCGCGCCCGTCACTATCACGGTACTACCACCGAAGTCACTGGTATAGGCTGGCATACGGACGAAACGACCCGAGGCAGTAGCTTCAATGTTCTGGTGAGGTGTCAGGCCGCGGCGTCGTCGATCAGGGAACGGTCTCTCAGTGTGACGATTATTTCTCCTTGGTTCGCAATAATCTATAAATACACTATTGCGAGGAATACTCGTCGACCCGCACCGAACTGCCTGATCTCCCCGTTTCGACGGCCGGACACACTGAATATCCCTCATGATCGATGAGAGCTGGATGGAAACTATTGAGCACTACTTCGTTGAATGTATTCATATATGCCGTATAGAAAGTCAGCGACAGTCTCGCCTCACCATGCGGTGGGCGCGATGTATAACGTCCGTAAGAGTGTTATTTTCATCTGTCTCAGCGGCCGATCTGCGGACCATCCCCACAACGAGGTTGCGGCCACGGTCGATCGAGGATGGGTTACGTCGGAGGACGTCGAAAGGTCAGACGACGAGGGCCACTGCGAACGGCGGATAGCAGTCACCGAGACCGAGATAGCCATGCCGATCAGGAATATTGAGATTGTGTGACAATTGTATTATTTTTGTTATAATTAACTACTATATTGAAATCCTACTATTCTGGACGGGGCAAAAAATGCTACCGAGACAGACGGTGGCCGACTGCCGTCCCGGCGGGAAGAACCCGAGTGACGTTTCGGCGATCGTCTCTCCGTTGGGGCCCTCCAGCCGAGTTCGGCCTCCCGCCGCCAAGATTCGACCCAGCGCGTAGATTGATTCGTACGGTCGTCGGGCCCGACATTCGTTCCGTGGGATCGGCGGAATTCACCGGCAGTGGCCCGGCCGCTACCTGGAATCGACGGCGATGCCAATAATTTGCGGTGCGGAGGCGTCAGGCACTCTGGGAGTCCGGGCTACGCAGTTGGTCGAATTGCCGGGGTGATACACGAGACTCCACTCGGGTCGAATATGCCGGACTCAGCGGCGGCCGCCACGGGGAGTAGCGGGTATCCCTGGCAGAGCGACGACTAACGGTCCTCCGCTACCGTTTCCCCGGGCAGTTCCACGAGTGACAGAAACACCTCTCGGTACGGCCGGCTCACTTCGGCTCCACGAACTGGAGCCGTCCCCTCGTAAGATGAAGTATAAGAAATCCATCTATCTAATGTATCTGTAACTAATGACTGAACAGAACCGAATTCCTCGTCTCTTCGGCCGTGAAATCGCAGCACGTCTCTCCCCACGTTGGACCGGATCCTGGCGACGACATTCACTGGCACAGGTGAGACATTGGATACTCGGTACTACTCCGTGTCGTCGTCCGGAGGGGGCCGATACCCTTCCGCCGTTCGGCGACCTGGAGCCGTCGTCCACCGCCCTCACTCGGAGAGTATGATCATCCCCTTGACGATGCCGGGCTCCATCGCTCGCTGGAAGGCGTCGTCGACGTCTTCCAGGGGCGACTCGAAGTCGACCAGCCCTTCGACGTCGACGACGCCGTCGGTGAGCAGGTCGACGGCGACGTCGTACGTGTTCTTGTAGCGAAAGGACCCGTGGACGTCGATCTCGTTGTCAATGACCTCGAGGACGTCGAAGGGAATCTCCGCCTGGTCGCCCAGTCCGACCAGGACGACCGTGCCGCCGCGGCGGACGACGTCGACCGTCGACCGGATCGAGGGTTCGGCGCCGGAGGCCTCGACGACGACGTCAGCACCGACGCCGTCCGTGTATTCGTCGACTGCCGTCTCGAGGTTCGTTTCGGTGACGTCGACCGCGAGGTCGGCGCCCCGCTCGCGAGCGAAGTCGACCTTCTCCGCCACGACGTCCGTGACGATGACGTCCGTCGCGCCCGCGGCCCGGGCAGCCTCCATCGTTACCAGGCCGATGGGGCCAGCACCGGCGACGAGGACCGTGTCGCCCGTCCCGACGTCGCCACGTCGACAGGCGTGGATGCCGACCGAGAGCGGTTCACACAGAGCGCCCTCGGTCGTCGAAACGTCGTCTGGCAACTCGTAGGCGAAATCAGCTGGCCAGGCGACGTACTCCGTGAAGGCGCCGTCGTGGGGCGGCGTCGCCATGAACGTTACCGACTCGCAGAGGTGGTAGTCACCGCGCTTGCAGTGCGGACAGCGCCGGCACGGGACGCCGGGTTCGAGGGCGACGCGGTCGCCGGGTTCGAAGCCATCGACGTTGTCGCCGACCTCGACGACTTCGCCGGCGCTCTCGTGACCAAGAACGAGGGGGTCCTCGACCACGTAGTTCCCGATACGGCCGTGCTCGTAGTAGTGGACGTCGGAGCCACAGATGCCGACGTCCCGGATATTGACGAGGACGTCGTCGGGGCCGGGCGACGGTCGGGGACGGTCCTGCAGTTCGAACTCCGAGGGCTCGAGTAACACCGCGGTTCTCATGGACGGAACGTGGATGCGATTCACCAAAAACGTACGGGGAGTGCGACAGACGGTATCGTGACGTCCACAACGTGGCGGGTGAGGGTTCGAATGCTGAGCGATCCACCGCGTCCGAGGCGAGACGCTCATCCTGAGTATCATCGCTGGTTGCGACCGCTGGCGAACGCACAGGTCGTTCTGACCGAAAACTTGAATCAGAGTGGCATCTCGACGCCGTCGTGGACCGAATCGAGGAACGCATGGACGAGACGGGGATCGAGCTGCTGTGGGGGACGGCACAGCTTTTCGCCGAGCGAAAGTACGCACACGGCGCCGCTACCTCTCCGAACGCCGACGTCTTCGCCCACGCCGCTGCCCAGGGAAAGCAGGTCATCGAGGTGACGAACCGGCTCGGCGGCGAGAATCTGGTCTTCTAGGGCGGTCGCGAGGGCTACAAGACGCTTCTCAACACCGGCATGGAGCGGGAAATCGATAACATGGCCCGCTTCCTCCGTCTGGCCGCCGACTACGCAGATGACGTCGGCTTCGACGGCCAGCTGTTTATCGAGCCCAAACCACGGGAGCGCATAATACACCAGTACGACTACGATGCCGCGGCCGTCCTCGCCTTCCTCCGGAACTACGACCTCGACGACCGCTTCGCCCTCAACCTGGAGTCGAACCACGCGACGCTCGCCGACCACACCGTCCAGCACGAACTCCGCTACGCCCGCGTCAACGACGCCCTCGGCAGCGTCGATGCGAACCAGGGAGACAAGCTGATCGGCTGGGACACCGACGAGTTCCCCACGGACGTGTACGGAACGACGCTCGCGATGTACGAGGTGTTGGCAGCTGGCGAGATCGCACCCGGCGGCCTGAACTTCGACGCGAAAGTCCGTCGAGAATCCGTCGACCCCGTCGACCGGTTCCACGGCCACATTGCGGGCATGGACGCCTTCGCGAAGGGGATCGAGGTTGCCCACCAACTCCTCGAGGACGGCGTTTTCGAGTCGACCATCGAGGACCGCTACGCCAGTTACGAGGAGGGAATCGGGGCTTCGATTACCGCCGGTGACGCCGACTTCGAGACGCTCGCCGACCACGCCCTGGACGGCGACGAGATCGACATCGCATCCGGCCACCAGGAGAAACTCGAGAACTTCCTGAACCAGTACGTACTCGAGACCTGAGTCGGCGACGCTGCGGACACGGCTGTGTGAGCGGTCGAAAGCGGAAACCAGCGCGGTCCGTCACCGACCGTTCCCGACGCGGTTCTCGGTGATGGATCGGAGGCGTTCGTTCGAGTTACTGCCGGAACCGATACACATCGACGGCAGCGGGAATTCTCGAGTCGGGGGGCTCTCAACGTTCGAACGTGTTTTTGAGGTACTGCAGACTCTTCGCAGCGTTGTCGTCGAGGTTCTCATCGCCGGAGAGATCCCGCCAGAGCGCGACGTCCTGTGCGATATCACCACCGGGCAGAACGAACGGCTCCATCACGACCGGCCCGTCGTAGTCAATAGAGTCGAGGGCCTCACCGATCTCTGGCCACGGCATATTCCCGCCTTCTCTGGGTAGTTTTCGGTTGTTCTCGCCTACGTGGAAGTGACCGAGATGGTCACCGGCAGTTTTGATAGCGTCAGCGAAGTCGTCTTCCTCGATGTTCATGTGGAACGTGTCGAGCATAATCTGCAGGTTGGGGCTGTCGACAACCTCGACGAACGGCCGGGCCTCGGCAGCGGTGTTGAGCATGTATTGCTCGAACCGGTTCACGACCTCCACGGTACAGAGTACGTCGTGGGCCTCCGCGATGTTCGCGACTTCCTTCCAGGTGTCGATAGATTGCTCTTTCCGGTCCGCTTTCTCTTCGATGCCACCCTCGAACGTGGGATTCCAGGCGCCGTAGGTGAGCCCGCCGAGGTATCGCCCGTCCATTTCGTCGACAATCTCGATGGCCGACGTCAGCTGGTCGACGCCGCGCTGACGAGTATCCGGATCCGGTGCGGAGACGTCGGCATCAGAGGTGAGGGTCGTCACGAACGAGAGGTCGAGGTCGTGTTCGTCGGCGTGCCGTCTCAGCACCGCCCGGTCTTCCGAGTCCCAGGGCAGTAGCGCGTCACAGTGGATTTCCAGGAGGTCGAAACCGCTCTCGCTGGCACGACGAACGCGGTCTTTCAATTCCTCGGGAGATGCATTCCAGTTCCGTGCCCAGTACGCAAAGAAAATGCCATACTGTACCATGATTCAGACATCCGGGGGATCTCACATATACGTTCGGGTGGCTCGGACAGGGTCGATAGAGCGGCCTCACATGAACTCACCACTCGGCGACGCTGCCGTCTTCGTGGTGCCAGACCGGGTTGTACCAGTTGACGTCGGCCCTGGCCTGCTCACGGACGTAATCCTCGTCGATTTGGATACCGAGGCCCGGCCCCTCCGGGCGTGCGACATAGCCGTTCTCGAACGTGAAGGTCTCCTCGTCCTCCAGGAACGCCAGCCCCTGGCTCGATTCCGGGTCGTGGAGACCGAGGTCCTGCTCCAGCATGACGACGTTCTGCGAGCAGAAGCCGAGCTGGAGCGAGGCGGCGAACGCCACGGGGCCGAGCGGGCAGTGGGGGATGACGGCGACGTCGAACGCTTGCGCCATCGCGGCGACCTTGTGGAGCTCGCTGATGCCGCCGACGTGCGTGACGTCGGGCTGTATGACCGAGACGGCGTCGTCGACGAACAGCTGCTTGAAGTCGTACCGTGTGTAGAACCGCTCACCAGTGGAAATCCGCGCGGCGGTCCGGTCGCTGATACTCCCGAAGGAGTCGGCGTGCTCCGGAAGCAGTGGCTGATCGACGAACATCGGGTCGTACGGCTCGAGTCGCCGGACGAGTTCTAGCGCCATCGGCTTCGAAACTCTGCCGTGGAAGTCGACGCCGATTAGAACCTCCTCGCCGACGGCGTCGCGGACCGCCGCCACCCGTTCGACGGCACGGTCGACGGCGGCGGCGGTCTCCAGCGGGCGAAACTCGCCGACGAAGTTCAGTTTGATGGCCCTGTACCCGTGTTCGACATCACGAACGGCCGACTCGGCGATCTCCTCGGGTTCGTCTCCGCCCACCCACTGGTACACCATCAGCCGGTCCCTGACGTAGCCACCGAGCAGGTCGTACACCGGTGCGTCGTAGTGCCGGCCCTTGATGTCCCAGAGCGCCTGGTCGATGCCGGACAGCGCGCTGGTCAGGACGGGGCCGCCCCGGAAGTAGCCACACTGGTACAGCTTCCGCCAGTGGTACTCGGTCCGCAGCGGGTCCATCCCGAGGAGGTACCCCTCGACGAGTTCGCTGACGGCCGTCCTGACGGTCTCGAGACGACCCGGAATTATCGGCTCCCCCCAGCCGATCGTCCCGTCGCTGGTCTCCAATCGCAGGAGTAACCAGCGCGGCGGGACGGCGTACAGGTCGTAGCCCGTGATTTGCATACCCGAGATAACAGGGAGTAGGCACTTGAAGGGCGCGGCCATCCCGGCAGCGACGCGGTGGATGTCACGCCGACTGGGAACGGGGAGGCCGGGCTACGCTAGACTTAAGCCGGTGGCGACACCTCTTCCTGCGTACGCAATGAGCCTACTGGAGAGTTTCTCCCTGGACGGAGAGACGGCTATCGTCACCGGTGCGGCACAGGGCCTCGGCAAGCAGATGGCGAGCGGGCTCGCGGAGATGGGCGCCGACGTCGCCATAGCCGACGTGAATCACGAGCAGGCGGTCGAGTCCGCCGCGGAACTAGACGGCGAGACGGACGTGTTCGCCGTCGAAGTCGACGTCACCGACGAGGAGTCCGTCCAGGCGATGGTCACGGAGGTCACCGAGCGACTGGGGCCGATCGACGTGCTCGTCAACAACGCCGGTATTGTCGAGAACTCGCCTGCCGAGGAGATCCCGATCGACTCCTGGCGGCGCGTCATCGCGGTCAACCTCGACGGCGTCTTCCTCTGCTCGAAACACGTCGGCAAGCGGATGCTGAAACGGGGCGACGGTCGGATCGTCAACGTCTCCTCGATGTCGGCCATCGACGTCAACGTCCCACAGAAACAGGCGAGTTACAACGCGACGAAGGCCGGCGTCTCGCAGCTGACGAAGTCGCTCGCCGTCGAGTGGGGCGACCGCGGCGTCCGGGTCAACGCGGTCGCGCCGGGATACATGCGAACGAAACTCGTCGACGAGGTGCTCGAATCGAACGCGGACATGGAGGAGACGTGGATCGAGAACACGCCGATGGGGCGGCTCGGTCGCCCGGAGGAACTGCGGGAGCTCGTCGTCTACCTCGCCTCGAGCGCCTCGTCGTACATGACCGGATCCGTCGTCAGCATGGACGGCGGCTACACCGCGCGGTGAATCCCGATGGCCGTCGAGGCCGAGAAATCGGTTTCCCGTCCAGTTCTCGGGGGCCTGGCCACGGCCCCAGTCGGCGGTCGCCTCCTCGGGCGGTCCCTGCTAGCGGCGCCCCTCGTCTGCGCGTGGTGACAGAAGAGAAACGGCGACGGACGGCCGCTGTCGCTACTCTACGCGATCGGCGGCCTGCACGCCCTCTTCGAGCGCGACTTCTGCTTCCCTGTCGAGATTGCGCTGGTGGATGGTCTCGCCGGACCCGATGTCGAACAGGTGAACGTCCTGGTCGGGAATCTCCACGTAGACGTGCTCGCCCTCGGTGATGGGGCGCTGGCCGTCGGTCTCGACGATGAACGTACCCTCGGCTTCCTGGCCCTGCGCCCGAAGGTAGACGTACGAGATGCTCCCCATCGGTTCGACCACGTCGACGACCGCCTCGAACTCGTGACCGGCGTTGGCGCGGTCGTGGATCGCCATGTCCTCCGGCCGGACGCCGAGGGCGAGTTCGTTGCGGCTGCCGGCAGCCATCTGCATCTCCTCCGTGAGGTCGTAGTCGAAGCCGTCCGCGCGGAGCGTGCCGCCCTCGAGGCGGCCCTCGAAGAAGTTCATCGAGGGCGACCCGAGGAAGCCGGCGACGAACCGGTTTGCCGGCCGGTAGAAACACTCCAGGGGCGTTCCGATCTGATGGAGTTCGCCGTAGTTGAGGACGACCAGGCGGTCACCCATCGTCATCGCCTCCGTCTGGTCGTGCGTGACGTACAGCGTCGTCACGTCCAGGTCGTTCTGCAGCCGATTGATCTCGGTCCGCATCCCTGCCCGGAGCTTCGCGTCGAGGTTCGACAACGGCTCGTCCATCAGGAATACGTTCGGGTCCCTGACGATGGCACGGCCGAGTGCGACGCGCTGTTGTTGTCCACCGGAGAGTTCGCCTGGCTTGTTGTCCAGCAGCTCCCCGATGTCCATCATCTCCGCAGAGGAGGTGACTGTCTCTTCTATCTCCTCGTCAGACATGTCCGTGGACATCTTGAGGCCGAAGGACATGTTCTCCTCGACAGTCATGTTTGGGTACAGCGCGTAGTTCTGGAACACCATCGCGATGTCCCGTGCGCGCGGGCCCAGCTGGTTCACGATGGTGTCGCCGATGTGGATGTCACCCTCAGATTGCGTTTCGAGTCCGGCGACGATACGCATCAGCGTCGACTTCCCGCTCCCCGAGGGACCGACGAAGACGATGAATTCGCCGTCTTTGATATCTAGGGACACGTCGTCGACTGCGACGACTGCGTCGCCGTCGTCACCGAACCGCTTCGTCACGTCGTCGATTGTAATTCTAGCCATTATTGCACCTCCAGTGAGCAGCTACCTGACTGTAACCCCGCTGCGAGGGCGTGATTCGCGAGCGATGCCTGCCGTCCGCGTGGAATCGTGCTCATTCTTTGATCACCACGCCGAAGCTGAGGCCGGCGGCAAGGTACTTGTTGACCGCGATTAGGAAGATTACTACTGGGATGATCATCGCCGTCGAGGCGGCGGCCAGCATCCCCCACTCGATGGATCGAGAGCCAATGAACGAGTAGACGAACAGCGACACCGGCACTGCCTCGAAACTCGTCAGCACGAGGCCAAACAGCAACTCGATCCACGCGAAGATGAAGCTGATGATAGCAACCGAGAAGATGCCGGGTTTGGCCGCCGGCAGGACGACCTTCATGAAGCCCTGGAACTGCGTCGCGCCGTCGACGCGGGCTGCTTCCTCTAACGTCTCTGGAATCCCGTCGAAGAACGCCTTCATCACCCAGACGACCAGCGAGAGATTGATGCTGACGTACATCAGGACCATCCCGATACGCGTGTCGAACAGGTTGAATTCCTGGAAGATGATGAAGAACGGCAACACGACGGCGATAGGCGGCAGCATCCGCGAGGAGAGTATCCACACGAGCACGTCCCGCTCCATCGGGATGTCGTACCGCGAGAGGACGTACGCTGCGGGCACGCCAATCAACAGCACGAGGACTACCGACGCCGACACCATGAGAAGACTGTTAGCGAAGGCTGCGACGAACCCCGAATCCTGAATCAGCTGGATGTAGTTGTACAGCGTCGGCAGGAAAATCCAGTCCGGCGGCAGCGAGTTCGCTGTGCCAGGGGGCTTCAGCGACATCGAGGCGAGCCAGTACAGCGGGAACAGCACGATGAACGACCACGTCAGGAGAACCGTGTGTCGAAGCACCGTGACGAGCGTCTCCCGCGTGTCTTTGTCGAGGCGCTGTGATGCGGTCGCGGAGTCGCCGTCCGTCGTCGCCATCAGTCCCACACCCCCTCGAAGCCGACCTTCGCGATGACGATGTTCGCGATCGCGATGACGAAGACCAGGTAGACGACGGCGATCGCAGCCGCCACACCGACCTGGTTGTTTATGAACATCTGTTCGTAGATGTTGATACTCACTAACTGGGTGGCCGTCCCCGGCCCACCCTGTGTCAGTCCGTACACCACGCCGAAGGTGCGGAACAGGTCGATCATCCGGATGAGCGTGGCGACGAACACCACCGGCTTCATGTAGGGGATGATGACGTGGACGTAGCGACGCCACATCGGCGCACCGTCGACGCGGGACGCCTCGATAAGCGTCTTCGGCACTGACGAGAGGCCGGCGTAGAAGATGATGAACATGAACGGCGTCCAGTTCCACGTATCGAGCAGGATCACCGTCAGCAGCGGGAGTTCAGAGAGGAAGTTCGGCGCTGCGAACGGCGTCCCGGTGTTTATCATGAACGGAATGATGCCGATCTCGCTGTTTAGCATAATCCGCCCAATCGTCGCGAGCGACACGGGTGCGACGGCCATCGGGATGATGAACAACACCCGATAGAACGACTTCGTCCGACCGGAGCCGACGCCGGCGACGAGCGCCGCCAAAAAGAACCCGAGGAGGGTTTCGAGCAACAGCGCGCTGGCGACGACAGTAATCGTGATCACGAACGAGTGGATGGCGCCGCCGCGGGTGAACGCCGTTTCGAAGTTTCTCAGACCGACGAATTCAGCCTCGAAGACGTTCAGCGTCGGCTCAGCAATCAGGCTGAGATACAGGTCGTACGCACCGGGGAAGAAGGTGATGCTGACCATCACCAGCACCATCGGTGCGATGAACCAGTACGGGAGGTAGTCGTTCCACAGGTCCCTGAGTCTGGCGAGGCCGTTTGTACCGGTCGGTTCTGTTTCTGTTGGTGTGCTCATGATTGAATACGAAGAAAGTAACCCCGCACGTGTATATAGCTAGGTCTTAGCCGCTGTAGATGTCTTCGGCGGCTGACGCCGCGTCCGTCATCGCCGCCTCGCCGGATTTCTGGCCGGCGATAGCGCGCTGTAGCTCTTCGGAGTACTGCTGGCCCCACTGTGGGTATTTCCGGTCGAACGGGTCCGGCGCTGCGGCCTGCAGCGATTCGAGCGAGATCTGTGCGTATTCCTCGCCGACCTTCGAGATGTAATCGTCGTTCTCCCAGGTGGACTGGCGCACCGAGAACACACCGCTGCTCTCCGTGTTTATCCAGAGGTCGGTCGGTGGGGACGTCGCCCATAGCATGAACAGGAACGCCTGTTCGGAGTTCTGGGCGTTCTTCGACGTGGAGATCTGCCAGTTGAACGCGTTCGGGTTCAGCTCACCGCCCTCCGGCTTGGGCACTTTCGCGATCCCGACTGAATCGGCGACACTCGACTCGTCGCTGGTCAGGTCGCCCCAGAACATGTTGGCGTCGGCGACGATGTGGCCGGCGCGGCCTTCCTGCATCGTCGCGAGGACGTCCGACCAGGTCTGTGACGGTGCACCGTCCGGCCCGTAGTCCTGGAGCAGTGTGGTGTACCAGTCCGCGGCTTCGATGACCTCCGAAGTGTCGAGACCGGAGTCGGTCGGGAAGTCAGTCCAGAGCTCGCCCCCCTGCTGTCGGAGGAGCGTGTTCAGGATGTAGATGTTCATCCCGTACCCTTTCTGGCCACGACCGGCAGTGCCGACGATGTCGGATTCCTCTTCGTGGATGACCTTCGCGTTCTGGCGGTGCTGTTCCCAGGTCTCGGCGACCTCGAGGTCGTGCTTGTCGTAGAGGTCCTTTCGGTAGAACTGGGTCTGGACCTCGACGGTGATCGGCAGTCCGGTCCAGTTGTCGCTGTAGCCACCACCGTGGGCCTGCCAGCGGGACGACTCGAAGAGGTCGTCGGGCTTGTAGAAGCTCTCGTCGTAGAGACTCCCGTCGTCGAAGTACGGATCGAGGGGCTGGAGCCACCCCTCCTCGCGGAACTGGTTGACGACCTGGTCCATGAAGAAGACGTCGAACTGCCCGGCGCCGGTGCTGGCGTCGGTCTGTCGCTTGGTTCGGAACTGATTTTCCGGGAGGATGTTCCAATTGACGTCGATCCCGGTGAGTTCCTCGAAGACGGGAATGGCCGGCTTGATTGCGTCGACCCACGGGTGCTGGACGGCACCGACGTTGATTTCAGAGCCATCGAACTGCTGCCACTCGATGTCGGCACTGTCGTACTCGCTCAGCGGGATGGCCAGGTCACCAGAGGACCCGCCACTGTCGTCCCCACTCGTCGTCTCGGTCTCGCCGGAGTCGGTGTCACCACCGCCGCCACCGCCGCCGTCGCTGCCGCCTCGCGTGCAACCCGCGAGGCCGCCGAGGAGACCGAGACTCGTTGCACCAGTCGCTCGAAGGAAGTTGCGCCTATTGCGCTGATCGTTCATGATTGTTGACCTCGGCGTTACCGAAAGGCTCAGGAACAATAAAACCCAGGGTTAAATCGGGGTTCCACCGCTCGATGCCTGCCTCGCGTACCTGGCACCAAATCATTATTATCGGCCGGTGGGAATCCGTTACCCGCATGGAATTCGATCTCTCAGGCCAGACCGCGCTCCTCAGCGGCTCGGGCAGAGGAATGGGGAAAGCCTCGGCGACGGAACTCGCTCGCAACGGTGCCGACGTCGTCATCAACGACATCGACGAGGACGTGGCCGAACAGACAGCGGACGAGATCCGCGACCTGGGCGTCGATGCCCTCGGCATCGCTGCCGACGTCAGCGACGAAGCAGAAGTCGCGGCAATGGTCGAGCGCGCCACCGACGAACTCGGTGCCATCGATATCCTCGTGAACAACGCCGGCGTCGGCGACGCCGGTCCGTTCCTCGACGACCGGTACGACCACACGTTCGACCTGAACCTCGACGTCCACCTCCACGGCGCCCTCAACTGTACGCGAGAGGTCGTCGACGGGATGGTCGAGCGGGAGTACGGCAAGATAGTCAACTTCACCTCGATTCACACGAAAAACGGCGTCGGGATGTCCCCGGCTTACGACGTCGCAAAGTACAGCCTCCTGGGCCTCACGAAGAGTCTCGCGCTCGAACTCGGCCGCGAGGGGGTCCGCGTCAACGCCGTTGCCCCGGGCTGGGCGAACACTCGGTTGACGGAGGAATTCAGCCAGGCCGTCACGGAACAGATCCTGGACAACAATCCGCTGGGCCGGTTCGCCGAACCCGAGGAGGTCGCGCAGGCGGTGGCGTTCCTCGTCTCGCCGGCAAGCGACTACGTCAACGGTCACGAACTACGCGTCGACGGCGGGCAAGTGCCCATCGACAGCTGGCGGCTGGACAGTCGGTAAGGGTCGCCCCCTACCGACGCAAAGATATTAATACGATCACCGAATATCTCTGGGCGCTAGACCCATTATGAGCGGACAGACCAGCGACTGGAGCGAGACGGCGACCGTTCGACACTCTGCGAGGAGTGACTAACCATGCGAGCAGGTGCACTCACGGACGTCGGCGAGTTCGAGGTACAGGAACGCGAACGACCGGAGCCCCAGGCCGGCGAGGTCCTGCTAGAGGTCGGTGCCTGCGGCGTCTGCATGACCGACTTTCACATGTACCACGGGACGTTCACCGTGGATACGCCCCAGGTGCTCGGTCACGAGAGTGCGGGGACCGTCGCGGAGGTCGGCGACGGCGTCGTCGGCATCGAAGTCGGCGACCGCGTCGCGATGAATCCGACCGTCCCCTGTAACACCTGTTCTGCTTGCAAGCGGGGCGACACACACCTCTGTGAGAACAATACGTCGATCGGTGGCGCCGGCGAGACCATCATGGACGGGGCGTTCGCCGAGTACGTCCGCGTTCCCGCGGGCAGCGTCGAACAGATCGGTGACCTCCCGTTCCGGGAGGCTGCACTGGCAGAACCCCTCGCGTGCTGTATCCACGGCGCCGACCGGAGCGGTCTCGGCCAGGGCGACAGCGTGGCGCTGATCGGCGCCGGTCCGATCGGCCTCATGCTGCTTCAGACGCTCCGGAACCGCGGTGCCGCCCCGATCGCGGTCTCGGAGCTCGACCCCGACCGGCGCGAACTCGCCGCCGAGATGGGCGCCGACGTCGTGATCGATCCCGCCGAACGTGACCCCGTTGAGGCCATTCGCGAGGAGATCGGTGCCGTCGACGCCGGTATCGAGGTCGTCGGCAAGGTCTCGACGATCGAGCAGGCCCACGACATGACTGCGAAGGGCGGCAACACGCTGATCTTCGGTGTCCCCGAGCAGGACGCGACGATGGAAGTCAGCCCGTTCGACATTTACTTCCAGGAGATCGATCTCCGCGGGACGTTCGCGCTGACCCAGGCGTCCTTCGAACGAGCCGTGACGCTCCTGCAGCACGGTCGCATCGACGCCGACACCCTCGTCACCGAAGAGATCGGGCTCGAGGACATCCCCTCCGCGTTCGAGCGGATGGGCGACGCAGAGGGCCTGAAGAAGGTCTTCCTTCCCGGACAGGACGAATAGGCCAGTTCTCACTGAGCGGCCTCTCCGCTGGCGACGCCGCCGAACCGACTGCCCGCAACTCACCGTTCTTCGCCGAACTACTCCTGCCATGGCGTCACTACCACGAGGAGGCCTGGACTGTGCTGACAACACGGCCCATTTGTTCTTGAGAACAGAACGTGGAAATTTTCACATCCTGCCGCCCCGATATTTGGATCTGTATGAACGATCGTTGAGAATCTAGATCATGTTTGTCATTCACATACGGCGAGTATGTTCTGCACGGCCGAACAACTATTTACGGCAGCATTGCGTACTCGAGGTACGAATGTCCGACACACCAACATACGCGGTCGAGGCGACGGGGACCTCCCTGGCGATACTCGAGACACTCGTCGACGCCGAGGAGCCGCTCGGTGTCACGGCGCTGTCCGAGCACGTCGACGTCGCGAAGAGCGTCGTACACAACCACCTCTCGACGCTACGGGCACACGGATACGTCGTCAAGCGAAACGGGCAGTACGAACCGTCCTTGCGGATGCTGGCGCTCGGCCGCCAGACGCGTGATCGCATTCCCGTGGTCGTGGGAGCCAGGGCCAAGGTCGACAACCTCGCCGACGCGACCGGTGAGACGACGACGCTGTTCGTCATCGAGGCGGACCAGGCCGTCCCGGCGTACGTCGTCGAGCCGTCCAAAGGGTGGTCGCCGCCGTTCTCTGAGGGAGAGCGGATGCCCCTCCACGTGAACGCCCCAGGGAAGGCGATACTCGCCTCGCTCCCGGACGAGCGGGTCGACGAGATTATCTCTCCCGAGTACCTGTCGCCGTACCCCGACGGGACCACGGCTGACGCCGACGCGCTCCGGGAAGAGATCGTTCAGATCCGAGAAGACGGCGTCGCGTTCTCCAGAACAGAACAGTACGACGGCGTGGTCGGCGTAGCCTCGCCTATCCCGACGACCAGCGGGACGCGTCCAGCGGCTATCGGCGTCGTGGGACCAGAGGACCGACTCCAGGGTCGCCACCTGGAAGAGGACGTCACGGGACAGGTGCTGAGTACGTCGAAGGCCATCCAGAACGAACTCACCAGTGCCTGACGGCGCCAGGAGCCGCAGTGAGTGGAGGGATCATAACATCCTTAAAGTTGTTATATTCTGCGAACCGACCGGACGAACATCCCCTCGACGACCGTGACGAGTACAGCGACGCCAGCGCGCGTCCCCTCCCAGCACTGGTGCCACAGTCATTCCCCAGAGCCGAATATTCAGTCACCGCGAGTCGATTCGTGGCATCCACATTCGTAACCATCGATTTCGGGCCGATATGATCTTCAGAAGCGGATATCCCGGCAGTACACGTCTCAAACACCGGTATGCACCCATTCCTGGATTCATATACCTCCGCTCCAGAACTAAATTTACAGTTACATCCCTCAACCTCGTATTATATGATATATATGCCCCATTGGTCAGGTTCTGAAACTATATTTGGCAATCTACAACTCATCCAGAGCAGTAATACTCCAAACTGGCCGCGAATCGGAAAATCAGGAAGGAAAACGTGACGAAACGAAACCATTTCACGGTCCGTCGCGCGGAAATCGAGGCTACGCATCGAAATCTCGGCGTGCGCTCACCTCATTCCATGACCCGAAACGGACGGTCACCCGCCGTTCAGGGACGACCGATCCCCGCCTCGAAGTTCGCGAGCGAAACGACAGAACGGGGAAATTCGAGCGGGCCGACCGAGAGATTGACGATTGCCGGCGAGCGCTAGTTCGATGTTTCTGACGGCGCACGTGAGAACGAGTTCGCGGAACTGTCCGAACCAGGTTCTCGCTCGAACGATCTCGCAGTATTTTCGCCGAAGTGCGAAAAACGTCGCTTCGATATATGATCGTTGATAGTACGTCGTGTCATCGAGCAAACCATTGTTTGCGACGCCGTGCCAGCCGAATTTGCGGTGTTTGATCACCGGTTTGACGCCCTCAGAACGGAGTTTCTGACGAAGCAACTCCCAGTCGAAGCCTTTGTCGGCGGTCAGTATCGTCAATTTGTCTAAATTACGCGTGAGAAGCTGCCAGGCGATCTGTGTATCGTACGGTTATTTCATCGAACAATGTATATCGAGGATCAGACCAGTCTCACAGTCGATCAAAGCAGTCGTTTTCACCGCTCTGAACGTGTAATTCGTTCGTTTGGCGTAGTGCTCGCCGCGCCGCGATCCATGCCGGTTGCGTCGATCGCCTGGATCTCGCCGGTGTCGTGCAGCTCCGCCGACAGCCGTAGCAGCCGCCGCCAGATCGGCATTTTCAGCTCCTGCATCCGCATGCAAACCGTGGTGAAATCGGGCAGTTCGAACAGTTCTAGGTCGAGAAATCTGCCGATCCGTGGCATTTCGTATAGTGCGTCCAGCAGTCGTCGGTACGGCAGATCGAGAGAGGTTTTGAGACCGTGAATCGAGACGATAACCCAGTCGGCGTAACCGCCGTCACCACGCTGTAACGCGGGTTTCGCGTTTCCAACGACGGCTTTTTGGGCGAGCGTTAAACTTTTTTCGTGAAGCGGGCTAGCTTCGTCAACACAACCAAGCCTACACGCTTCACTCCCTAGTAAGTTAGACATTTAGCGACAGCTACTAGGAAACCGATACTAGACCATGAGTCGCTGAGGTGCCTGGTTTCGAGCGTCTAAACAAGGCCAAGTAGAGTCAATTAGATCTGGTCCAGCGGTTCGAGATACGTCAGCATCTCTCCGATGACTCTCTGCACGAATGACTCGCTGAGGCGACCCTGTCGTCGAAGGATTGCCGCGTGCTTCGGCGAGACAACCGTCCATGGTGAGGCGTATCCCTGTCGAGGCATGCCGCCCTCGACCCAGTCGTCCTCACTGAGCGGGACGCCCTCGTCGTGGGGCGTCGTCGTCAGCGTCACGGTCATGTACTCCTCGTCGCTGAACGAGTGAGAGCTGTTGTTGAGAATGTGCCACGGCCACGGGTTTTCGGTCGATTTGAACGGGTCGGGACCCCAGACGACGTCTCCTCGCTAATAACTCATCCATCTCCGCCGTCGTCGACGGCGTGTTCGAGCCACTGGCCCATGTCCTCTTCGCCAAATCGCTCGTTCGCGGCGCGCGTGCTCTCGACAATCCTGCCGTACGCTGCGATATTCTCGTCCTCACCAAGCGCCCAGTAGTTCCCCTTGTGACGAACGAGGTCACGATCTTCGAGGCGCGAGAGGACGACACTGATACTGCCCTTCTTGACGCCCGTCCCCTCACAGATTTCGCTCTGGGTGAACGCCTGGTCCGGATGTGAAGCGAGGAATCGCATGACTCGCTCGGCGTTCGTGGGCCCGTCATCGTGGAGTCGGTCCTCCGAGGAAGATTCGAACGTATTAATGTCGATTGGCATGTGTATTTCTTGTCGTATAATGTATTCTGTGTATTGGTGTATTTCTTTGTTTGGCCAAGCCTCATTCTCCGCCGACCGCGTCGATAATTCGCTCGGCCGTCCGGCTGATACGACCCAGTCGATCGGTGATGGTGTCGCTGTTGTCGCCATCCCACGCCGCGAGGTAGAACGCCGAGTTGCTCGTGTCGAGGTCGAAGTGTCGACCGACTACGTAGGCGACTGCTTCGACCTCGACTTCCCGCTTCGAGCGCTCCGCCTCATTGACGACATCTCCGTGAAGCAGCGCGTGGGCGTCCTCGTGGACGAGCGTCGTTGCCAGGTCGGCGTCGTTCTCGACCCCCGCGACGCCGGGATCGGCGGCGCAAATCTCGAAGAACTCGGCTAGGTCCATCCCGTTCTCGAGTTCTTCGTTGCACGAGTAGCTGCTACAGGCGAATCTCATTCCTCGCCCCCTCGCGGCAGCGGTAGTTTGACGGCCCGACTGACCTTTGAGGACCGGTAGACGCCCATGACGACCTCCAGAGCACAACGCGCATCGGCGCCGGTCACGGTCGGTTCCGTTCCCGCAAGTACGCTGTCAACGAAGTAAGCTATCGGTCCACAGTACTTCGATTCTTCGGGCACGGGCACTTACAGAACACCGCTGTCGTCGGCTAACTCTACGCGGATCGTCTCCTCGATCTTGTCCACATAGATGACGCCCTCCTCGCCGACGATTTGCATCGTGATAGACGCCGGGTCGGTCCGCCAGGCGGTCTCGAGTGTGCCGAGCGTGCCGTCCTCGAAGCGGACTACGGCGACGGCGGTGTCCTCAACCTCGGTATCCATTGAGAGCGTGTCGCTGTAGCCCATCAGCTCGTCCACATCGCCGAACAGGTGATTGATTCGGTCGGCGTTGTGGATGACGATATCTATGAGGGCGCCGCCGCCTGAGGCCTCGGCGTCCGTGAACCACTCGGACCGGGGCGACCATCCCTCTGGGCCGGGGTGGCTGAAGCGACTGCGCACATTGTTAACCTTGCCGACGATACCCTGGTCGAGCAGGTCCTTCGTTTTCTCGTACACCGGGCCGAAGCGCTCCGACTGATCGATCATCAGGATGGTATTACTTTTATCGGCCGCTGCGACCATCTCGTCGGCCTCTGCAAGGGAAGTACTTACCGGCTTCTCGCAGAGGACTGCGATGTCTCGCTCCAGCGCCGCGACGACCACGTCGTGGTGCAGGTGGTTCGGCAGACAGACGCGGATCGCGTCGAGGTCGCCCTCGTCCAGCATTATCTCGTAGTTGGTGTAGTAGTTCGGCACGTCATACTCGTCGGCGACCGCCGACGCCTTCTCCTCCTCTACGTCACAAATTGCGGCGATCCGAGCCTGTTCGTGGTTCTCGTACTCGGGGATGTGGAGCCGCTGGGCGATGGCGCTGGTGCCCACGACGCCGACGTCAATCGAATCCGCATCCAGTCCTTCTCGCTCGGAGGCAATCATGATCTCTAAACTCGTTGTCAGTATGAGGTGATCGAAGCCAGATAATCAACCTCGGGCTCATATTGGAAGTGAGGAGATGTTATTTGGTGTAGGCCAAACGTGAGTGGCGGCGAAGCGGCGACCTATCTGAGGAAGCGGAGAACCGCCGCGCGGATCCTTCCTTCCGGGAGTGCAACGCGAGAGCAGGAGAACAATTCGAGAGTGAGATGCAACGAGCGCTATGTCACTTTCTGTCGAATCCTCGAGCAAGACATTGTTGGCGACGCCTTTGTAGTGTTTCGAGGCGTGACTATGGTCAAAGACGAATGCGTCGATCTCGATGGCATCATTTATCGGGAGGAGAGTCACCGAGAGGTTGAGAAGGACACGTCAAACCATCACGCCGTGTCGGTTGAAGGCCTTACACAACGTCGAAGGAGACGGGATCTCCTCGAGATCGATTGCCCTCCCAGAATCTATAGTCGTTCGAGGGCGGCGATACACTCGAGAAGTGCCCGTCCGTTGTGATACGCGCCCTTGTAGACCGCCCCCTTCCGGCCGACTGGTTGCAGGTCTTCGTCCACGCCGGAGTGCCACTCGCCATATTCCCCGTCGACATGGTACTGCTGGATGAAATCCCACGTCTCACGGAAGACGTCGAGGTATCGGTCGTCGCCCGTGCGCTCGTAGGTCCGCAGCGCGCTCGTCATGCACTCGGCTTGGACCCACCAGGCCTTGACGCGGAAACTTGCCGGTTCATCGAACCCGCCGTAGAAGTAGAAGCCGCCGTGTTCGTGGTCGTACCCATATTCGAGCGAGTAGTCCCAAAGCGTCTCGAACAGCTCCATAAAGAGGTCCGTCGATAGCTCGAGTGCGTCGGCGGCCTCCATCGCCAGCCACACGTCCTCGAGATCGTGGCCGTACGAGACGATCCGAAACTCTTCGTCATCGAGTTTCGGCGTCCAGTCGGGGTCGTACTTGTCAGTACAAAAGCCCCGTTTCTTCCGGTAGACCGTGTTGGTGTTGATGTCGAGCAGTTCGTGGAGTCGGCGGCGGCCGGTCTCGGTCTCGAAAGCTTCGTAGTAGGTTGTAAAAGCCTCCATCAGGTGAAGGTGGGTGTTCATCAGCTTCAGCGTCGGATCGAGGACGCTGCCTCCTGACTCCTTGGGCGACCAGTCGGGTTCAATATTCTCGAGGTAGGTCTGACCGGTCGTGATCGGTTCCCACTCCGCCGTGAAGTACTCGACGTAGCCGCCGTGGTCCTCGTCCTTGGCGTGCTCGTCGATCAGGTCGACGAGTTCGTGGGCGTAGTCGGCCGCCTCCGTGGAGTACTCACCGGCATCCGCGGTCTCGGCAGCACGAGCGTACTCTGAGAGGGCGTAGAGGCCGAACGACTGCCCGTAGAGGTGGCGGTTTGGCTTGCTGGTCGTGCCGTCGCGTTCGACCTCCCAGACGAACCCGCCGTTCTCGTCGTCCCACATCTCCTCGAGGAGGAACGCCATTCCGTGATCGGCGATTGCCAGATAGTCCTCGTCGAAGGCGTCGTCGAACCCCTCGCGGGCGAGACGCGCCGTCAGCCACACCATCCTTGCCTGCGTGACGATCTGTTTGTTGCCGTTGCCGGCGAACTCGCCCTCCACGTCGTAGCTCGTCAGGAAGCCCCCGCCGTCTTCGTCGATACAGCGGGGAAACCAGAAGTCGAGGACGTTGTCCTCGAGGGTCGTTTCGAGGGCCGGCAGGCACTCCTTTTTGACCGTTGCGAGATCGGTTGTCACGTTCGAAACAACTGGCGAATCGCTATTATTACTGTCGGAAGGTCAAGTCGAACGCCAGCCTGACCAGAACAGACACAGATTCTGTGACGGCTCGGGTGGAAGACTGAAGAGCTGCCTGAAAGCGACGAGTTCTACGCTCGGAAACGTTACTCAGCGGTCGAGGGCTCGCCAGCATACCCGACGAATCCCTCGATTTGATTCCCTGGGAGGCGGTGTGGCTGGGCCCGGCAGAATTCCCGTGACCGCACGAGAACAGTCTCGGCAGTAGATATTTACTCGCGCTCGACAATCTATACGAGTAGAATGGATGGCGATTTCAGACGGCGGATACAGCAACTGGGGTTGACGGAAAAAGAGACGGAGACGTATCTCACCATCCTGGAGAGCGGCCCGACGAAGGTGACGGAGATAGCAGCCGAGGTCGACGTCTCGAAGCGGTACATCTACACCATCGCGAAGAAGCTCGAGGACCGCCACCTCGTCATCGTCAACGACTACTTCACCCCGACGACAATCGAGGCTGCTCCCCCGGACGAAGTGCACGACTACCTCAAGCGCCAGGTGACAGAGGTTTACAACACGATCAGGACGAAGTACCGGAGCGGGACCGTCTCAAACGATACGAAGGTCCTGAAATCGCGGTCGACAGTCATCAACAAGATCGAGGAACTGATCGATACTGCCGAGGACCAGCTAGCCATCTCCTTACCGGCGGTCGTCATACCAAAGTTGAGCGAGAACCTACGGGCCGCTGTCGACCGGGGCGTCTTCGTCCTGCTGCTGGTGTTCGAAGACCAGAACCAAGCCAGCACGGACCCGCTATCGGACGTCTCCCTCGGGGGGATCGGACACGCCGTGCGCTACCGTGATCTGGAACTACCCATCCTCCTGTCCGTCGATATGGAGTCCGCCCTGGTCTCCTCACGCGGCGTCATCACCCGGCCTGATAGCCCGGCCAACGCGCTCTTCCTGGGGCAGTCGTACATGGATACGGTCGTATTCAGCACGTTCACCGACACACTCTGGGTCAACTCCGAGGAGGTCTACGTGACATCTCCCCACGACCTGCCCCACACCTACACGAATATCCGGCGAGCGGCCATCGACGCCACCATCTATCGCGAGGGGTGCCAAGAGATAATCGGGGAGATCGAGGCGAGGCCTACTGACCAACCCGAGTCCGTCGTCAATCTCGTCGGTGAGGTCACCGATGTGCGCCAGCGACACATCCACCCGACGACCGATCCGCGCCCGAGGCAGTGCTGTCTCTGCATCCAGACCGAGGAGGGCACGGTGACCGTCGGAAACCACGACGCGTTCTTCGAGGATTACCGCGCGTACAAGACCACGCTCCGCGACCGAGAGTAGTCCACCCCACTCCGTTCGAAGCGGTGCTTCGACGCCGTCATTCGACGGCAATCTTCTAAGATCCTGTTCCACCTGTGGTTCGTCACGCAGTCCTATCAGAATTCAGAATATATAATATTACAATTTAGTATATTGTTATGATGGGTGGCGCCCCAAATAAGCCAAACCCCGATTTAGGGGTGTCTGTTCCGGTTCGGCGGTTAGGCGCACCTTCCGAGTAGGGGAAAATCCCGGTTATTGGCGCTTGACGGGTCTTTCCGCGAGTTTTCTCCCCAATCGGCAGAGCCAATGTCCGCCGAGCGGCCGGGCGCGATCGTCTCGACCCCTGAAAACCCGCCTATTTGCCGATATCGGCGTTCTATTCGACTCTATACGTGATATTTCTACGAATAATTCCAACGGGCTCGGAGACGGGTCCTGTTTCCTCCTTTGAAGTCCTGAAACATACATTTATATCTATAATTTCTTACTATATCTCTGTTTGTTAAGATCTATATCATTTTAGTGCCCTTACCGGCCACCCTGGGAATAACGGCTTTAATGCTGTTATAGGCTGTCGGCGTGTTCGAGCCGAAGTGAGGGTGAATCGACCACATAATTGAGTCGTTCGCTGGGTTCCTACCGAGGAAGATCTTACCTCGAATTCCACGATGACCTGTCCTTACAGCACGTAGAGAATAGAGGCCGTAGCTGTGGTGATTCCCAACCATCACGATTAGCCATTGTGAATTGTGAGTTCCCTTCAACCAGCCCGGGGGCTTATAAGTAACAGGCGCTCCCGAGCCCATCCAATATTATATCGTGGAGAATGTGGAACAATAATCTAAATAACGCGAGAGGCCAAACTTCTGAAAAATACTGTTCGAATCTGTCGTTGAACTCTGATTTCAAATGTGCTACGTTACCTGTCCACATGGGCCGGCCGACAACCTCAGATAGGGCGCGATTCTTCTGGACTCGTTGCGAAATGCTACGGCTCGGTAACGGAGCTGTGAGAGCACACTCTAAAATGGACGCATTCCCGAACCATACCTAGACGGCGCGAGAAACGAAGAGAGGGACGACCGCCGCGCGCGTCATCCTGACGCAGGCTGGCGGTTTCGGAACGGGGCCCCGGTCCGCGCTACAGGCTGACGACGATAGTTCGTATCTCGAACGGCTCGAACTTGAGGTCGATAGTGTCGTCCGTGACCGACAGACTTTGTTCGACGTCCTCGATAAGATTCGTCTCGACGGCGTCGGCGATCGGGAAGTCGAACGTCAGCGTCGCCTCGGTGTGCCGTCCGGCCGACTCGTAGAGTCGGAAGACGAGCGCCTCGTCGTCGTCCTCCGCTCGCTTGACGGCTTCGACGATGACACTCGACGGATCGACTGCGACCGTTGAGAGCTCGACGGGGTCGCCGACGGGGAGCGCGCGTGCCGTCGCGTTGAGTTCGTCGGCAGCCCGTGTCACGGCCGCGGAACCGCCCGCGTCCGGGGCGAGCGTATAGGTGAACCGGTGGGTGCCGCGGTCTGCAGTCGCATCCGGATAGTTCGGCGCCCGCAACAGGGACAGGGAGATGTCGGAGCCGTCGACGTTCACGCCGTTCTTGCAATCGTTCAGCAGGGCGACGTCGTATCCCGGCTCGCCGACGCTCACCCACCGGCCGCCAGGCTCCTCGTACTGGGCCTGGTCCCAGGTCGTGTTCGCGGTGGTCGATCGTTCGTGGTGCCCGAAGTGCGTCTCGTACGTCGCGTCGCCCGCTCGAACTCCGACCGGGAAGTGCGTCTTCAGTAGCTTCTCGTCGGCGTGCCAGTCGACGACGGTCCGAAACTCGACACGTTTCGAGTCCCGGTACAGCGAAATTTCCTGGATTAGCTCGGAGTCGCCGAACGAACGCGTCTGGCGCACCGTCGCCCGGACCGGACCCGACTCGACGACTTCGGTCGTGGGCGCCGGGAGCTCGTCCCCGACCGCGTATATGTCTTCCTCAACGTCCCAGGCGTCGTATTCGCGGGGCTGGTCTCGGTACAGCACGAGCCGGTTCCCGGGACCGTCGAGTACTTCCCGGTCGTGCTCGCGGTCGTGGATCGAAACCGTCCCGTCGTCGGCGAACGACACCCGCACGTGCCCGTTCGTGATGTGGTTCGGCGAGACGTCGAACGGATTATCGATCGTCCCTCTCGCTTCCTGGATGGAGACGGTCGTCGCGCCGAAGGCTGGGACCGCTGGGGCGTCAACAAGCAGCACTTCTTCGTCCGGATCTCCCTCCGCACATGGGCCGGTGGCTGTGTGCTGGACCGGCAACTGATCGGCCTCGGCATCGGTGTCTGCGGGGACGGCTGCGAGTTCAGTCCCGCTGACGTCCACGTCCTCGGCAGCGATCCCCGGTGTCGGGCGCCACGGCCAGGAGAGCGGATTGGTGAGACAGACCTGGTCCGCCCGGTCCTGCCGGTCGACCAACGCGTCCAGCGCCGCTGAGCGGACCGACGACGCGGCGTCGAACACCGATTCGTACTCCCTGTCGGCGTCGGCGTAGACGTCAGTTACGGAGGAGCCGGGAAGGATGTCGTGGAACTGGTTGAACAGGAGGATCTTCCACGCCTCCTCGAGATCTTCGTGCGGGTAGGACTCACCGGTCCGGGCGAGCGCTATCGAACTCCACAGTTCGGCCTCGGCGAGTGCTATCTCGCCTTTGCGATTGTTCCGCTTCGTCTTGGCCTGGCTCGTCAGCGTCCCGCGATGTTTCTCCAAGTATAGTTCGCCGCTCCACACGGGATACTCGTCCCAGTCCGATTCGAGCTCGTCGAACAGGTCTGCGAGCGACGCCCACTCGACGTCCGGGAGGGCGTCGATCTCGTTGACGACCTCGCCGCGCTCGACCATCTCCCTGGTGGGGCCGCCACCGCCATCGCCGAACCCGACGAGGTAGGCCCTATCGTCCGCGACGTCGTTCTGGGAATCGTTGTACACCGACCGCGTTATCTCCGGAACTTCCATTTTCCCGTTATACGTATCGACGGGTGGGAAGTGGGTGAGCAGCTCCGAGCCATCGATTCCTTCCCATCGGAACGTCGTGTGGGGGAAGTCGTTAACCTCGTTCCAGGACATCTTCTGGGTCAGGAAGTACGGGCAGTCCGCCGCCCGCGAGATACCGGGCAACCCGGCGCTGTACCCGAAAACGTCCGGGATGAACGTCACCTCCGGATCACGGTCGAACTCCTCCCGGAAGTAGCGTTTGCCGTAGAGGAACTGGCGGGCCAGCGCCTCGGCCCCCACGTTGTTGATGTCTGACTCGACCCAGAGGGTGCCCTCGGGCTGCCAGCGCCCCTCCGAGATCCGTTCCTGAATAGCGGTGAACTGGCCGGGATACTGGTGGCGAACCCACTCGTAGAGGTGGGGCTGGCTCTGCATGAACGTGAACTCGGGGTACGACTCCATCAACCGGAGGACATTCGCAAACGACCGGCTGCACTTTCGCACCGTCTCTGACCACGGCCAAAGCCAGGCCAGGTCGAGATGGGCGTGACCAACGGCAGTCAGCTGCTGACCCGTCAGGTCGGAGGTAACCGCCGATTCGACGGCCTGGAGCGGCTCGAGTGCGCCCGCCGCGCCCTCCCGGAATGCCGCGTCGCTCTCGGCGTCGAATGGGAACGCGTGGCTCGCCTCGGTCAGTGCTTTCAGGAGTCGGCCGCGGGCCGGCGAGTCTTCGTCGAACTCCTGGGCAAGGTCAGTACAGACCGAGACGTGCCGGTGGAGGTCGGCCACTGCCGGCCGTTCGGCGTAGATTTCGGCCGTCTGGAGGACGAACTCCTCGACGTCGAGGTTGCCCCATAGCGTGGTCGTCCCGGCCTCGACGAGCAGGTCGAACGTTTCTCCACCGTCTGCCTCCTCAGTCAACCGAAGCGAGTCGTGGCCGTTATCGAACGCCTTCCAGGGGACGCCGTCCCGGAAACAGATCGACTCGACGCGTGGAGTCCTGGTCCGGTCGTCTAGATTTCGCGGTCGGGCGACGAACCGCAAGTAGACCGGGTATCCCGCCATCGAATCGGGAATCGAAAACTGGAGCCGGAACCAAACGTTCTGGCCGACTTCGAGCCTATCCGAGACTGCGCCCGTCAGGACGTCCGCGTCCGCGTTTCGCCGGTCGTCAGCGCTCGCTTCCCGGTTCCGCTCCCAGGAGAACCCGACCGAACAGGGCTCGAACTGGCGGTCACGGACCTCGTCCGGTTCGAGAAAGGAATGGGTTTGCAGGGCGCTCACGTCACTGATCGTCTCGCTGGCTGCGATACGCAATTCTTCGAGACGCTCTATTGTCTCCGCTGCGCGTTTCTCGTGAGTGTTGTCTAGCACACGTCTCGTTTCACGACATTTTCTACTAATACGGTTTGGTAGCGGTAGAATATGTGACAAAATGCCGCCCTGTTCGGGTTCTTCTCGCGTTTCGCGATTTGATTGTGGCGTCAGGGAGTTCCTTCGTCTCGGAGTAATCTGTCGGGGCGGCTTCGGGGCGACGACCGAGGAACTGGCGCCGGGCACCGGGTTCCAGGACGACAGGGGAACCTTAACGGTTAATAATGGTAGAAAGATATATGTGCATTGGTGACACACTTTTTGCCTGAAATGCCAGATGATTACCACCAATCGGTAACAGCGGACAGTATCGAGAGACGGCAACTCCTGCGAATACTCGGGGTCGCCGGAGCGGGCGCACTGGCTGGTTGTTCCGGTGACGGTGATGGCGGTGACGGAGGAAGTAACGGTGATGGTGGTGACGGAGGAAGTGACGGCGGTAGTGATGGCGGAGGCGGCGGTACTCCGTCGGGCGACCCGCTCGCCTCCGAGCGCATCGGATACGAGTCGGCCGAAAACAGCATGAACTACTGGACACAGGAAGACTTCATCCACACGGCCGAGAACACGAACCTCGGTGCTGTGCACGAAGAGTTGCTCACGACGTGGGCCGAGGAGCACCCGGACTGGCAGATCAACGTCCAGATCCAGACGAACCTCGAACAGTTCAAGACGCAGCTCCTCCAGGCCAACGCGGGCGGGAATGCGCCGCCGATGTCCGAGTGTGACTCGTTCTGGGTACCCCAGTTCTACGGAAATCTCTCGCCGGTCGACGAGGCTATGGCGGAGTACGACGACTGGTACCCGTTCGTGGAGAATGTCGCGAAGAACGACGGCAGCTGGCGAGCGGTGTGGCAGAACACGGACTGTCGCGCCCTCTACTACCGTCAGGACCTGATCGACGAGTACGCCGATGGAGAGCCACCGCGGACGTGGGACAAACTCGTTTCGGTCGGACAGGATATCGTCGACAACGAGGACATGAACGCCTACATGTACAACGGCGGTCGCTGGGAGGCGACCACGTTCGACAACCTCGCGCACTTCTGGGCGCTGGGCGGCACCCTTGTCAACGACGAGGGAGCGCCGGTCCTGGATCAGGAAGAGAACAGGCAAGCACTGATCGACGTGATGAGCTGGTTCCGGCGGACGATCGATTCGGGTATCACCCCCCAGCGAGTCGCCAACATCAACGACTACGCGCAGTTGCGCGAGGCCGCGCTCAACGATCAGACTGCGATGTTCCTCGGCGGGAACTGGCAGATCAGCACGATGAAATCAATGGTCGACGAGGAGGTCTGGTCGAACTGGAAAGTCGCCCCGATCCCACAGCAGAGCGCCGACATCGCTGCGACGGGCGTTGGCGGCTGGACGAAGGCCGTGTTCACCGACGACGAGGAAGAGCGTCAGGCCGCCGTCGATCTCTACAGCCAGTTCACCACCGCGGAGAACATGGCTCTCCGATGTCGCGAAGGTGGATTCCTCCCGACCCGACAGACGGTCTTCGAGGACAACGAGTTCTTCTCCGAGGACGAGTATTTCCAGGTCTACTCGAGCCTCCTGGAGAATGGACAGGCCCGTCCGGGATACCCGATCTACACGACCATCTCGAGCGAGTGGCAGGTCGCCGCCGGCAAGGTCATCACCGGACAGGCATCGCCGGAGGACGCCGCTCAGACGATGATTAACAACGTCAACAGCGAATACGACGGGTAACGCCGCCCGTCGTCCGTAGGCATCCGCGCCGGCGATACATTTTTGTGTGTTCCACAGCCATTATACGCAGTATGAGTCTGGAAGCAGAAACGGGTACGGACGAAACCAGATGGGCCGTAGGGGTGAATCGCGCCCGGACGGCCCTCGGCCGGTTCAAATGGCTCCAGGACCACCCGCTGACCTGGATTCTACCGGCGCTTTCGATCCTCCTGCTCTTCCGGCTCTATCCGCTCATCGAAGTGTTCCGGATGAGCTTCACGGATATGAGCCTCCTCGAAAGAACGTACAGCTACGTGGGGTTCGCGCAGTACGTCGATGTGTTGACGGCCCCCGGTTTCTGGACGATGGCCCGCGTGACAGCGATCTTCGTGGCCGTGAGCGTCATCGCCCAGTTGGTGCTGGGCATGATACTGGCACTGGCGATCGACTACGGGGTCAAAGAACACATCTACGGTAGCGTCTCGACCCGGGTCGCCGTCCTCTCGGCCTGGGTCATCCCCGGCATCGTCATCGGAATTATCTGGCAACTGATGATGATCGAAGCGCCCTACGGAGTGTTGAACTACTTCCTGACCCAGATGGGGTTCGGTATCGTTTCCTGGCTCTCCGATCCCCAGATGGCACTGTTCTCGGTCATCGCTGCGAACACGTGGCGCGGCACTGCGTTCTCGATGATCATGCTCTACGCCGGGCTCCAACAGGTTCCCCGGCAACTGTACGCCGCAGCGAAGATCGACGGGGCATCAACGTTCCAGCGGTTTCGGCACGTGACGCTCCCACAGATGAAGCCGGTCATCTTCATCAATCTCGTGTTGATCACGATCTACACGCTGAACACCTTCGACATGATCATCAGCCTCACGGGCGGCGGTCCCGGGCGAGCCACGCAGGTGCTCGCGCTGTTCATGTACTTCAAGGGGTTCCAGTCGTTCAATCTCGGTGAAGCGGCCGCGATCGCGGTGCTGATGCTCATCGTGAACGTCGGGATGACACTAATTTATATGCGGTACCTGATCGACGAGGAGGGTGTCTGAAATGGCAACAAAATCGCAGTCCGGCCGAACCGGTATCGACATCGAAATCGACCGCTACAAGATCGCGACGTACGTCGTCTACGCCTTCGGACTCGCGTTCTTCATCTTCCCGGTCCTCTGGGCGATATCGATGAGTGTCCGGCCACGTTCGGCGGTGATTTCGGTGCCGTTGCAAGTCATCCCCAACGAGTTCACGCTGGAGGTCTACCGGGACGTGCTCGCAAACAGCGACATCCTCCGGTGGGTCTGGAACTCGCTGAAGATCGCAGTGCTGGAAGTCGCCGGAATCCTGCTGTTCGTGACGCCGGCAGCCTACGCGTTCTCGCGGTTCCAGTTCAAGGGCAAACACCTCACGCTGCTCGGAATCCTGCTGTTCCAGATGATCTCGCCGGTCGTCATCGTCATCCCGCTGTACAACATGATGGTCGAGTTCGGTCTCATGAACACGCACATCGGTCTGATCGCGCTCTACATCGGACTGCAGATGCCCTTCTCGATCTGGTTGCTAAAAAGCTACTTCGACACGATCCCGAAGGAACTCGACCAGTCGGCTCGTATCGACGGGTGCAACCGCCTCCAGACGCTCTGGCACGTCCTGCTACCGTCGGTAATGCCGGGTATCGCGGTCGTGAGTATCTTCAACTTCGTGTTCTCCTGGGCGGAGTTCGTGATGGCCTTTACCATCCTCAACGATTCGAGCCTGTTCACGATCGCCATGGGGGTCTACTCGTTCCAGGGGCAGTACTCGACGGACTACCGGGCGATCGCGGCAGCCAGCGTCATCGCAATGATCCCGCTGCTGGTGATGTTCATCTCCCTTCAGCGGTACTTCGTCAGCGGTCTCACGGAGGGTGCAGTTAAGGGATAACTCGCGTTCCAGATCTCCTTCCGAGACCACTCCGACGACGGTTGCCACGTTCACCAAAAGGCGTCACAACATTTAGCGTCCGTGACTGTCATTCGAAAACATGGACATCGCGATTGGACTATTCGGCGGTCTCGCAGCGTCACTGGTCGCGTCGTTCGTCTTCGCGTTCGACGACTCGACCCCGTTCCCGGTCTCATTGGCGCTTGGGCGTCTACTGGGAGAGACGGCGGAAAATTACTACGTGGGATTTTTCGGGACTTTCGCGTACGGGTTACCGGCCGGTGTTGCCTACGTCTACGCGTTCTCAGTCCTGCTGGTAGCTGGTGCCCCGTCGTTCCTTGGCCACCTCGTCTGTGTGACTGCGTGGACAGCAGTTCTTACTGGCCTGTTCGCCGCCCTCACCGGCGACCGAGGGCCCACCGAGTACGGTAGCTATCTCCTCGCGTCACACCTGCTGTACGGACTCGTGTTGGCGGGATTCGTCGCGCTCGGTCCGACTGACCCGACCGGGACGGTCGGACCGGTCGGCGGGTACTGATCGAAGAGCCGGTTACGTCTCGGACTCGCACCACCCTCACATTTATTGCTGATGGTTGTCTAATTCCGGTCAATGTCCCACCTCGTATTGGACAATCTCACCAAAGTATATGGGCAATCCGCCGGAGGAAACATCGTCGCCGTCGACGACCTGAACATCGAACTCGCTGAAGGAGAGTTCTTGGTACTGGTCGGCCCTTCGGGTTGTGGAAAGTCGACGACGCTTCAGTGTATCGCCGGTCTCGAGGACATCACCGAGGGCGAGATCCGCATCGATGGCGAGGTCGTCAACGACCTCACGCCCGAGGAGCGCAACATAGCGATGGTGTTCCAGAACTACGCGCTGTACCCGCACATGACGGCACGCGAGAACATGTCTTTCGGACTCCGTATGGCCACGGATCTCTCGAAAGACGAAATCAACAGGCGCGTCGACGAGGCTGCCAAGACGATGGGTATCGAGGACCTCCTCGACGACAAGCCGAAAGCGCTGTCTGGGGGCCAGCAACAGCGCGTCGCGCTCGGGCGCGCCATCGTTCGCGAACCCGAAGTGTTCCTGCTGGACGAGCCGCTGTCGAACCTCGACGCGAAACTGCGGACGAAGATGCGGACGGAGATCCTCCGGATCCAGCGCCGACTTGACGTCACCTCCGTCTACGTCACCCACGACCAGACGGAAGCGATGACGATGGGCGACCGCATCGCCATCCTCGACGGCGGACAGCTCCAGCAACTTGGGACGCCCCTTGAGTGCTACCATGAACCCAACAACCAGTTCGTCGCCGGGTTCATCGGCGAACCTTCGATGAACTTCTTCGACCTGGAGCGGGTCGACGACACGCTCAGCGCCGAGGTGTTCGACTATCCCCTCTCCGAGGGACACGCGGCGGAAGTGGCCGGGCTAGAACAGGTAGTTCTCGGGATCCGTCCGGAGGACATCGAATTCGCGGACGCGCCCGGTCGGCATACGGTCACGGGCGTCGTTCAGGTCGTCCAGCCCCAGGGAGACGTCAACCACATCGTCGCGGACATCGGCGGCGTCGAGACGGACATCGAGACGGAGGGCGAGGTCCACGTCGAAGAAGGCGCACGGATCCGCCTCGAGTTCCCGGAGGCGTGTATCCACATGTTCGACGGTCAGACGGGTGACGCGGTCGTCAACAGGGAAGAACCGGAGGACATCACGCCCCCAATCGTCACGAGCGAATAGATCACCTTGGGTCTGGGCCGAAGATGGGCTACTGTTCCGGCGTCGACTGCTCCGTCGCCGAGAGGTCCGTCTCGACGGCCACGGACTCGCCAGTCCGCGCTGACTCGTAGGCGGCCTCGGTGAGCGCCGTCGCGTAGAACGCGTTCTCCGCGGTCGCTGGTGGCGTCTCGCCATTTCGGACGGACTGGACGAACGCGTCGACTTTGTCGTACGACGAGAGGTCCCCAGCGGCCGAGGACCGGACCGTCCCGTCGGGGGCGCGAATTGTCGCTTCTCGGGGACCCCAGCCGGTTCCCTCGAGGATCGCATGTCCGCCGTCCCCGCGGACGGTGATTCGCTCGCTGATGTCCGGAGCGTCCCCGGAGACGGCGATGCTCGCCACCGTATCGTCGGCAAATCGGACTGTGAGTACCGCCTGGACGTCCACCCGCTGTGCTTCGTCGACGTACTCCATGTCCGCGGTGACGCGGGTGGGGACCTCGTCGATTAGCCAGATGATGGCGTCGAGCAGGTGGCTGCCGCTGTCGTACAGCTGTCCGCCACCGCTCATGTCGGGGTCGACGCGCCACGTCCCAGCGACGTTCTGGATCCAGTCCTGCGTGAGTTCCGCCGTCACGATCTTCGGTGCTATCTCGCCGTCAAGGACTGCGTCTCTGGTCTCGACGTAGGCTGGATTCACGTGTCGCTGATACCCTACCATCATCACTCGATCGCTTGCTTCCGCTCGCTGGGCGAGGTCCCGGGCACGGTCGACCCCGGGAGTGAACGGTTTCTCACAGAACACGTGGAGGTCCTGTTCGAGCGCGTCGACAACGTGTCCGTAGTGGAAGTCGTGAGGCGAGGTTATCTGGACGGCGTCTAACGACTCGTCGTCCAGCATCTGTTCGTGGTCCCTGTACTGGTGGGCCGGGTCGACGCCGAGCTTCTCGCCGGCCTCGATGCGGTTCTCTTCGACGACGTCGGTGAGCGCGACGACGTCGGCGTCCGGGTTCTGATGGAACTGCTCGGCGATGTGGGTTCCCCACCCGCCGGTACCGACGACTCCCGTGCGAAGCGTATCTGACATCGAATGATTGTTCGACAGGCATACTCTTAGGAGTTATCCCGGTAGCGTCCCGAGAACGGTCCCTACTCGTGGCCGGAGACCCGCACGGCTTCGTACGGCTCTTCGAGATACTCCACGTCCGACGACGAGAGGTCGATTTCTAGCGCCTCGACTGCCTCCTCGAGGTGGTCCATGCTCGACGTGCCGACGATCGGTGCCGTGACGCCGTCCTTGCCGAGAATCCACGCCAGCGCAATCTGTGCCATTGTCGCGTCGTACTCCGCGGCCAGTTCCTGCACGCGCTCGTTGATCTCCATGCCGCCACCCTCGCGATACGGTCGCCCGACGCCGACCTCGTGTTCGCCGCGGGTCGTGTCGTCGAATTCCTCGTGTGGCCGGGTGAGGTACCCAGCTCCCATCGGACTCCAAGGCATCACACCGATGCCCTCCCGCTCACAGAGGGGGAGCATCTCGCGTTCTTCCTCCCG
>Ga0075105_1000222_pt1 | contig 34374 bp, 29 predicted proteins | sample AntDeeMetag02WF5_FD_69800 | JGI IMG/M metagenome (GOLD analysis project Ga0075105, IMG submission 69800) | Saline lake microbial communities from Deep Lake, Antarctica - Antarctic Deep Lake Metagenome 02WF5 | ecosystem: Environmental > Aquatic > Non-marine Saline and Alkaline > Saline | place... | reverse complement strand
GGTCGGGACACCGGGCACCATCTTGACGTTCTTCCCCTTCGAGAACGGGCGCTCCGGGACGCCGGGGCGGGGCCAGACCACCGCGACGGCGTTCGTCGTCCCCGAGGGCAGCCTCGGATTCTGGACCGAACGCTTCGAGGAGCGCGGCGTCGACCACGGTGACCCCGAGGAGCGTTTCGGCGCCCGCGTCCTGCCGTTCCAGGACGGCGACGGCCAGCCACTCGAACTGGTGGAGGGAGAGAGCGACGTCGAACCGTGGAGCGACAGCCCCATCCCCGAGGAGCACGCGATTCGCGGCTTCCACGGCGTCACGCTCCACCCCACCCAGCCCGAGTCGACCGGCACGGTGCTCGAGACGCTCGGCTACGAGCGCACCGAGGAGGCGAGCGAGCGCGTCCGCTACGTCGCCGGCGAGCGCGCGAGCGTCGTGGACGTGCTGACGAGCGGCGGCTCGTGGGGTCAGCCCGGGGTCGGCACGGTCCACCACGTCGCGTTCCGCGCGGCCGACGACGACGCGCAAGCCGCGCTCGGCGACGCCGTCAGCGAGGTTGGGATGTCCACGACGCCACAGAAGGACCGCCAGTACTTCCGCTCCATCTACTTCCGGGAACCCGGCGGCGTCCTCTTTGAGGTGGCAACCGACGAACCAGGCTTCGCCACCGACGAGGACGTCTCGGAGCTCGGCTCGTCGCTCAAGCTGCCGCCGTGGCTCGAGGACGACCGCGCGGAAATCGAGTCCGAACTGCCGCCGCTCGAACTGGAGGGACCGGCGTGAGCGACGCGAACCCGCACGCCGGCCAGCCGGTCGAGCACCGCGGGACAGCCCTCGAAGACGCCGAACGCGCCGTCGTGCTGCTCCACGGACGGGGTGCCCGAGCCACGGGGATGCTCCAGTTCGCCGAGGACCTCCCGAGCGAGGACACGGCGTTCGTCGCGCCGCAGGCCACCCGCGCGACCTGGTACCCGAACAGCTTCCTCGAACCCACGACGGAGAACGAGCCGTGGTTCTCCTCGGCGCTCTCGCTCGTCGGCGACGTCTTCGACGACGTCACCGAGCACGTGCCCGCCGACCGCGTCCTCGTCCTCGGGTTCTCCCAGGGCGCCTGCCTGGGCAGCGAGTTTGTCGCGCGCAACCCCCAGCGCTTCGGCGGTTTCGTCGCGTTCTCCGGCGGCCTCCACGGGCCCGAGGGGACGTCCTACGACTACGACGGCAGCCTCGACGGGACGCCCGTCTTCCTCGGCTGCAGCGACCGCGACCCCCACATCCCCGAGTCCCGCGTCCACGAGACGAAGGCGGTGTTCGAGTCGATGGACGCCGACGTCACCGAGCGCATCTACGAGGGGATGGGGCACGGCGTCAACGAGGACGAACTCGAGTTCGCGGCGGGGATGGTCGACAGGCTGTAGGGCAGAATCAGTTATCCGTTATCGAGCAGCGTCAGTAGAATCCGACAGCTCCTTCTCGAAAGCCCCGGGCGGCTACGCTCGCGCGACTCGCTGTCGTTCGAAAGACGGCGCAGCCGTCTTTCGTGATGACGAGAGAGCCTAGCTCTCTCGAACCACGCTCCTCGGCCTTCGGCCTGCGGTGCTTACGTCGTCGTGCTTCCCGTAGCCGTCCGCCCCTTTCAGTCCCGCCCAGGCTGGTTGGTCAGCCGCCGCGATGGGATTGAAAGGGGCCGCTGGGTCGACGAACCCGGGCGACGTAAGCACCACAGCGAACGTAGTGAGCGAGGAGCGCAGCGAGCCCTGGGAGTCGACCCAGCGGGGGCTTTCGAGGAGGCGTCAACGGATCGAGCACTCCCGAACCCCAAGTTGGCCAACCTGTACGCTTACCTGCGGTCGGCACCTAAACGCGGTATGTCGAACACACCCGAGAGTGAGACCGACTGGCGCGAGAAACTCACCGAGGAGGAGTACCGCGTGCTCCGCGAGCAGGGCACCGAGCGCCCGTACTCCGGCGGCCACGTCGACCGCGACGAGGAGGGGACGTACACGTGCGCCGGCTGCGGCGCCGTCCTCTTCGACGCGGAGACGAAGTTCGACGCGCACTGCGGCTGGCCGAGCTTCTGGGACGCCGCCGACAGCGAGGCCGTCGAGCGCCGACCCGACCACAGCCAGGGGATGGAGCGCACCGAGGTCGTCTGCGCGAACTGCGGCGGCCACCTCGGCCACGTCTTCGAGGACGGGCCCGAGCCGACGGGCGAGCGGTTCTGCATCAACTCCGTCTCCCTCGACTTCGAACCCGACGAGTAGCTACCAGTCGATGAGCCTGGTCGCGAACCAGTAGAGGCCGTAGAGGCAGGCGGCGAGGACCACGACGACGGTTGCCATGCCGGCTGTCTGCCGGGAGAAGCCCAGCGACATCAGCCCTTCTGTACCGTACGCGAGACTGTACCCCACGACCATGATCAGCCCGAACGCGCCGACGCCGAGCGCGGCCTGTCCGAGGAGTGCGCTCGGAACGAGGTCGATTACTTTTCTGAACACACCCCCACCCTGACTACCAATCAATAATAAACCCCTACGGTAGCTGTAAGCTGTGCGACTACTCGTCGTGCTCGGGCTACCGCTTCGTCTGCACGTTCGTGCTCCCGCAGTCCGGGCACTGCGTCATCGTCCCGAGCGTCGGGTGCGTCGCGGTTTCCCAGTCGTCTCGGGCCTCGGAACGCCCGCAGCTGGCACACCGGAGTGTCGGCATTGATTTGGCCATGTGTGCCACTTCGTCACACGCGGCAAAATAGTTCCCGGCGGACAGACCCGGTGGCGAGCGCGAACCGACGCCGACGAAAGCCGTAACCCGTTTTCCCGCTCGCGCCCTACGCCGGGTAGTGACCGACATCTCGAAGGAGGCGTTCCACGACGCCCTCGAATCCGTGGGGCGCCCAGTCGCCACCGCCGCACAGGTCGCGCGGGAACTGGGGTGCACGCAGGCCGAGGCCGCCGATGCGCTGGAGGAACTCGCGGAGCGCGGCGACGTCGAGCGGGCGGGCGTGGAGTCCGACCCCGTGGTGTGGTATCCGCGGGACTGGCTCGAACTGACCGACCGCGAGCGCGTCGTCCCGTTCCCGGGGCGCCGGGAGATCATCGTCGACCAGCCGGCGCAGTTCACGCGCGCCCAGCTCTCCCGGTTCGCGCACCTCGAGGACACGACGCGAACGGGAAGCTACCGCTACGTGGTCCGCGAGGAGGACGTGTGGGCGGCGCCGTTCGAGTCCCTGGAAGCCCTCCTGGATGCGATGCGCCGCGTGCTCCCGCGGGAGGTGCCCGGCCTCGAGGACTGGGTCGAGGAGCAGTGGACGCGCGCGACCAGGTTCCGCCTGCGAACCCACGACGACGGCTACGTCGTGCTCGAGGCCAAGAGCGAGAGTCTTCTCGGGAACGTCGCCGAGCAGAAACTCGCGGACGACGTGCTCCGCGCGAAGATCTCGGACACCGAGGCGTGGGTCGCCGAGGAGAAGGTCGCGGAACTGAAGCGCACGCTGTACGAGGCGGGCTACCCTGTGCGCGACGACCGCGACCTCGAAACGGGCGACCCCCTCGACGTCACCCTGAACCTCGAACTCCGTGACTACCAGGCCGACTGGGTCGAGCGATTCGTCGACGCCAACTCCGGCGTGCTCGTCGGACCGCCGGGTGCGGGGAAGACGGTCGCCGCGATGGGCGCGCTGGAGGCCGTCGGCGGCGAGACGCTTGTGCTGGTCCCGAGTCGCGAACTCGCCGCGCAGTGGCGCGACGAACTGCTCGCGCACACCTCGCTCACCCCCGACCAGGTGGGCGAGTACCACGGCGGCAGCAAGGAGGTCCGGCCCGTCACCATCGCCACGTACCAGACCGCGGGGATGGACCGCCATCGCCACGTCTTCGACGACCGGGAGTGGGGGCTCATCGTCTACGACGAGGCCCACCACATCCCGAGCGAGGTGTTCCGGCGCTCGGCGGACCTCCAGAGCAAACACCGCCTGGGGCTGTCGGCGACACCAGTACGGGAGGACGACAAGGAGATGGACATCTACACGCTCATCGGGCCGCCCATCGGCACCGACTGGGACGCGCTGTTCGACGCGGGCTACGTCGCGGAACCGGAGGTCGAGATACGCTACGTGCCGTGGCTGGACGACGACGCGCGCTACGAGTACGCCAGCGAGAGCGGCCACACGCGCCGCCGGCTCGCCGCAGAGAACCCCGCGAAAGACGAGGAGGCGCGACACCTCCTGGGCCAGCATCCCGACAAGCAGGCGCTCGTGTTCGTCGACTACCTCGAACAGGGCCGGCGCCTCGCGGAGGCACTCGACGCGCCGTTCGTGAGCGGGGAGACCCGTCACGTCGAGCGCCAGTCGCTGTTCGACCAGTTCCGGACCGGCGCGCTGGACACGCTCGTCGTCTCCCGCATCGGGGACGAGGGCATCGACCTGCCGGACGCCGAACTCGCAATCGTCGCGTCGGGCCTCGGTGGCAGTCGGCGCCAGGGCGCCCAACGCGCCGGCCGCACGATGCGTCCGGGCGGCCAGTCGCTGCTGTTCGTGCTGGCGACCCGCGGCACCGAAGAGGAGGACGACGCGCGCAACCGGATGCGCCACCTCGCGGCGAAGGGCGTGCGCGTCACCGAGTCCGGGAGCAGCCGTGACTGACGACCGCCTCCGGGAACTCCACGACCACCTGGCCGCGACGGGCGAACTGCCCGTAGAGCGCTCGGCGAGCCACTACCTCGGGGAGGCCGAAGCCGTGGTGGCCGACGCGCTGAAACCTGGAACGGACGACGAGGTCGTCCAGAAACGCGTCGAGCAGGCCCGCGAACTGCTCTCGAACGTCGAGGGAACCGGGGACGAGCGGGCGGACGAGCACGTCGAAGCGGCGCGAGCGTGCTGTGCGGAGTTACTCGACGAGTGACATTATTCCCGAGGCGACCACCCTCGAACTATCATCACTGAGAGACGGAGCCCACATTTTAAATAGGAGGTTCGTCATCTCTCGCCTAGTCAGAGTGACCGCAGCAATATGTTCGAATTTTTAACAAGTGTGGTCGCCGGCGTCACCGGCTCGGCGAACAGCGCCGACGCCGACAGCACGGCGGGTGCAGGTGCCGGACCGGGTACCGACCAGGACGGAGATGACCACGACCCCGAGGCGTGGCGGGAGCGAGCGACCGTCGGCTCCGTCGTCGAGAGCATCATGGACGGGATGGGGTACCCCATCTTCATCGTCGACGACGAGGGCTACTTCACGAAGCTCAACGAGGAGGGGCGGGAACTGTTCGACCGCGAGCCGGGGGAACTGTACGGGGACTGCCTCTTCGACTACGACGAGGCGGACAACTCCGTGATGCGGAAGGTTCTCGACACCGGCGAGGCGGTCCGGAACCTCGAGGACACGGTCAGCGTGGACGGCGATGAGGTCCCCGTCAACCGCACAGTCATGCCGTTCTTCGGCGCGGACGGCGAGGTCGTCGGCGCCCTCGAGATAAACGAGGACATCTCCGAGCGCGTCGAGTTGCGGGAACGCGAGGAGCAACTCGAGGCCTACCAGAGCGAGGTTGTCGACGAACTCAAGAAGAGCCTCGACGCACTCTCGCAGGGCGACTTCACCGTCGAACCGTCGGTTCGCGAACCCGACGCCGACTTCGAGGCCATCAAGAACGTCTACCGGGAGTTCGACGAGATGGCGTCAGACCTCGACCACGCGGTGCGGACCACCCGCGAGTCGCTGCGGACCGCCCGCGACCACGCCGCCGAACTCGACGACATCGCGGAGACGCTGAGCGACGCCAGCGAGGAGGCCAGTTCCGCTATCGGCGAGATCGAGGCGTCAAGCGACCAGGTCTCGGAGGTCGCCCAGCAGCAGACCGAGCGCACGGAGCGCGCCGAGGCGAACGTCTCGGAACTCTCCGCCACGGTCGAGGAGATCGCGGCGACCGCCCAGGAGATCGACCGCCTCGCCGAGGACGCCAACGACCTCGCCTCCGAGGGGACCGACGACGCCGAGGACGCCATCGAGCGCATGGAGCGCGCGATGGAGGCCTCCGAGCGCAACATGGAGGTCGTCCAGTCCCTCGAGGAGCGGATGGACACCATCAACGAGATGACGGAGATGATCGACGAGATCGCCGACCAGACCAGCCTCCTCGCGCTCAACGCCAACATCGAGGCGGCCCGCGCGGGCGAGGACGGCAGCGGCTTCAAGGTCGTCGCCGACGAGGTGAAGTCCCTCGCCGAGGAGTCAAAGGAGGCCGTCGCGGAGATCTCCGAGATCGTCGACGACCTCAAGGAGGGCATCGACACCACCGCCGAGGCCATCGACGACAGCAACGAAGAGGTCAAGCAGGGCGCCGACGCCGTCGAGGACGTGGTCGACCGCATCGACGAGATCGACGAAGCCATCTCCGAGACGAACCACGGCCTCAGCGAGATCACGAGCGCCACCGAGGACCAGGCCGAGAGCGCCGAGACCGTCCACCAGCTGGTCGAGGAGGTCGCCGACTCCAGCCGCGACGTCAGCGGCCGGATGCAGCAGGTCGCCGCGGGCGTCCAGCAGCAACGAGAGTCCGTCTCAGACGTCGCCGACCAGTCCCGCGACGTCGACGACATCGCCGACGACATGGCCGAGAGCCTCACCGACTTCCGCCTCGACGAGGACGAGGCGGCGACCGTCGACGAGTAGTCGCCTCGGTCACCACTCCCGTCACTGCATAGTTCTCACGCGCGAGACCGCAAACGCGACCCAGGGTTTCCCCGTGTCACGCTGTGACACATCTCGTGCGGTGCGACAATGAGTGTGATACAGAAATTCAGATCGGCGCTGCCCGTAGACGAGGAGGAGAGTGTCCGCGATACGTACGAGTGCCAGCAGTGCGGAACACGTTCGAATCTGCGAAGACGCCAGACCGTGCCAAGTGCGTGGAGTGCATGTCAGAGGACGTGCGGACCACCGACTGACACCGCTCGCTAGCTGACCTGCCTCAATCCCCAGTTCTATCGTGTCACACACGGGTCCCGAAGACGGGACTCCGTCTGCTACTCGCACGGACAACGGTGAGAGTGGCGCCCAACGGAGCGCCAGAAGAGCGTCGGAGAGACTGACTACGCTACTCGTCGCCGCGCGGGACACCGCCAGACTCGCTCCGCTAGCCCGACGAGTCCTGCGCTCGTGTTACTCGCGCGGGACCCCGTTGTCGTACCGGGGCAGGTAGTCGCGGCCGCCCGCGTCGACCTGCAGTTCGTCGTCCTCGACGACGACCTCGCCGCCGACGATGGTGTGGGTCGGGAGGCCCGTCAGTTCCTCGCCGTGGAACGTCGAGTAGCGGGGCTCCATCGTGTGGTAGAAGTCGTCGTCCACGACCTTGCTCTTGTCCAGGTCGACGATGACCATGTCGGCGTCCGAGCCCTCCGCGAGTGCGCCCTTCCGGGGGTAGAGGCCCCAGCGCTTGGCGTTGTTCTCGGCGCAGATTTCGACGAGACGCTCCATCGAGATGCGGTTCTTGTTGACGCCCTCGCTCATCATCACGGGGAGGAAGTACTCGATGCCGTTGTTGTCGCCCGGGATGGCGTCCCAGATGTCGCCGTGCTTGCCCGTGTCCTTCTCCTTGAACTCGAGTTTGTGCGGGCAGTGGTCGGTGCCGAGGTAGTCGACGGTGCCGTTGCGGAGGCCCTCCCAGAGGCGCTTCTGGGACTCCTCGCCGCGGAGCGGCGGGCTGATCTTCCCCCACGTGCCGAGTTCCTCGTCGTGTTTCGTGTGGCTGAGGAACGCGGGCAGCGTCTCCGCGTGGACGTTGACGCCCTGGTCCTGCCAGCGCTCGCAGATGTCGACGCCCTCGCCCGTGGACATGTGGACGATGTACGAGCGGGAGTCCGTGTACTCGGTGAGGCGAGCAATCTGTTCTATCTGCATCGCCTCGCAGATGTTCGGCGCGGACTCGCTCCACGCTTCGAGGTCGTTGCGGCCCTCCTCCTGGAGCTCCTGGCGGCGCTCGTAGGCGAGGTCCTCGTTCTCCGCGTGGAACATCACGACGCCGTCGTTGATCTCGGAGACCTTGTCGAGCACCTTGTAGGTGCGGCCGGCGTCGGAGTGGTCGATGCCGAGTTCGGGGCTGGCGTGCTTGTACCAGTTGAAGAAAATCTTGTACGAACGGATGCCCTCCTCGGCCAGACCCTCGATCTCGTCGACGTGGTGGTCCTGGTGGACGATGGCGTGATACGCGAAGTCGATGTAGGAGTTCTCCTCGCCGGCCTGCCGGAAGAAGTCCATGTCGGGCAGGTAGGGGTCCGGCTGGAGGAGGAAGTTCACGACGCTGGTGACGCCGCCGTGGACCGCGCCGCGGGTCTCCGTCTCGAAGTCGTGTTCGAGGCCCTCGTGGTAGTCGAACTCGTAGCGGGAGAGCCCCCAGTGGACGTGCGGGTCGATGAACCCGGGAATCAGGTAGTTGCCTTCCGCGTCGATGGTTCGTTCGGCGTCGGGGAGGTTCGCCTCCGTGCCGACGTTCACGATCTTTCCGTCGCGCGACGCTACACCACCGTCGATGGTGCCGGACGGCGTGACGACGCGCGCATTGACGACTCTCAGGTCTGCGGACTGCGTGCCCATACCAGAGAAATCGCGTTCCCCAACTTAAGTTTACGCATGCCGGGAGTCACCGGATTCCGAACCTATACGTGAACGTGGGGGTAATTCACGGCCGTCAGCCCAATGGAGAGAGCCATCACTATCGCCGGCGCCGGCATGACCCGCTTCGCTTCGGACGCGGACGCCGACGTCAGGACGCTGCTGGAGCGCGCGGGGACGCGCGCGCTCGACGACGCGGACGTCGCGGGCCACGAACTCGACGCCGTGCACGTGGGGAACATGGCCGCGGAGGCCTTCGAGGACCTCTCGGGCCTCCACAACGCGCTCGCCGCGAGCCTCGGCGCCTACGGCGCGCAGGCCGACCGCGTGGAGAACACGAGCGCGAGCGGCGCGAGCGCGTTCCAGCGCGGCCTCCAGGCCGTCGCTTCTGGCGCCGCGGACACCGCACTCGTCGCGGGCGGCGAACGCATGTCCAGCGCCAGCACGGAGACAGCCACGGGCGTCATCGGGAGCATCGTCCACCCGGAGGAGTACGAGTACGGCGTCACGCTGCCGTCGTTCGGCGGCCTCGCGGCGGACGGCTACCTGCGCCGGTACGACGCGCCGTACGAGGCGCTCGCCACGGTTGCCGCGAAGAACCACGCGAACGGCGCGAACAACGAGTACGCGCAGTTCCAGAAGGAGATAACGGTCGAGGACGCCGTCGAATCACCCAGGATCGCCGACCCGCTCAGACTCTACGACTGCTGTCCGACCAGCGACGGCGCGGCGGCGCTCGTCCTGCAGGCCGAGGGCGGCGACGTCGCCGTGCGGGCCTGCGAGAGCGCGGTCGGCACGCACGCCGTCGCCGAGCGAGACGACCCACTGGAGATAGCGAGTGTGGCGACGGCCGGCGAGCGCGCGTTCGCCGCCGCCGACCGCGACCAGGGGGATATCGACGTGGCCTGCATCCACGACGCGTTCACGGTCCTCGAACTGCTCGAACTGGAGGAACTGGGCTTCTACGACGAGGGCGAGGCGTGGCGGGCGACGATGGACGGCGAGACCCGCCTCGACGGGGACCTGCCGGTGAACCCCGGCGGCGGCCTGAAGGCCCGCGGCCACCCGCTCGGCGCGACCGGCGTCTCGCAACTCGTCGAACTCGTCTGGCAGTTGCGCGGTGAGGCCGACGGCAGACAGGTTGACTGCGAGACGGGACTGGCGGTGAACGTCGCGGGCTTCGGGAACAACGCTGTCTGCTCGATACTAGAGGAAAACACATGACTGCGACCGAGTGCGAGAGCTGCGACGAGGCGTGGGCGTACGACCGGGTGCGCTGCCCGAACTGCGGCGGCGAGGAGTTCGAGTCGGTCGAACTCGGGGCGGGCGAACTCGTCGCGACCACCGTCTCGCGGGTGACGCCGCCCGGGGTGCGCGAGCCGAACCCCCTGGGCATCGCTCGCTTCGGCGACGTGGCACTGACGGCGCAACTGGTCGACGAGGAACTGGACGCGGGCGACGAGGTGGTGCTGGCTGGCGACTACCAACTGCGCGACGGGCACCGCGGACCGCGACTGGAGCAGGCGTAATCGACGGTAGCGACCCGGCGCTGACTGGAGAACAGCGGCCCGATTTACTCACTCCAGGCCGATGGTGTCTGCCAGCCGGTCCTGGCACTCCCTGGGGTGTTCCGGGTGGACGGCGACGGGTTTCGCCTTGTCCTCGACGTGGATGACGAGGACCCGCCGTTTGCTGTACGTCCGGTAGAGGCTGAACACCCCGACCGCGGCGAACGCAAGCCCGACGAGGGGGTTCCTCGTCATGACGACGTAGGCACCCACGGCGATCAGGACCAGGCTCATCACGGCGACGTCCCACTCCAGGGTCCGCAGGTCGATTTTCAGGATGGCGTCGTTGTGTATCTTCACTCGTTCGTCGTCGCGTTGCACGAACACCGCGTCGTCGGAGTACCCGATCCAGCCGCCGGTTCGCAGCGACATGCGGGTAATCTCGGTGGTCCGGCGTTCCTGTCCCTGTTCGGTCATGGTCGAAAGAAACTGTAGTCGTTCTTTTGCGTTGCGGAACCGCGGACGTCAGTCGTCCGCGAGTTCTTTGTTGGCGGGTTCGCCACCCCCCATGAACCGCTCGTGGTACGGCTCGAAGGCGTCCTCGTCCTCGGTGATGTCCTCCCAGGCGGTGAGGCCGCGTTCCTCCGCGGTTCCGGGGATGGTGTTGTCGAGGATGAACGCGGCGATGCCGCCGACCGCGATCTCCGTGCCGAGGATGATGCTGATGGTGGTCGCGACCTCGGGGATGCCGAGGACGGAGCCGAGCACCGGCACCTGCGAGAAGCCGGCTTCGAAGGACAGCCCCTCTGCACCCTGGACGCTGGAGACGTACTGCGGGATGGAGAGGCCCGCGAAGAGGCCGAACCCGAGCACGAACACGTTACGGTTCTGGTTCAGGTCGACGTGCTGGAGCTGCGAGAGCCCGACGCCGACGATCTGTGCGAACATCGCCAGGAACAGGCCGCCGACGATGGCGTTCGGAATCGTCGTGACGAACGCGCCGAAGTAGCCGACGTAGCCGACGACGATCATCACGACGGCACCGATCTGGACGACGTAGCGGGACGCGACGCCGGTGATGCCGATGGCGCCGACGTTCTCCGTGTAGGACGTGGAGCCGTTGCCGGTCCCCATGATGCCCGCGAAGACGTTGCCGAGGCCCTCCATGCCGAGGCCGTGGTTGATGCGCTTCTTGTTCGGCGCACCCTCACCAGCCATCCGCGCGACGGAGTGGTAGTCACCGAAGCTCTCGATGGCCGACGCGAGCATCCCCGCGACCATGCCTGCCGCGAACGACGGCGTGAACAGGGGTGCCCCCCACTGGAAGGGCACGATGGGGCGGAATAGGGGTGCCTCGCTGATGGCGGAGAAGCTCACAATCTCGACGATGCCCGCAACGGAGAGTACCGCTGCGAGGAGGTAGGCGAGCCCCAATCCGAGAAGAACCGGGAACAGCTTGAACGCCCGCGAGTAGTCGTCGAGGTACTGCGAGAACAGCACGATGAGCACGAGCGTCAGGCCCGCCAAGTACCAGTTCTGGGACGCAGTCGTGATCTGGGGGACGCCGATGAGCGCCAACCCAATTAGCGCGATGACCACGGAGATCGTCAGCGGCCCGATGTACTTCTTGAGTTTCCCGAAGACGCCGAAGTAGCCGATGAGTACCTCAATCGCACCGGCGATGATGATGGCGCCCTGCAGTTCGCGCATCATGACGGTAGAACTCGCGCCACCGTCGGCGCCGCCGAGCACGACGATGATGGCGATTGCCGGGCCGAGCATCGAGAACGTCCCCCCCTGAACGATCGGGTACTTGTTGCCGATCGTAGTCTGGGCGAGCGTCGCGATGCCGGAGACGACGAAGAACGTCCCGATGAGTTGCGCCGTTTGGGATGCGTCGAATCCGAGGAAGCCCGCGAGTACGAGCGGGATGGCGACCGTCGCGCCGATCATCGTCAACCAGTGCTGGGTTCCCAGCAGGATTGACAGACCGAGCGGAGGCTTGTCATCGATGCCGTACTCGACCATCGAGGCCTCGCTTCCACCGTCTGTTATCATCTCGGAGTCGTCCGAGCGCTGCGGTTCTCTTGTTTGGTCAGTGTCTGATGTCATACATTATCCTCCGTCCTGGTGTGGCTTGGATTCCGTGTGGAGTGCTGCCATACCGGGCACGTACCTTTCTCTACAAACATCCATTATAAAACTGCCGCCATTTCAGATAGAGGACGTGCCACTATCGGGCAGTTTCGGGGGAAACGTATTTGCAGATGCTACCAGTCGTTGACGTATGCCGAGCACCAGCGAACCAGCGTACAGTGTCCACGCCGACCTCGACGTGATGATCGAGGCACGTGACGGCACTGGACTGGCGACAGACATCTACCGACCGGCCGACCCGGACACCCGCGAACCCATCGAGGAACCCCGGCCCGTCATCCTCGACCGCACGCCGTACGACAAGACTGGCGGCCGGACTCGTCACGGGGAGTGGTACGCCTCGCGGGGGTACGTCATCGCCATCCAGGACGTGCGCGGCCGCTTCGACAGCGAGGGCGAGTTCTTCATCAACAAGAACGAGGCCGAGGACGGCGCCGACACCGTCGAGTGGCTCGCCGACCAGGAGTTCTGCGACGGCAACGTCGTCACTCTCGGCACGTCCTACGGTGCGTGGGTGCAGAACGCGCTCGCCACGCAGGACCCCGACGGCCTCGCCGGGATGTTCGTCAACATGGGCGCCGCCAACGGCCGGAAGAAGACGTTCCGCCACAACGGCGCCTTCGAGCAGCGGTGGCTGTCGTGGGCGCTGACGCTCGGCGCAGGGTTCTCCCACGAGTCCCTCGCCGACCCCGACGTCCAGCAGGTGTTCGCGGACGTGGACGTCCGCGAGGTGTTCGAGAACGGCCCCATCCAGCGGGGCGAATCGGCGCTCGCGGAGTTGCCCCAGTACGAGGACTGGGCGTTCGAGATCATGACCACGGCGTCGGCGAGCGACGACTACTGGCAGAACCCGAGCGTCAACTTCGAGCGCTACTACGACCAGAGCGCGGACGTCCCGACGGTCTACTCCGGCGGGTGGTACGACTCCTACACTGGCGCGACCTGCGACAACTTCGTCGGCCTCGCCGACCGGAAGGACAGCGACCACTACCTCCTGATGGGGCCGTGGACCCACCTCGCGCGCCTCCCGGGCGGCCACGACCACAGCGAGAACCTCCTGTTCCCGCCGCTAACGTGGGAGCACCCGACCGCCGGCGACCTGGCGTTCGGGGAAGACGCGACGATGAACTACCGCGAGACCCGCAAGCAGTTCTTCGACCAGTACGTCCTGGGCGAGGATTCGTGGGACCTCCCCCGCGTCCAGTACTTCCTGATGGGCACGGGCGACGGCCACCAGACCGAGGAGGGCAACCTGTTCCACGGCGGCGAGTGGCGCAGCGCCGAAGAGTGGCCGCCCGAGGGCACGGAGATGACGAAGTTCTACGCGCACGACGACGGCACGCTCTCCACCGAGAAGCCTGCCGCCAGCGAGTCGTACACGTCCTACCAGTACGACCCCGAGGACCCGGTGCCGACCATCGGCGGCAACACCTCCTCCTATCTCACCTACGAGCCACGCGAGGAGTCCGTCGAGGCGTACCCGCTGGGCGACAGGAACATAGTCGACTTCGCGGGCCGCGGCGGCTACGACCAGCGCACGGACGAGGACACCTTCGGCGCCAGCGAGCCGTACGGCCCCCTCAGCCAGCGCGACGACGTCGTCGTCTTCCGCACGCCGCCGCTCGAGGAGGCCGTCGAGATCGCGGGCCCCATCCGCGTCCGTGTCTTCGGCGAGACGGACGCGCCGGACACGGACTTCACCGCGAAGCTAATCGACGAACACCCCGAGTCCGATGACTACCCCGACGGCTACGACCTCAACCTCTCGGACTCCATCTGCCGCGCGCGCTTCCGGGGCTACCGCGACGAACCCGACTTCGTCGAACCCGGCGACGTCTACGAGTTCTACATGGAGCCCTACGACACCGCGAACCGGTTCAAAGCGGGCCACCGCATCCGCCTCGACATCTCCTCGTCGAACTGGCCGCGCTTCGACGTGAACCCGAACTCGGGCGGCCCGCTGTACACTGACGACGACTACCAGGTCGCGGAGAACACCGTCCACCACTCTGCGACGCACCCGACGCACGTCGAACTCCCCCTCCAGCCGACGAACTGAGGAGCGAAGGAAAAGCGGGCTGTACTTCTTTCAGAACGTCTCGGAGTCGTGCGTGCCGACGATGCCGGGACGTTCGAGACCGTAGTGGCCGACGACCTGCACCACCATCGCGGCGATGATGCCGTTGAGCGCAGCGATACCGGGAATCAGCTGTGGCGCACCGACCCCGGGGATGACGGCACCCGCAGTGAGCGCGGCGACGACGCAGCCGAGGACGTACGCGACAACCGGGACGACCCGCACGCTCGCGAAGTCGACGGACTCCATCCGCGGGATGTTCAGCCGCCAGCAGAGCAGCAAGTCGGCGATGAGGACGCCGCCGAGCGGCGGGACGTACTGGCCGAGCGTCGAGAGCCACGGGATCAACAGGTTCGCGACGCCGAACAGGGCGAGCGCGATACCGATGGCCCCGCCCGCCAGCACGAACGGACGCTTCCGGTCGTAGTCGAAGGCCTCGCTACCCGCGACGCCGAACGCGTACGCGGCGTTGTCGTTCGTCGTCCAGATGTTGAGGATGAGCGCGATGAGACCGACCGCTGCGAGCCCCTGGACGGCGAGCACCTCGTAAAGGTCCCCGCCTGTGTCGGCGTAGACGGCGCCGCCCACCGCCCCGCTGACGAACAGGAAGCTGTTGCCGATGAGGAACGCGATGAGGCCGGCCCAGAACCCGGTGCGCCGCGAGGAGGCGAATCGGGCCCAGTTCGGCGCCTGCGTGCCACCCGAGATGAACGTCCCGACGACGATGGTGACGGCGGCACCGAACGTCATCGAACCGGCGCTCCCAGTCGTCTCCATCAGGCCGCCGAGGCCGCCGGCGTCCTGGAGCGCGATGCCGATGGACAGAACGCCGACGACGACGAGGACGGGGACGGCTACTAGCGAGAGTTTCTCCATGCCCTCGTAGCCGAAGTACGCTGTCGCGAGGTGGAACAGCCCCCAGAGGAGGATGAGCGCGGACACCCACGTGGGCGTGTTGACGCCGAAGAACTTCGCGGTCGGGATAGCGACGAGCGGGATGGTGACGCCGAACCAGCCGACCTGCGTCCCGCCGAGCAGGAGGTCGGCCCACTTCGCGCCGAGGCGGCCGAACGTGTACCGGGAGAGCAGTACGGTGGTGAGCCCGGTCTGTGCCCCGATGGCGCAGAGGGTAGCGACGTAGATGCCGAGTATGGCGCTGCCGACGGCGAGCGCGGTGAGCATCGACCCGAACCCGAGCGCCGCGCCGACCTCCGCACCGGACCACAGGGTGCCGGCGAAGAAGACGAAGCCGAGGAGCACAGCGGAGATACTCAACAGGCTTCGGCGCTCGCCGTCCGGGACGTGGTCGGTCGGCCAGTCGGGGTCGGGGAGGTTCTCCTTCCCGAAGATGACGGTTCGAATCCAGCTCTGGTCTGTTCCGGATGCCATGGTGTCACCTGGTAACTACCGCCAATGCACTTTACTGTTACTCCGGCGCCCGTCGGTACAGATATACCCCACGACCGTGAGTTGGAACCGATGACGGACCACATCGTGACAGACGCACGAACACTCGACGGTGACAGCGTGGACGTGGAAGTCCGCGACGGCGTCGTCGACCGCATCGTGCAGGCGGGTGAGGGTGACCCTGGCGCGTTCGACCCGGCGGACCACACTGATGCGGACGGCGGCCTGGTGACGCCACCGCTCATCGAACCCCACCTCCACCTCGACGCCACGCTGACGGCGGGAGATCCGTCGTGGAACCACTCGGGAACGCTCTCGGAAGGAATCGAGACGTGGGCGGAGTACAAGGACGACCTCGACTACGACGACGTCCAGGAGCGCGCGACGAAGACCGTCGAGTGGCTCGCGGCCCACGGCGTCACGCGCGTTCGAACGCACGCCGACACCACAGAGGAGTCGCTCACGGCCGTCGAAGCACTGCTCGACCTCCGCGACGAAGTCGACGACCTGGTCGACCTGCAGGTCGTCGCGTTCCCCCAGGACGGCGTCTACACGGACGACCACCACGAGGACTTGCTCCGGGAGGCCGTGGAGATGGGGGTCGACGTCGTCGGCGGCATCCCCCACAACGAGCACACGCGCGAGGACGGCGTGAAAGACGTGAAGATAGCCTTCGACCTCGCAGAGCGCTACGACCGCCGAATCGACCTCCACATCGACGAGACGGACGACCCTGGGTCGCGGTTCACCGAGGTGCTGGCGAGCGAGGCCATCAAGCGAGACATGGGCGACCGCACCACCGCCAGTCACACGACGGCGATGCACTCCTACCCGAACTCGTACGCGAGCAAAGTCACAGCGCTGCTCGCGGAGTCCGGCGCCACCGTCGTCACCAACCCGCCGGACAACAGCGTGCTCCAGGGGCGGTACGACGACTACCCGCGACGGCGCGGCCACACCCGCATCGACGAACTGCGCGAGGCGGGCGTGTCCGTCGGCGTCGGCCACGACTCCGTGATGGACCCCTGGTACCACTACGGCGTCGGGGACCCGCTCGACGCCGCGTTCGTCCTCCTCCACTACGCCCACATGAGCGGCCGCGGCGACGTCGAACCCATCTGGGACATGCTCACGCACGCGAACGCCGAGGTGTTCGGTGTCGACGCCTACGGCCTCGCCGAGGGCAACGAGGGGTCACTCGTCGTCTACGACAGCCCCGACGGCTTCAACGCCCTCCGCACACAGGCACCCCGCCGCCTCGTGCTCAGGGACGGCCGCCCCATCGCCCGCACGGAACCCGCGACCACGACAGTCAGCCGCGAGTCCAGCGACGTCGACGTCGACTTCCACCGCTGACCAGCGGCCACCCGACTACGCCACCACCGCCGACCGAATCTCGTTTTCCGCGACCACGCTGCCCTCGTGGAGCACGTAGCGCGGCGCCACGCCCTCCCGGAGCGCGTCCGTCGGGGTCTCGACACTCGGCGGGAAGACGTTGACTGTCGCCGGTGCGCCCGCTTCGAGGCCGTGGTCGATGCCCATCACGTCCGCGGCGTTTCTGCCGACCATGTTCCACGCAGCCTGGCGCTCGGCGGGCGTCTGAAGGTGGGCGGCGTGCGCGGTGAGCAGTGCCGTCTCCAGCATGCTCGCGCGGCCGTACGGGTAGAAGCCGTCGCGGATGCAGTCCTGGCCCGTTGCGACCGTGAGGCCGGCCGCGCGGAGTTCGTCGACCCGCGTGATGCCGCGGCGCTTCGGGTGGCTGTCGTGGCGGCCCTGAAGCAGCAGGTTGGTCGGCGGGTTCGTCACCATCTTGACGCCGGCCTCAGCGAGCAGGTCGACGACCCGAGCGGCATGTGCGTCGTCGTAGGCGGCCAGTGCGCACGTGTGGCCGGCGGTCACGTCCTCGACGCCACGGTCGATAGCCTCCGCGGCGAGGTACTCCAGGGAGCGCGCGGTCGGGTCGTCGGTCTCGTCGACGTGCATGTCCACTGGGACGCCGTATTCGGTGGCCAGGTCTAGGCAGGCGTCGACGTGCTCTTGGGTGTCGGCGTCGCTGCGTTCGTTGGCCGGCATCCCGCCGATGGCGTCCGCGCCCTCCGCCAGTGCGTCCACGAGCAGCTCCGCCGTGCCGGGGTCCCGAACGACGCCCTCCTGGGGGAACGCGACCACCTGCACGTCGGCGACGTCGCTCCACGCCTCGCGGGCCTCGACGACGCCGCGGAGCGGTGTGAGACCGCCGATGGTGTCGACGTCGACGTGCGTGCGGAGTCGGGTGCAGCCGTTCCGGACGTGGGCCTCGATGGCTCGTCCGGCGCGCTCTCGGACGTCCTCGACCGTGTACTCCCGTTTCCTGTCGTGGATGTTCGCGATGGCCTCGCCGAGCGTCCCGCTCTCGTTGTCGGGGAGTTCGTCGGCGATGTACGCCTTGTCGAGGTGCACGTGGCAGTCGACGAACCCGGGCGCGAGGAGGCCGCCGTCGGCGTCGAGTTCGCGTGCTGCGTCGGCACTCGTGCTGTCGAGGGAGGCGATAGCGTCTCCGTCGATTGCGACGTCCGCGGTTCGGCCGTCGGGTAGGCGAGCGTTCCTGACGAGGAGGTCGTGTGCCATGGTTGCCCATGGCCCACTGGTTCCTTAACTGCTCGCCGACCGGGACTCCGTGGGACGGGCTAGCAAAACGCTTAATAGCTGGCTAGAGCGTATTTCACAATCGTCCGACCGGATTACCGGATATCCACGTGAGATACATGTGCAGGTATCGTTCACCCCCTGACGAGAGAGGCGCCCCGCACGCCGGAGGTCGGCCGCCATGAAGCCGGCCACCTTCGAGTACCACCGACCGTCGTCCGTCTCCGAGGCCACGGAGCTGCTGGCGGACCTCGGCCACGACGCCGAACTGCTCGCCGGCAACCAGAGCCTCGGCATCATCATGGCCAACCGGCTGGCCACGCCCGACCACCTCGTCGACATCAACCGCGTCGACGAACTGTCCGGCGTCTCCATCGACGACGACGAGGTCGAGGTGGGCGCGATGACGACCCACCGCGACCTGGAGTTCGCCGACGACCTCCGCGACGTCGTGCCGATGCTCCCCCAGTCCGCCGAACAGATCGCCGGTCCGAGCGTCCGCAACCGGGGGACACTTGGCGGGAGCGTCGCGGAGGCCGACCCCGCCGGCAACTACCCCGCGGCGCTGGTCGCCCTCGACGCCGACCTCCACATCGTCTCCGAGGACGACGGCGAGCGCACCGTGCCCGCCCGCGACTTCTTCATCGCGTACATGTTCACCGACCTCGGTCCGGAGGAACTCGTCACGGGCGTCTCCGTATCCCGGGAGCCGTTCCCGGTCGAACGGACGGGGATGGCCTTCGAGAGTCTGAAGCGCGCCGCCCAGACGTTCCCGACCGTGAGCGCCGCGACCGCAGTACGCGTGGACGACCCGGACGCTGCGGACCCCGAGATCGAGGAGGCGCGTGTCGCGCTGGCGAACGTCGCGGACGTCCCGCTCCACGTCCCCGACGCCGAGGCGGCCGTCGAGGGAACCACCCTCGACGAGGACGCACTCGACGAGGCCGAGGCGGCCGCGAACGACGCCGCCGACCCCTCCCCCGAGATGCACGCCGACGAGGAGTGGAAGGTCGAACTGGCCGGCGAATACACCCGTCGTTCCCTGCAGGCAGCACACAAACGAGCTACCAATGATTGAGTTCTCAGGCGAATTCGAGTCGGATCACGAACCGGAAGAGCTGTGGAAGTACTTCACCGACCCCGACATCCTGGCGCAGTGCGCGCCGGGCTGTGACCACATCGAGCAGCACTCGGAGTCGGAGCTGTCGGCCACCGTCGCCGTCGGCGTCGGCAGCGTCAAGCCGACGTTCGACGTCGACATGACCGTCGTGGAGGCCGACGCGCCGAACCGTCTCGTGATGCACGCGGGCGGCGACGCGTCCCGGAACTCCTTCGAGACCGTCGCGGAGATGGACCTCCTGGAGAACGAGGCGGGCGGCACCACGGCGACCTGGCACGCCGAGACGAACGTCTCGGGGCTCATCGCGAGCCTCGGCCAGCGCGCGCTCGGCAGCGTCGCCGAGCGCCTCGTCAACAACTTCTTCGACGACCTCGAGGAACTCGCAGACGAGGGCGTCCCCGCGGAGTCGAAGATCAGCGCGAAGCCGGACGCGACGGCCAGCCTGGACGAGTAACGCGGCCCCCCAGTCCGTTTTCCGTTCTCCTGTTTCGACAGCGACTGCTGTCCGAAGTTTCGGTCGAACGCAGAACGGAGGGTAGGGTTACTCCGCGTCGCGGAGCCGTTTGCGGACGCGGTGGGGCGTCATCGGAATCTGGTCGGTCACGAACTGCTGGTCCTCGAGCGCCGCGTTGATCGAGGAGGCGATGGCCGCGGGGCCGTCGATCATGCCGCCCTCTCCGGTCCCCTTCGCGCCGGTGACCGTGAACGGCGACGGCGTCTCGGAGTGCTCCAGTTCGACGTCGGGCATGTTCTTCGTCGACGGGAGGAGGTACTCGAACATCGTGATGGCCTGTGGCTGGCCCTCGTCGTCGTACTGGAACTCCTCCATGAGCGCCGCGCCGAGGCCCTGGGCGAGGCCGCCGTGGGCCTGCCCGTCGACGATGGTGGGGTTGAGGCGTGTGCCGCAGTCCCGCAGCGAGTAGAACTTCAGGATGTCGACCTCGCCGGTGTTCGTGTCCACCTCGACGATGGGCGCGTTCGCGGCGAACGCGGCCGTCGGGTAGACCGGGAACTTCCGGGTGAGCGCCTCGTCGAACTCGGGGAGGCTCGTCGTCGGGTGCTCGTAGTCGTAGCTGACCCGGGTGAGTCGCTCGTTCTTCTGCCCCGAGTCGAGTTCCGCGAGTTCCGCGAGCGTGAGCCGTTCCGAGCCGTCGGCGCGCTCGACACCACCGTCGCGGTAGACGACGTCGTCGACGTCGCAGCCGAACTCGCGCTGAGCGGCGAGCTTCCGACAGTTCTCGCGGAGCTTCTCGGCGGCGCCATCGGTGGCGCCCGACAGCATCACGGCCATCCGGGAGGCCGCAGTGCCGTACTCGGTCGGCGCGGTGACGCTGTCGAGGTAGCCGACCTCGATGTCGCTCGGGAGCACGCCGAGGCCGTCGGCGAGCAGCTGGGTGACGAGCGTCTGGTGGCCCTGCCCGGAGGTGTCCGTCGCGAGGTACGACTGGACTGTGCCGTCGTCGAGCAGTTCGATGCGGAAGTGCTCGGGGAGTTCGGAGACGTCCTCGCGCTCACGGGCTTCGAGGGCGTCCTTGTCGGTGCGCTGGCGGTCCGTCCAGTCCGAACCGGAGACGCCGGGTTCGATGTGGACGGTGGGGCTGTAGCCGCGGTACTTCCCCTCCTCGCGCTTCTGCTCGACGACGTCGGGGTCGAGCAGGCCGCCCTCGCAGACCTCCCGTTCCTCGACGATCTCCTCGATGCGGTCGAGGGCCGCCGGGAAGTCACCGGAGTCGTAGATGTTGTGCGTCGGGAGGCGGAACGGCATGTCCTCGGGCTGGATGAGGTTCAGCCGCCGGAGGTCAGAGGCCTCGACGCCGAGTTCGCGGGCCGCCTCGTCGACGACCATCTCGAGGGCGTGGAGGTGCGGGGGCACGCCGAAGCCGCGGTAGGCGGTCTGGGCGGTCTTGTTCGTGAGCGCGACCTCGTAGTCGTAGCGCACGTTGTCGATGTCGTAGGCGTTCGTCACCACGGACAGCGGCTTCAGCGCCTGGTTGACGGGGTAGTGGGGGAACGCGCCGAAGTCGTCGACGAACCACGTGTCGAGGCCCTGGATGGTGCCGTCGTCGTCGTAGGCCAGCCGGACGCGGTAGTCGCGGTCCGAGGAGTGCATGTCCCCGCCTTGCAGGTTCTCGACGCGGTCCTCGACGAACTTCACGGGGCGACCGTCGAGCTGATGGGACGCCATCGCGGCCAGCGTGCAGTAGCGGTGGATGGCGATCTTCGTCCCGAAGCTCCCGCCGACGTCCGGCGGCACCTCCAGATTCACCTTCTCCGGTGGGTAGCCCAGCGGCTCGTAGATGGTGTCGTCGACGAGCGTGTGGAGCTGGATGTTGCAGTCGATGTCGAAGGCGTCGCGGTCGGTGTCGTAGGTCGCGACGACGCCCGCCGTCTCGAGGGGAACCCCGGAGATGCGGCCCCAGGAGTACTCCCGTTCGATGACGTTGTCCGCGTCCTCGAAGGCGCCCTCGACGTCGCCGAAGTCAAGCGTCTCGCTGTCGGCGACGTTCGACCCGTAGTGCTCGTGTACCAGCGTCTCGTCCTCGCGGGCCTCCAGCGGGTCGACCACGGGGTCGAGCTGGTCGTATTCGATGTCGACGAGGTCGACGATGTCCTCCGCGGCGTAGCGGTCCTTCGCGACGACGGCGACGACCGGTTCGCCGACGAACCGGACCTTGTCGTCGGCCAGCGACCACTCCTCGAACCCCTTCAGGCCGCAGGGCATCGGCTCGTACTCCGCTTTCAGCGTGTCGATGGTGAGCGCGAGGAGGCAGTCCGGGTGGTCCTCGGCGGCGCTCGTGTCCACGTCCTCGATGTGGGCGTGGGGGTGGACGCTGCGCACGAGCGCCATGTGGACGGTGCCCTCCGGCTCGATGTCGTGGATGTACTCGGCCTCCCCGGTGAGGATGCGGTGGTCCTCGACGCGTTCGAGGCCCGAACCGACGAACGATTCGCGCTCGACGTGCGTGTCAGTCTCGGTGCCCGGTTCGGTCGGGGACTCGGCGCCGGACATCTACTCGCCACCCCCGGTGCGGTCCTCGATGTCGTCGCTCGGTGCGTCGAGCATCGCGCCCGCCGCACCGTCGAGTTCGTCGGCGGCCCGGTCGACCGCCTTGTAGATGTTCTGGTAGCCCGTGCAGCGACAGATGTTGTCCGCAAGTCCCTCCTTGACCGCCTGCTTGTCCGGGTCCGGGTTGCGGTCGAGGAGTTCCTTGGTGGCCATCACGAACCCGCTGGTGCAGAAGCCACACTGGAGGGCGTGCTCCTGGTGGTAGGCCTCCTGAATGGGGTGGAGTTCGCCGTCCGACGCCAGTCCCTCGACGGTCGTCACCTCGGCGCCGTCGACCTGGACGGCGTAGGTGAGACAGCTCTTCGTGCTCTTCCCGTCGACGAGCACCGTACAGGCGCCGCAGACGCCGTGCTCGCAGCCGACGCGGACGCCGCGCTGCCCGCACTCGCGACGGAGGAAGTCCGAGAGCTTCAGGCGGGGCTCCACGGTCGTCGATATGGTCTCGCCGTTCACCGAGAGCGTGAGCTCCTCGGTCGGACGGTCGAGACTCTGTGAACTGCTCTCACTGCTCATGTACACGTTCAAAAGTAGTGGCTGTTCATTATAGTTTCGTTGAGAACGCCACCAGAACGCCGGGAGGCGAACGAGTCGGGCGAGCGAACGAACCCCGCTTAGCTAGTGAATCTGACAGTCCGACGCGCGGTCACGGCGTCGGGTCGGTGCGCGGGTGGATGGGGCCGGACTGTTCGCGGAGTCGCCCACCCTCAGCGTCGTTCGCGACGGCCAGCGCCTCCGCGACGACGCTCAGTGCGATGCCCGTCGGGCTGCCATCCCCGAGGTCGAGGCCCACCGGCGTCGATACGCGGTCGAGTTCCTCGGGCGTGAACGTCGCCCCCTCCGCGGCGGCCGCGTCCCGGATCTCCTCGAAGCGCTCCCGGGGACCCATCAGCCCCACGTAGGGCACGTCGGTCTCCCGGAGCAGTTCCTCGAGTGCGAGTTGGTCGTCGATGAGGTTGTGTGACATGAGGACGGCGTACGTGCGCTCGGGAGCTTCGACTGCGTCCCCGATATCGTCAGGGTGCGTGCCGACGACGCGGTGGGCGTGCGGGAACGCGTCCTCGTCGGCGCGGGCACCCCTGGCTGACGCCACAGTCACCCTGAACCCGGCCTCCGCACCGAACCGGGCGACAGCGTGGACGTCGTTCTGCGCGCCGAACAGCAGGAGGTCGGGCGCGGGTTCGACGCCGTCGACGAACACGAGCAGGTCGCCCGCCTCGCGCTCGACGGTCACGCCGCCGCTCGACCCCGACTCGCGGGCGTCGGCCGCGGCGTCGCGCAGGTCGTCGAGCGCGTCGTCCGGGAGTCCTGGCCGGTCGTCCCCGGTTCGGAAGCCTTCAGCCGTGAGGACGCTGCGCGCGCCTACGGGGACGGCCTCGTCGTCGCTCTCGACGACGGTCAGTACCGTCGCCGGTTCGCGCTCCGCGAGCGCGTCCAACAGCGGGTCGTAGGAGTCGTCGAGCGGTTCGACGAGCACGTCGATGATGCCGTTGCAGCCGAGGCCCAGCCCCCACTCGTCCTCGTCCATCAGGTCGAACGTCTCCACGGCCGCAGCCCCCGTCTGGCGGGCGTCGGCGGCGAGTTCGGCGACCGGTCCCTCCAGGCAGCCGGCGGTGATGGCGCCGAGCGCGTCGTCGTCGGCGGGCGCGAGCAGTTTCGCGCCGGGCCGGCGGTAGGCCGACCCCTCGACGCCCACGACGGTTGCGACGGCCGCCGTCGCGTCGGTCTCCCGGAGGCTCCGGAGTCGGTCGTGGAGGTTGCGGTCTGTCACGCTCCACGGGTCGTCGGAGTCCATGCCAACGCCTTCCACCCGCGCACACTTAGACGTATCCACGAATTCGGCGCGACGTACCCACTGACGGTTACGGTCGCTTCACAGGGTGTTCGGTTTCGGCCACGAGAACGGGCGTCAGTCGGCCAGCGTGACCTCGGGGGCGCCGCCGATGGCGCGCCGCCAGAGCGCCCAGATGCCGACGACGGTGACGCTCATCGCCGCGAACCCCGTCGCGTACGTCGCCGTCGCCGCCACGAGTTCGCCAACGAGCCACGGGTAGGCGAGCGCACCGGCGTTGCCGACGGCGAGCATCACGACCAGCGTCACCCCCGCGTCGTCGGCGAGGTTCGAGAACGCGAGCGCGAACAGCGGCCCGAACGGGACGCTGAAGCCGAAGCCGGTCCCCGCGACAGCGACGACGAGCAGCGCCGGAGCGTCGTAGTGGACGCCCGCGGCCATCCCCGCGAGCGCCGCGGCGAGACCGAGCAGCGACCAGCGGACCACCGCGCGTTCACCCATCCGGGCCGCCAGCATCCCGCCGAGCGCGCGGCCGACGACGGTGGTCGCCGCGAACGCGAGCAGCGTCGCAGTCGCAGGCACCCCCGGAACCCCCTCCAGCGCGTCGACGTACCACGTCGTCGCAACGATGAGGAAGCCGAAGGTAGCCATGTTGCCGAGGCCGAGCGCGAGCCCCACCTGCGACCGGAGCGGCGCGAGGTAGGCGCGGAGCGGTACCACCGGTTCGCTCTGCCCCCTGTCGAGGAACGGCGCGCCCGCGGCGCCGACTGCGACGACGACGGCGACGGCGAGCATCGCCGCCTGGACGCCAACGTACTCGAACGCCGCGGAGGCGACGGCGAGCGCGACGGCCAGCCCCAGCGTGAACAGCGCGCCGAGCAGCCCTTGCGCGGTCGCCACGAGGTCGCCGGGGGTGCGCCGTCCGACGTGTTTCATCGCGCCGACGAACGCCGCGCCCTGGCCGATACCGAGCAGTCCACGCGCCGCGAGCGTGGTTCCGACGCTTCCGGTCGCCGAGAGTGCGACGGCGGCCGCGCCGGCGAGCAGGCCGACGGTCGCCACCAGCGCGGAGCGCCGGGTCCGCGTGAGTCGGTCGGCGGGCGCAACGACGACGAGCTGCCCGAGCAGGAACAGCGTCATCCCGAGGCCCGCGACGCCGGGCGCCACGCCGCGTTCGAGGAGTCGCGTGACGGCGGCGCCGTAGCTCCCGACCGCCAGCCCCATGCCGAAGAGACCGACGCCGAGCACCGCGAGCGCACGGTTCGGGAGGCCAGCCGGGAACACGGCCGCCAGCGCGCGGCGCGACAGGTCGTCGTTCACGACTTCCGGTCGGTCGTCCCCGTTCAAAACAGTTTGTGCCCCGGCACGAACGTTCATCCGCCAGTGGTCCCGAGTAGGGGTATGCCACTCGACTGGGACCTGCAGAAGGCCGTCTGGGAGGAGTTCGAGACGCTCGCGGACGCCGACCGCGTGCCGACCGGCGAGAACCGCGTGGAGACCGAACTCGTCGAGAACTACCACGGCCGCGGGACCGCGCGCGACTTCGAGTTCGAGTCCGACGAACCCGCGTCGATGGCCGGCGGCCAGAACCGCGGTCCGCGACCGCTGGAGTACTTTCTCGCGGGGTTCGCGTTCTGCCAGCAGGTCGTGCTGGCGAAGCACGCGCTCGCCATGGGCGTCGAGGTGGACGACGTGCGCGTCGAGGTGGAGGGCGACGTGGACCCCCGTGGCGTCCTCGGCATCGACGACGTCGACTCTGGCTTCGACGGCGGCCTCAGGCAGGTCACGCGCATCGAGAGCCCGGCGACCGAGCGTGAAGTCAAGCAACTCGTGGCGACTGCGGACGAGAACTGCCCGGCCAGCGCCTCGCTCGCGGTGCCGGTCGACCGCGAACTCTACCTGAACGGCGAGCGCATCGATGCCTGAGCGCCCCCTGCGTCAGGGCTCCAGAATAGTCATCCCGTGGGTGTCACCCGACCTGAGCGCCTCGTGGACCTCCGGGACCTCGTCCAGTCCGACTGTCTGGGTGTACTCGGCCGTGACGCGGTCGTCCGCGAGCAGGCGGGCGGCCCGCACCACCTCGTCCTTCGTCGCGTAGCGGGAGCCGACGAGGCTCGCTTCCTTCACGACGAACTCCTTCAGCAGCGGCGCGAACGAGCGCTCGTGGTGGGTGGTCAGCGAGACGACGTCGCCGCCCAGCGCGAGCGCGTCCCACGCGTCCCGGAGCGTATCGATGTCCCCGACCGTGTCCACGGCGACCATCGGTCCCTCGCCGTGGGGCGTCGCTGCTCGTGCGCGCTCGGCGAAGTCGTCGCCGCGAGCGTCGATGGGCGTGACCGCGTCGCTGGTGACCTGGTCGACGTACGCCAGGCGGTCCTCGTCGACGTCGGCAGCGAGTACGTGTGCGCCGCGGCGAGCGGCGAGTTGCGAGAGGTGGACGCCGATGCGGCCCGCAGCGCCGACGACGAGCACGGTGTCGTCGTCGCGGACGCCGGTGCGCTCGCAGACGTGCAGCGGCGTGGCGAGGCCGTCGGCGGCCACCGCTCCGTCCACGAACGTCGCTTCGTCGGGCAGCGGGAGGACGTTCGATTCGGGAATCGTCGTCGCCTCCGCGTACGCGCCGTCTCGCTGGACACCGAACCACCCCCCGAAGTTCGTGCACTGGTTCGTGTCGCCGCGCCGGCAGCGATCGCAGTGCCCGCAGGTGAGGTAGAAGTACGCGAGCACGCGGTCCCCGGCCTCGAAGTTGGTGACGCCGGGACCCGTCTCCGCGACGACGCCCGCGAACTCGTGGCCCGGAATCCGCGGGACGTGCTCGTCGGCGTCGCTGAGTCCGCCCTGTACCGCGTTCTCTATCGTCCGCGTGACGCCGCAGGCGCGAACGTCGACGAGGACTTCGCCCGCATCCGGCGTCGGTCGCTCGACCGTTCTGACGTCGAGTTCGCCGCCCCACTCGTCGAGGACAACGGCGTTCATGGTCGACATACCGCAGTCGTTGCTCGCGGCGGTAGTTAGGTGTTCGGCCGTGCGGGCGTCTGCCGTTGTATTCGGCCGAGTAGGGGCGAAATTCGCCCAAATATTTAAATCGTGGGTCGTGGTGGGTACCCCCATGCCAGACGGTAATACAGAGGCAGAACAGAGCAGAGGTAACGGACTAGTCCGGTACGGCATCGAAGACAGACCCGAAAACGGCGAGGCAGTCGCGCTGGGCATCCAGCACCTCCTCGCGATGTTCCTCTCGACAGTGGCGCTCCCGCTGGTCATCGCCAGCGCCATCGGCCTCGGGTCCGCGGACATCACCTTCATCGTTCAGATGGCGCTGCTCGTCGCCGGTATCGCTACCCTCGTCCAGGTGTTCCCCATCGGTCCGGTCGGCGCCCGCCTCCCCATCGTGATGGGGACCAGCGCCATCTTCGTGTCGCCGCTCATCGACATCGGCAGCACGTACGGGCTGGCCACCATCTTCGGCGCCGTCATCATCGCGGCGCCCGTCGAAGTGGTCATCGGCTACTTCTTCGACGACGTCGAGGACTTCTTCCCGCCGCTGGTCACTGGCATCGTCGTGATGCTCGTCGGCCTCACGCTCATCCCCATCGCAATCCAGTACTCCGCCGGTATCCCCGGCACGGACGCCTTCGGGAGTCTGGAGAACCTCGGGCTCGCGGCGCTCGTGCTCGTCGTCGCGCTCGTCACCAACCAGTTCTTCGGCGGCTTCATGCGCTCGGCGAGCGTCCTCATCGCCGTCGTCGTCGGCTACCTCGCGGCCATCCCGCTGGGCCTGCTCGACCTCTCGGCGGTCGGTTCGGCCGCGTGGTTCTCGTTCCCGACGCCGCTCAAGTACGGCATCGCCTTCGAACCCAGCGCCATCATCCTGGCCGCGTTCGCGTACATCATCACCTCGATGGAGACCATCGGCGACGTCGCCGGCACCACCGAGGCGGTCGGCCGCGACCCCACCAGCGAGGAGACCAAGGGCGGCCTCATCGCGGACGGCGTCATGTCCGCGTTCGCGGGCTTGTTCAACGCGTTCCCGAACACCTCCTTCAGCCAGAACGTCGGGCTCATCAGCTTCACAGGCATCGCCAGCCGGTTCGTCGTCGGCATCACCGGTGTGTTCCTCATCGTCCTCGGCCTCGTGCCGAAGGTCGCTGCGGTCGTCTCCGCGATGCCCAACCCGGTGCTCGGCGGCGCCGCCGTCGTGCTCTTCGGGATGATCTTCTCCATCGGCCTCCGCATCATCACCCGCGGGTCGGACCTCTCGCAGCGTAACCTCACCATCATCGCGACCTCCATCGTCCTCGGCGTGGGCGTCGAGTGGCGCTCCGACGCGCTCGCTCAGCTTCCCGACGACATCCAGGTGCTCGCGACCTCCGGACTCATCGTCGGCGGCGTCACCGCGCTCGTGATGAACGCCGTTCTGCCCGAGGACGCCGCACCGATGGGCGAGGGCGCAGTCGGCGACCCGGTCGCTGGCGAGGACCCCGAGACCCGCACCGACGACTGACGGAGCGACCGTCGAAAAAACGAAATCCGATTTTTCGAACCGCCTGCGGCGCTACTCCTCGGTGAACGCGACGACCCGCGAGACGGAGGACTCGCCGCCGCGGAACCGCCACGGGAACGTGCCGATCTGTACGCGCTCGTTGAGCAGCTCCTCGGGCACCTGGGCGTTCTCGACGTGGACGATTCCCTCCGGGAACAGCTCCGTGTGCATGAGCTGGTAGCCCTCGGGCGGGAAGATCTCGTCGAGGTCGTCGACGCCGTGCTTCTCGCGCGCCTCTGCGGCGAGTTCCGGGCGGACGTCGCGGACGATCGTGTTCATCGGGTGGTCTGCGCTCCCGCAGTCCAGGATGAGGTAGTTGAGGTCCATCTCCTTGCACCAGTCGGCGAACTCCTGGTTCGGGCCGGGGTGCTTGCAGAAGAACGAGTGGGGGTCGGCCTCCTCGCGGTGCCACGCGTACTTCTGGTAGCCCGTGTGGATGAAGAGGATGTCTCCCTCCTGGACGTCGCAGACGTCCTCGATCATGTCCGAGGTGTAGACGTCGTAGTCGCCCACCTTGTCGGAGATGTCCGCGACGACCGCGTCGCTGACGAGCTCGTCGAGGGGCATGCTCTCGATGTCCCGCCCGTGGGCGATGAAGTGCTTCTCGCCGTCCAGGTGGGTCCCGGTGTGGTTCATGAACTCGATCTTCTGGCCGTTCACCTTCTCCGTGTCCAGTGACTTCTCGTACCAGATTTTCGGGTTGTCGTACGTTGGCCACGCGGGCGTGTCCTGTGACCACGGCTGCGTCAGGTCGTGCATCTCGTAACCGTCGAGCATGCACCAAAGGTGGCGGGACACCCTCATAAGAATTGGCCATTGGGCAGTTGACAGGGTGCTCCACCGCTCGTTACCAAGACTTCGGGCGCGGGAGCGAGCAGTCGGTCGATTGGCGCGTCGAACTCCGGTCGCCTACGAGAATCCGGGTGCCAGGCGGATGCCGAGCGGGTGCCGAAGCGCTCAGTCCTCGCCGAACACGCCGGCGTCCGCGAGCGCGTCTATCTCCGCCTCGCTGTAGCCGAGTTCCTCGAACACCTCGCGGTTGTGTTCGCCGAGTTCCGGCGGCGGCGAGCGGAACCCGCTCTCGCTCTGCTCGTAGTTCAGCGGGTGTTCGATGACGGGGATGGTCTTGCCGCGGGCCTCCATCTCGCGGACGACGCCGCGAGCCTCGGTCTGCTCGTTGTGGAGCGCCTCTTCGACGGAGTAGACCGGACCGGCGGGGATGCCGGCCTCCTCGACGAGGACGTCCATCCAATCCTCGGTTGTGCGCTCGCGGAGCACGCCCTCCAGTTCGGCCTCGAGTTCGTCCATGTTTTCGACGCGGTCGGCGTTCGTCTCGAAGCGCTCGTCCTCGGTGAGTTCCGGGCGCTCGATGGCCTCGCAGAAGAGGCGCCAGAGCTTCTGGTTGAGGCAGGCGACGTTGATGTGGCCGTCGGCCGTCTCGAACGTCTGGTAGGGTGCGAGTACCGGGTCCTTCGTCCCCATGCGCTGGGGCTCCTCGCCGACGAACGCCTTCCCGGCCTGCTTGGTGAGCCACGGGAGCGCGGCGTCGAGCATCCCGAGTTCGACGTAGTCGCCCTCGCCCGTCCGCTCGCGGCGGTAGAGCGCGTTCACGATGCCGAACGCCGACCACATCGCCGTGATGAGGTCGGTCTGGGGGAGGCCGACCTTCACGGGTCGGCCGTCGGCCTCGCCGGTGACCGACATGATGCCGCTCATCCCCTGGACGAGCAGGTCGTAGCCGGGGCGCTGGCTCCACGGGCCGGTCTGTCCGAACGCGGAGATGGCGCAGTAGACGACCTCCTCGTTGACGCCGCGGATGTCGTCGTACGCGACGTTGAGTTTCTCGGCGGTTCCGGGGCGGTAGTTCTGGATGAAGACGTCGGCCTCCTCGGCGAGGTCGTACAGCGCCGCCAGCCCCTCCTCGGTCTTCAGGTTCAGTTCGATGCTGCGCTTGTCGTAGTTCACGGTCCAGAAGTACGGCGACTCGCCGTCCACGAACGGCGGACCGGAGTGGCGGTTGTCGTCGCCAGCGTCGGGGCGTTCGACCTTGATGACGTCCGCGCCCTGGTTCGCGAGCATCAGCGAGCAGAAGCCGCCCGTGACGAACGTGCTCAGGTCGAGCACCGTCACGCCGTCGAGTACGTGTCCGTCTGTAGCCATCACCAGCCACGAGGGGGACTGGCTGCATAAATCATTGCCGTGGCGGGCGCCGCCGGCGAGCAGAGACTGACAGGAGTTCGAGGACCGTAACGTTCAACGATGCCGAACGATGATTCATTCAATCGTGCGGAGTTAATTCGCCAACAGAGCGAGAAAACCAGCTGAAGAAGCCAAATAGCCAGAAAACACCGAGTTCGGAGCCCATATTATCGTTCGTTATGGTGGGTTTACGCACTGTTTCGTCAGCATTCGAGGACGACTATCCCACATCACTGAACACAAGTATTACATAGACGAACGGCCTCTATCCGTCTACGCATGCCCGACGCGGACTCCCCGACGGTGAAATCCGTCGAGACGACGTTCAGGATCATCGAGGCGCTGCACGAGCACGGGGGCGCCGGCGTCACCGAACTCGCGAACGAACTCTCCGCCCCGAAGAGCACGGTCCACAACCACCTCCAGACGCTCGAGGGCAACGAGTACGTCGTCAACGACGACGGTACGTACCGCGTCGGCAGTCGCTTCCTGGAACTCGGCGCCCACGCCCGCGACCGGCGGGACATCTACGAGGTCGCGCGCCCGGAGGTCGACCGCATCGCCGAGGAGACCGGCGAACTCTCCGGGGTCGTCGTCGAAGAGCACGGCCGCGGCGTCTTCCTCCACCGCGCGAAAGGCGAGAACGCGGTCCACGTCGACACCTACGCGGGCAAGCGCATCTACCTCCACGGCGCGGCGCTCGGGAAGGCCGTGCTCGCCCACCTGCCCGAGGCGCGCGTCGACGACATCGTCGAGCGCCACGGCCTCCCCGTGCTCACCGAGAACACAATCACGGACTGCCAAGCGCTCCGGGAGGAACTCGCCGAGATTCGGGAGACTGGTATCGCCTTCGACGACGAGGAGCGCCTCGACGGGCTGCGGAGTGTCGGCGCCGCCATCACCAGCGAGGACGGCGACGTGCTGGGCGCGGTCAGCGTCGCGGGCCCCACGAGTCGCCTCCGCGAGGAGCGCTTCCGCGAGGAACTTCCGGCGGTCGTCCGGAGCGCGGTCAACGTCATCGACCTCAACGTGACCTACTCATGACTGTTACAGACGTACGTCCGTAACTCCGACGAATTACCAGAAACCGGTAAGGACGTAAAACTAGCCAGTATTGTTACCTTACCCGTGGGAAAGCGGGCATTTCGACGAGTCCGCCGTTAGGCCATAAATTCGCCGCTTTAGACGGTTTCCCTGTGTTCACACTCGTGAACCGTTTGTAACAGTAAACTACCCCGTTCACGAGCGTTAGCGCGGTTTTATCCGGTTTCACAGCGGGAGTAGGAAGCATCCGTTTCGCGGATTTTCCCAGTTCACGATACTGTTTCGATTTCTTATACGGTTCCGCGAGCAGCCCACGGCAGGGGACAAGACATAACGGGTGGGCCGCGTTCGTCTATAGCATGGACCACGACCACGCGGACATGCTGTCCCGCGACGACGCCGTCGAGCGCGTGCTCGACCACCGCGAGACCACAGTGGACCGCCTCGGCACGGAAACGGTGGCGCTCGACGACATCGCGGGTCGGGTGCTCGCGACCGACGTCGAAGCGACGGCGGACCAGCCCCCGCACAGCCACGCGACGATGGACGGGTTCGCCTTCGACGCGAGTGCCGACTACCCCTACAAGGTCGTCGACCGCGAGGTGTTTCCGGAGGACGACCCGGGGACGCTCGACGCCGACGAGGCGGTCCGAATCGCGACCGGCGCGCCGCTCCCGGCGGGCGCCAACGCCGTGCTGAAAGTCGAGGAGTCGACAGTCGAGAACGGTGAACTCCGGGGGACCGACCTCGAACCCGGGACGTACGTCTACGAGCGCGGCAGCAACGTCGAGGCCGGCGAACGGCTGTTCACCGCGGGCGAGGTGCTGTCGCCGAAGGACGCGATATTCCTGCGGGACCTCGGCGTGGAGGACGTGGCGGTGCGCGAGCGGTTCTCGGTGGGTGTGCTGGCGACCGGGACCGAGATCCACGAGGGACGCATCGACGACCTGGACTCCCCAATGCTCGCGGGCCTCGTGCAGTCGTGGGGCCACGACGCGACCCACGAGGGCAGCGTCCCCGACGACTACGAGACGGTCGAGGACCGCATCTCGGAACTCGCCGACGAACACGACGTCCTCCTGACCACGGGCGGCACGAGCGTCGGCAAGAAGGACTACGTCATCCGCGCGCTGGACACCCTCGGCGAGGTTCGGTTCCACCGCGTGGCCGTCCGGCCGGGCAAACCCATCGCGCTCGCTGCCCTCCCGGACCACGACGCGACGGTGTTCGCGATTCCCGGCAAACCCGTCGGCGCACACACCATCTCGTCGCTCGTCGCTCGCCCGTTCTTCACCGGGCGCGCGGACCTCCCGACCGTTCCCGCGACGTTCACCAACGACGTCGGCCTCGGCCCGGAGGGCTTCGAGTACGCGGTTCCGGTCACACTGGACGGCGGTGAGGCCACGCCGCTCGGGCACGCCGACTCGGCGCTCTCCGTCTACGAGGAGACGTTCGACCCCAGCGTGCTGTCGTCGAGCACGCGCGCGACCCGGGCCGACGGCTTCGTGCTCACCGAAGCAGGGCTGAGCGCGGGCGAGGAGGTGCGGGTCGTCCCGTACCCCGTCGTGGAATGAGCCTCCCAGTCGTCGACCCGCCGGCCGAGCGGACAGGGCGTTCGCGTGTCGCGGGCGTCCTGCTGGCGGCGGGGACGAGTTCCCGGTTCGGCGAGGCGAACAAACTGCTCGCCGAAGTGGACAGGGCGGACGGCTCCGCGGAGAGCGGCGGGAAGGAGGGGGAACCGATGGTCCGCCGGAGTGCGGAGACGGTGCTCGCGGCAGGCATCGACGACGTGCTCGTCGTCGTCGGCTACGAGGCCGACCGCGTCCGTGAGGCGCTGGCTGGACTCGACGTCTCGTTCCTGGAGAATCCCGAGTACGAGACGGGGCAGGCGTCGTCCGTGCGTGCAGGCGTTCGGGCGCTCGGCGACGTGGACGCCGCCGTGTTCGCGCTCGGCGATATGCCCTACGTCGACGCCGAGAGCATCCAGGCGCTGGTGGCTGCCTACGAAGACGGGACGGCCACCGCGCTCGCCGCTGGCAACGAGGGAGAGCGAGGAAATCCGGTGCTGTTCGACGCGATGCACTTCCCCGCGCTCGCCGACAGCGACGGCGACACGGGCGGGAAAGAAGTCTTGTTCTCGGCCGACGACGCGGCCGTCGTGGAGACGGGCGACCCGGGCGTGAGGCGGGACGTCGACCGGCCAGACGAGTTCGCCTGAACCGCGGGCGTTATGCGGTCGGCGGGCG